>Ga0307507_10010682_pt1 | contig 11790 bp, 5 predicted proteins | sample 7_EM_MG_FD_207223 | JGI IMG/M metagenome (GOLD analysis project Ga0307507, IMG submission 207223) | Populus trichocarpa ectomycorrhiza microbial communities from riparian zone in the Pacific Northwest, United States - 7_EM | ecosystem: Host-associated > Plants > Roots > Unclassified | place...
CACGGCCTACGGAGGCCTCCGTGCCGCAAATAACGAAGTTATCCACCAACACCGTGTCCTATGCGTGAAGCCGTATATAGACTAGCCTATCTAGGCTTAGCCCCCGTGAGAGAGCGAGAAAATAGATCCGCAAGTACAAGGTTAGACGAGTTAAGCGAGCTAAACTGGGACATCCGCACATTGAATGCAGTTAGAAGACTAGAAGGGCGGTGGTTTAGGATTTGTACATACTCATGCCATCTAGTCTGTAGAAAGCAAAATGAAATATCTTCTCTAAAGCAGGCCTGAAACCACAGAAAGTTTAATAGCTACTCAGGCCAAATGTATTATAGCTAGATGAGCAAAGAAATATCTATCGAAGGACAGGCAGAAGTATTACAGCTATGAGAACAATGAAGAAATAGACAGAGCATAAACTGAAGGCTACATGCAACCGAATTACTCCACCAATATGCCGAGCAAATATGCAACTAGCAGTCATAGGTCATGGTAATACCAGCATCTTTTGTATCGGCAAATGCGACAGAACCAGCGTTAGTGGTGCTTCCGATGCTCAACTTATAGGTCATGGTGGATGCGCAAGTGAAGCTGTTGATGACATATTTCGTGGCGGCGACAGGGCTGCTCGCAAATGTCACGGTTCCGACCTGGCTGCCAGCTGACGGCCCATCAACAGCATACACGTAAACTTGGCTGTTTCCAGAGCTGGTGATAGGATAGTTGGCTGGAAAGTCAACCTCTAGGGTGCAGCCGTAGGATCCGGAGGGAATAGAAAAGGAAACGAAATCGTCTCGCTTGTTGGTCGCACCAGCATCTTGATGGATATCGTAGTTGATTGGGAAGCCAATTGACTGGGGATAGGCCGTACTGCAAGAGCGGGGGACGAGGTTGGACTCTGTTCCTGTAGGTGCAGCAGAGGCTAGGAGAGCGGAGCTCAAGATGGCAGAGGCGATGGTGAGGAACTGCATTTTGAGATGATTTACTGACGTTGTTGAGGCTGAGGGAGGATTTCGTCGAATGGAACTTGTAGAGAAGAATTTGCTGAGAGTTTGTGATTTAGAAGTGATTGTCTGGAGAGTGTAGTCTATGAATGGTGATGGATGGATTCAGTTGATGTAGTCACCCTCTTTATACTCATGACATCCAGCTCTATGGTTGCTATAATTACCTTCGCCTCGGGCATTAGGGCAGGAAGAGGAAATATACGTAGCTGTTCGTATAGGTATCCTATTGTTAGCTCCTATGTTACTGCAACAGTAATAATATCCACTAAACACGGTAAAACGGCATTTGCAACGCGTAGCAGGTATTAGACGTTGTACAAAGGGTAAGCCGGATGGCTAATTGAATGTTCTGCGAGATACGAATGGAACCTTACTTGTTGCAGGGCTGGACTGGAAATGCTAGTGATGAGTGATCTCTCCACCAGAACAGCTCCTGCCAAGGCTGAGGAAACGAACCACTCAAGACGCCAACGCCACTGTTTCCAACAGGTGACATTATGCCTGGTGCTGACGGAAGGCGGTCGGCCATTGCACGCCCAAGTAACAATGTGACGTTGTGAGACCACTGTTGGACTGCTGGGCGTCTGGCAGCTTCTCAGCCGCAACCCCAATATCTCCAAAGTGGGTGGAAATAATCTCCGAGACTTTTGTGTTGGCGAACAAGCCCACAGCAATATCACGTGATGAGGCTTGGTGCTCGATGAGGAAAAACCTTATCCATAATCTACATAGAAGCTAAGCAATACATAACGTCTTAGCTCCATAACCTGCTCAGCAACATCTTGGTCTAATGACCGTTTGCGAGGTCCTGCTGTGTGTTTTGCGCTTTCGGAGAATGTGAGTGTGGGGCAGCTGCACCGGCGCCAAAAAACCGCCATGCACAGGATCAATTCGGGGCTTCGTAACGTACAGCATCCTGGCGCATCCGGTGGTTAGCGTGTTTCGCCAACTTTCCCCTAAACAGCAAAAATACCAAAATTTCCCCTACAAAAAGGCCGTGCGGAAGTGGCTGCGCTAACCACCGGAATTGAAGAGATGCTGTAGGTTATCCCCCGCAACGGTGGCGTCCACACGGTAGGTGACCCGTGCGGGAACACCAGAATCAGCAGTACGTGCATCGTCCGTGATTCCATCAATATATTTTTATCAACCGTGCCTTCTAATTAATACCCTATTCTACTAACTTGGAAGGCTAAACAACCCCCCAAGCCCTGGCCGCTGCCCGCATTCGAACCTCTGCAGGTTGAGGATTTTTCTCAGCACACCCCTAAAACCTATTGATCCTATTGGCTAACCCTTATCGATAACGTGTGGACGAATTTTACCGTTGCGGGGGATAGGGTTTTGACTGACACTTAGATTTGACCGGGCTAGCGTACCGCCTGCTATTTTAAGTAAACTTTTGTTGTTCTGCCAAAATTACAGTAACGAAAGGCAATATGTCGTGCTGAGGCTTACCTAGGCGTGATAGATGTAATTTAGGTAAAGGTTTGATGTTCCTTTCGGTCAAAACTATGGTATCGGTCAAAACCCTACAACCTACGTTACTCCTTTTATGCCTATTCTGGTCAGCAGTCTAATCTGAAGACGTGATCCTTTCTGTCCAATTCTGGCCGTACATTTGACTTGCACTAGATCGAGCGTAAATTGGTATTTGGGAGCCGAGAGCTTCCGCCGGGCGCAAGAAGAGACGACTTAAGAGGTCATGTAGACATTTTGTGCTTCACAACCTCGAGCGAAGATTCAGAGCGTCAAGGCCTGGTCGTTTAACGAAATCGTCGCCCGTCAGATTTCCTACCCTCTCCAGTCATGTCCTGCTTCAAGCCGTGTAGCAAAGGTTCTAGAGGATTGCAATAGACACTTAAGGAAGTAAAGACTTTTCATCAAGAACAATGCTCCTTACATTTCGATTGTGAACCTTTGAAGTACTTCAATTGTTGTGGCAACGATAACGGATCACGTCGCCTCGTCATTATCCTGACTCAGGTAGAAATTTTTTCCGGAATAGTTATAGCCGGAAGGATCAAGGGGTTTATCCTTCACCTTTCCTATTTTCTTGCCGCTCGAAGCTACACGGCTTCAGTCTATTGCTGAGAAATGGAACCTCCGACTCTCCTCCAGCGCTACTTCATTCCTTTGATCTACTTAGTTAATATTTTGGCACTGGCAGCACGTCCTGGGATCTACCGTACTCTTGTCACTTTACCGATCATGATGCTCCTCCTCCTACAGCTACCTCTTCGACGCGAAAAAGGGAACTTCGGAGATGATTACCCGTTAGGCTTCATGGTCTTGACATTGGCCTTTACTTATTTCGACTGGATAGTTTTGGCAAACCCAGACAAGGAACAATGGCACAAAATTCGGGGGGAAACAAAAGAGAAAAGGGAACATGACAGGAATGATGGGGTTCCATCTACTTTCATGCAAAGGTTATGGTGGGCCGCTCGCCTCACTATATATTTGAGAGGCACGGGTTGGTCACATCAGTCGAAGAATGTGCCCGACGGGCATCCGGCTGATTATCCAAAATTGTGAGCATGCCATCTGCATAAGGTACCTTCAGAGCAGGGCCTAATGCTAATTTTACGATTGCCATCAGAAAATTTGCACTACGCAAGATCTTTAGAGCTGTATTCTTCTTTTTCCTACAGGATACAGCTTGCGCGTACACTGCCTCAACTCCATATGGCAGTTATCGTGGAATGGAAAAGACGACCGTCGGCTTCATGTCTGCCCCTTTCAAGACCCAGTTTTTATTGTCCTGGGTACAAATAATACTCACTTATTCAATATTGGAGATGATGAATTGCCTCATTGGTGTGGTATCTGTGCTGTCGGGACTTGCTCCCCCTAACGAATGCCCACGACTATTTGGAGACTTACGTGATATGTACACGGTCCGCAGAAGTTGGTCGTAAGTGCATATCAACAGTTCGTCTGAATAACCTATAGCTTACCTGCAAGTATTAGTGTGACCTGGCACCAAATAATGCGTCGCGTGAGTTCTACCTCCATTCTGGATATGCCCACTGCTCATGCCCACTGCTCATGCCCACCTAGATTTGCTCTATGCCTGGCATATTCCTTGCACGTGATGTTTTCCATCTGGCTAAAGGGACATTTGCATCAAAGTACCTGCAACTTTTCGTTGGTTTCCTTGTTAGTGGAGCCGTCCACTCAGGAGCCGCTATGGCCAACGCCCGCACTTTCCGAGACAATGGTGAAATCAGCTTCTTCATCGCACAGGCTGTTATAATCTTAATTGAGGATCACATAATTGACTTTGGCCGTAAATTAGGAGTACAGGACTCACGGACATTGAGGATACTGGGTCATCTTTGGACTATTATGTGGTTTGGTTACTCTCTTCGACCCTGGGCGTCTGGGATAGTGGGTAAAGGCCTTTGGATACACAACCGATCCGTGGATATCTTTGGTATCGGGCCCTAGGGCCAGTATCCCGCGATGGGAAGTGCTATGCTGCTTGATTGCCTCCTTAATTTCTCTCTACAGGGACTTCAGAGCCTAGCTTCCAATTACCATCTGTAGAATGGACTTTCCATCATTTTAGGGGGTGTTCGGTTGCAATCTGGAGCTTTTTCAATCTGACGTTGATCCGTGCTTTCACCGGCGTCAATTAGTAGATAATTAGTGGCGCTTAATCTGGTAGTCGTGCTCAATCTGAAATGAAGCCGACTGTTCGGTTGACCGTTCTAAAAAGGCCTTAGATGAGGCTCAAAATTAGCAACGTCTTCTGCCCACATTAATTAATCCTCTGCCAAAACGTACCTGCTACCGATCTATTATTACTAGCTCCTTATTCAGTGTCTTATTACTATGTCGCCAATAACTGCTACCCCTGCCCCTGCTACTAATGCGTATACACTGCGTTCTTCGCGCCCTCCGCCCCTTTATATACAGCCCGCAGCTTGCCGAGAAACTCCAAAGAAGCAGCGTATTAACTGGACTTATGAAATGGAAGAAGCTATGGTTAAAGGCCTAGTAGAGGCCGTTTGGAAAGGGCTCCGCGCAGATAGCTTATATAAGAAGGAAGGCTGGTAGATAGCTCTAAATGCCGTATAGGCAAAGACTTGATATCCAATTACTATACGGCAGCTGAAAAGTAAGCATAATAGCCACAAAAAGGATTAGAAGGTATGGAAGGAGCTCTATAGTTAATCTAGCTGGGGGTGGGATGACAATAAAGGTATACCAGTTACCTCTAAAGATGTTATAGATAGATATTTTAAAGCTAATCCTAATGCCGCGAAGTTTTAAGACGCTCTACTGCCTTTTCTGGAGGACCTTAATGAGCTATTTTAAGGTATAGTTATAATGGGCGACTACACTCTTATAGTTAATAAAGCTCTTAATTAAATAGATAGGCCGCCAATTAATCCTATGCTAATAGAGGAGGAAAGCGCTACTACCGCACAGGACAGTAGGAGTAAGGAGGAAGAGTCTTCTAATAAGGAAGGTAATAAGGTAGTTAATAAGGATGAACCTTAATCTTCTACAGAACAGCGTTAGTTAGCTTTATCGGCTAGTGATATTTCCTTAGATAATTGCTCTACTACACCTTCTAGTTATACGCCTTTGTTAACGCCTGCTTAAAAGTCTTTACTGGCTATAAGAAAACGCGCTGCTAAATAAGCTGCCTAGTTAAATGAACTAGATATAAAGTGTTAGAGGCAATGGATAAAGAACCTACTAGGAGAGACTATAGAGATAGTATTAAAAGAGATTAGAGCTATGTGAGAGCTTTTTAGTTAAAAGCCGCCTCTAGAAAAGGCCTTAGTAGAGTTCCTTAATAAGTTTGGCAATATGGACCTTAATAATTAAGTGCTTATTCTAGAAGCCTTTAAGACGGAATTAATAGTAAGGACCTTTTTAATTATATCTAGGGTGTTACGGAAGAGGTTAATAAATAGAACTTTAGTAAAGATAAAGAAAAAGGAAGACGTTAAGGGTTAAAGTTTTATGGTTTAAATCAGTACTTTTACTTTATGTTTATAATTACTTTACTATTAGTAAATTTATTTTTTAATAAGGATTTTATATATAAATTAATAAAATTCCAAACTTATTATAAATATACTTTGTAAAATTAAAGCAATTATATTAAGAAGTTCTTTTAAGGCGCAATCTATAGTAGTAAAATATATTAGTATATAATTTAATATAGTAATTTACTTATAGATTATATATATATTATAAAGGCCTCCTAATTGCCTGATAATAGCCTCTCTATATAAGCTCTGTAATTTCGTCCTGTCTTTAATTTATAGCAACCTCACTCTCTTTCTTTACTATCTACGCGTCCTCCTTATTAATTTCCTTATTTTTTACTACGCCGTAGCTTTCTAGATTATCCGGATTATATATATTTAAGAAGTTATGCACTGCCGTTAATATATATACTAAAAGAACCTGTGTTGCTAGAGGAAAGTTCTGTCTTACTGCCTTAAAGTATTAAAATTATGCCTTAAAGACTCTAAAGGTACGCTTAATAACATTTCTTAGTCCTATATAACGTAGATTAAATAGCTCCTTTATATTCTGTGGTTTTATATTCGCCTAAGCTTATTTATAAAGGTGATATTAAACACCTCGGTATAGTACTAACGTTATAGAGGTATTTAAGTAACCAGCGTTAGTAAGATAATATTAACCTTATAGAGCTTTAAAGCCTTTCTTCTTTACCGAATTAATGACTCTATAGTTATGGGCGGTGCCTTCCTATCTAGCTAGAACGTATACGAAGTTTATATTAAAATTAATAGCAGCTAGAACGTTTTGCATTAATATACCTTTCCTACCACGCTAGGGAGCTTGCTGCTTATACCCGCCTTTAATAGCAATTGGTAGATGTGTACCGTTAAGCGCTCTAATACAATTGGCGAAGAATAGATATTGCTTTGGGTTATCTATAATATTATCTGGCGTAGTATTTTTAGGCAGATTAATGAGCTCCTTATGCAATTTAATAAGCCTAGGAAGAACTGTATATACTGCTCTATATACTAAATTAGCTCTGGCAAAAAGACTGTATTAAAGTACGTATTGCCTACTCCTTAACTGTTAATAGGGTGTGCTGCGTTTCCTTATAAACCAATTGGTATAACTAATTATTAGAAAATATTAGTAGGAATATTAATAACTTCTCTACTATTGATAGAAGCTTCGTATCCTTTAAGCCGCCGTTAATTTAAAGCTATCTAAGCAACTTCCTAAATACCTCTGGCCGTATCCTTGTTAAATTATAGAGCCTTTATGGGTGGCCATAGAGTAATTGCGTCGTCCATAACGTCCCCCGCTATATATTAGTGTGTTAAGTATAAACGCCGACTGGTTGGATCTAAACGGCAACAGCAAGAATTAAGAAGAGGACATTGTATAGGGCCTATAGTTGCTGCAGTAATACCGTCGTCGGTAGGGGTGGTGGCAATGGGGGTATAGTGGGCAATCGGACGGGCGTATAAGCAGAGCTCTAGATTCGACTTGATAATTAACCTAGAAAAAAAAGCTCCAGATTAATCTAACGCCAAGAGCTCAAGTTTAACTACTATATACGGTAAAGCGTGCGAATTTGACGCGGTTGCTGATCTGGAGGAGCTCCAGATTAGAAAGTCGCTAGATTGACCGAATAGTCGCCTCCAGATCAGATTGAGGCTTTAGATCAACTCGGTTCTGAAGCCTCCAGATTCAATCTGGAGCCGCAACTGAACACCCCCTTAGACCGTCAAACAATTACTCGCATGTACCTTTGTGTACAAATTCAAGTACACCGCTGCCCTCACCTGTTTCAATTTCATGCTTATTACCTACGTCTTTAGCCACATCATGCGCAGCGTTCGGGGGCTGCTGAAGAGTAGGAAATTGCCTATAATTATACAAATGCAGGCAAAAGAATGCAGAGGCTACGAATCATTCACTGCCGACGCTATAATCTGTGTTGCTGTCATATCTTTAAAGAGCACAATGTTCTCATTATTGATCTCCCTGTTTCTGTAACTTTGAATTAGAGAAGTCTAGATACTCGACTGAGAAGAAAAACAACACTTCCTCATCACTATTCCTCGAACCATTTCTTTCCATAACTTTCTTGACGATGGTTCTGGAAGAGTCCTCCACATGCGTTTTCCTGCTTACATAAGCAGATTCCCTTTGCTTCCATTTTGGTCGGTATCCTTAGCAATCACTTTGCCACCGTAGACATAGGCCTATATAAGGGCCTATGTTCGTCGTAGATAGAACTAGATATTCTCATTCATTCTTTCCAATATCATTTTTCAGCCAGGCAGGTATCACGACAAATGACTTAAGCTGGCTGGTAGGTAGAGACACAGAATTGTACAAGTGATCTGTCTTATTCAAGGTGGCTCTAAGAGCCCTAATATACTTAAGAGAATTAACCCCCTACAGGGGTCCCTAGAGAGTGATGATATAGGTTGAAACTAGACTGACACTGTCTGATACGGACGTCGAACAGCACCCGTCGCACCTCTGTAATAAGGCTACCTCCTTGGCCAACACACCCCCTTAGATCTGACGCAGAGCGTCAGAGCTGAATTACCGGATTAGGTAGTCGGGATAGACGAGCTGGTGGTGAGCTTTGCTGTTATCTAAGCATTAATTAACCAGATGTCTGATATCGCGGAGCCCTACTACCTTAACAAATTTTTGATGATTTTGCTTTAAGAGAGTTTTAGTTAGTCTATCTATAGTTATCTCGCTTGTTGGTACCCATTGTATAATAAAGCTTCCGTTTTATACCTCTTGGCGAAGCCAGAATTAATAGATATCTATATGTTGGAGTTTTATAGATACTATAGGAGTCTTTTTTATTACGATCCGTACTAACTACTAATTATTGCAATTAATAATAACATCCTGTTCTGGATCAAATCTAATAGCTTTAAATATCCGCACTATATACTTAACCTCCCTACCAATATATAAGAGAGCTAGGAGTTTTGCCTCTATAGTAGACTTTATAACTGCCTTTTATCTAGTTGTCTGCCATGCTATAGGCCTATTAAATAAGCTTATTAAGAAGCCCTATAAGCTCTAATATGTTAGAGCATCGTTAGTAAAGCTAGCATTAGAAGCAGCTTTCAGAACCTAGTTTATCTTATATAGCGTAATAGTAGAGAACTCAAGAGCGAGGTATCTGGTATTATAGAGATAGGTAAGTAATCTATTAATCTCCGCAAGATAAGCTGGTAACAGATTTTGTAAGAACTTAGCTAGCCTACTAACTGAAAAAGCGACGTCTAGTTATGTAGTAGATGTAGGATATGTTACAGAACCTATATAGCGTTAATATCCTTTTGTCTAATTTAATATAGCTTCTCCCTTATATAGTGTTAGTTCCTAGCTGTTGAACTAGATCGTATTTCCTTACTACCATCTTAATACTGGCTTCAAGTCTAGAACCCTATGTCTCAATACCCCGCTTCTTACCTTATATGTCTTATTGAATATCTTATCAAATGTCTAAATACTTATTTCCATTACCAAATGACGACGTAGTTGTCATTCTATTTACAACCTATTTGTCACCTATCTAGTGTATATATAGAGGCTCTAGAGCCCTCTTTAATAGACAGAGTTCTTATACCTAGTTATCCGTTTAACAGTTATAAGCCTAGTTTGTCTACTAAATTATCTTTAATTCCAAAGCCTTTATTTTAATTAATTATTATCCTAGTTATAGACAACTATAATAATAAATTCTCAATAAGAAACCAAACCCGTTATTGTATTATCCATAATCCTTACAAGCCCAAATAATTAGGATGAATGGATTAAGGTAATTAAGTTAAAAGCAAATAACAATTGTCTCTAGGAGTATGTTAACCTATTAACACCCAAGACTAAATTGCTAAAGCTTAAAGAACCTATTTAAGCCTCACCCAAGGATGCTAATAGCCGGGAGATGACGAAGCTCGCAGAGCTAGATAAGAAGGAGAAGGAGAAGCTCCACACGCTTAAAGCCGACCATAGGGAAGATATAAAGCTATACAGAAAACAGCTGTTAGCTCTTAATACGTTGCGCAGCCACATCTAAAGCTTAATCTTATGTACCTACCTTATCTACATATTTAAATGCGTCACTACCTATAACGTCTTAGTGTTACTAAAGCAGAGAATTGCTCCAACTAACAACGCCTAAAAGCTTCAAGCAGCCACCTAGTATGCAAAGCTTAAGAAAGCGCCTTAAAACTAGAACTTTAAGGTCTAGTTAAAGGAGTAGGAGAAGGTATATACTAAGTATAAGGAGCTAGGTCTACCTAAAATAAATAATAACCGTTTAGTAAGAGACTTCGTGTATATAATCAATTTAATTACACCAAGCTAGTCCAAATATTGGAAGAACCAGCTTAAAAGGATAGAGTAGAAGAAGAAAAAGCTTCCTAGCTTCTTTAAACTGGTTAAAATTTACTAAAATCACCGTTATACGGAGCTCGCCTAAAAGGGCAAAACCCTACAAGGATCCTTTGCAGCTACCTTTAAGGACAAGTTAAGCGAGTTACTAAATTCAAAGCCTAAGTTAAAAACTAAATTGTTAGCAGATAAGCAAAAGAAGGAAAGGCAACCGCCGCTTGTTACGGACGCTTTAAGTACGATGTTACGACTACTTGGAGAAGAGTCGGTGGAAGCTAGTTGGTTAATATAGGTACGGTCTAAGATGGATCTAGTGGAACTATATAACAAGGAATGGTAACTAAGGTCACGTGGTGTTAAACATATTGACTGTATTAAACGAAAGGGACGTTATATTTAATATAGATAACACGTACCTCACGTACAAGAGAGGATTTCTTAGGAGTATGGTTGTATATTTAAAGGACCTTAGTCCCTACTATAGATAGTTCTCTCCTTGTAGTGAATCTTAGAATATAATTAGAGTTAATCTGTTAGGCAACCACTCCACTAGTTATTATTATATTGTTGATTTGTTCTTACCTATATACCTAGCCTAATAATAGAACCTACCGTAGTTCCTGCTATAAGGTTCCGTTATATATTTACTACTAAGGTTACAGTATTAAATAAGATTAAACAATATGCCACCCAGAGCACTAGTTATAACAGCGTTAACGGTAGCCACAACCTTAGGGCTAGGTGATACCAGTATAGATAATAGGGATTCTTAAGTAGTTATATAAGGTCAGTTATAGGAAATAGTTAATCACTTATAAGACAATAATAGGATACTTAAAGAACGTATTAATGGAATTAGAGTAGCGAAAATTAAACTACCTTTAATTAAACAATTTTTAGGGGAGAAGTTGAAGCTTAAGGGATTTCTTACGTAGATGCACTTTAAGGTAGTATAGGAAGGAGCAAAGTTAGCAATATTATTAGATTAAGTAGCCTATATAGGATTGTTCCTAACAGGAAGGGCACTTAAGTGGTTTAAACCGTATCTTACGGAAATATAGGCCAATGGTATAATAACTACTAACCAGGACGTATAGTATATATTTACTAGTTAGAATGGGTTTGCGGAATAACTAACGCAGATATTTAGAGACCTGGAGGCTATAACCACAGCGGAATAAAAGCTTTAGAACTTAGTATAACGCACTTTAGCAATTAAGTATATAATATAGTTTTAAACACTAGCTATATAGGTTAAGTGGAATGATAGGGCGCTTATAGCATAGTATAAATAGGGACTTAAGGCTAAAGTCTAGGACGCAATTATCCTAATAGAAGATGCGGATACTCTAAGAGAGTTAATAGATTAGTTAATAAAGATTAATAATAGAAT
>Ga0307507_10010683_pt1 | contig 11790 bp, 8 predicted proteins | sample 7_EM_MG_FD_207223 | JGI IMG/M metagenome (GOLD analysis project Ga0307507, IMG submission 207223) | Populus trichocarpa ectomycorrhiza microbial communities from riparian zone in the Pacific Northwest, United States - 7_EM | ecosystem: Host-associated > Plants > Roots > Unclassified | place...
GAAAGTGAAGAAAAAGGCGAAAGAAACACCCTACCGCGAAATGCTTGTAAATGACTCCTCCCGTGAAAGTTGTAGGCTTCCGTCTTTCCATTTTTGTCTTTTTTCCGCCCCTGTCTTTTTTTTTTTGTAGATTTCGGTAGTTGGTAGCGGACGTGCTTTGTGCATTTATCGTTTGTGAATGAGCTGACGGCCGATGTGAGGAGGAGAGGGAATGTTTGTCGGTGTTGATTTGATTAGTGTTTTTTTTTTTTCCTTTTCAACATATGCGCAGTGCTCAAGTCCGGGAATTGAATTTGTTCCCGTTTTAGTGGTGACGCGTCCAGAAAAAGCTCAACTTCAATCCGGGGACAAGAGTAGATGCGCCTTGTTTGTGGGATTTGTTCTGAACGGCTGGGTAGACAAGGCGTGGGATGTTGTGATGTGGGATGTTGGGGTTCCGGGTTTATGGGTGCTATTTGGGCTGTTTTAGTGAACATTCCTCATATTATGGTCGCCCGCTGACTCCAATATCTACAAGTACGCAAACTAGAGAGGAGGAAGTTTTTTTCACAAGACAATAGCTTAATTTCTATGAAAATGTAAAAACTACATAAAACTCCGGTGTTGAACTCAATCGGCTCTAGGAACTTTTATATTTTTTGAAAAACAGGAAATTCAGAACCCCCCCGTGACTCAACACTTCACAAGAGATGAATATTCGGGTGTTGAAACCTAAACATAGGATAGAAATAATAATAAAAACAATGTCATGAATAGTGGGGCAGCCACTACTCATCTCGTACCTCGCGATCCTGAAATAAACTACTAGGAGCTACGCTCCCTCGATGGGGTAGCAGGTTCAACGACTGCCGAAGGGTAGTGTGTGTTAGCTTTGTCTTCCTAGATGTGACTATGGGCTGGATAGAGACTCACATCATCTTATGAACAGTCGAATGGTTAGGAATCTTCCCATCCTTAAAGTAAAAATCCGTGACTCGCGTGCCCTCGGACCACCACGCCGTCTGCCAGCCATCAGTACCCACAGAGAAAAAGGTATCACCCGGACCAAGCCTAAGGACTTCTCCGGATGGAACAGTGATCAATCCTAAGTGACATTAGCATAATCTACTCCAGCCACATCATTCTGGGTGCACGAACCAACACCAGCACTCATGAGGACCAAACTAGGTTCTGGTGCTGGATGGGGCGGCATAAAAAATCCTTCATGAAAGTCGTATTGGAATGCTGCGTCAAAGGCACCCCATCCTACGAGACTCGCCCCCTCGATCCCTTCAACTGCTGGCACTACGTTGTCGATTTCCCAGCATTCCAGGATGTTGGTCGCCTGGCCCTTGCCATCTAGCTCCTGCGTGATTGCCGGCAGTGTCATCTTGCGCGGGTCTTTGCTCTTTGGACAGCGGAGTTCGTAGTCCTGGGCTGAGTAGTCTGGTTCGCGAGGGTCTTGGCGGGGGGCATCCTGGTAGGTGAAGGAGGGCGAGCTATGCAGGAGGGCGGCTGTGGCGCTGGACGTCAAGAATGTGATGAGGGGGAGAGTGATCTTCATTTTTGTGGGTTAGGGTTATATAGATCTTGAATTGAAGAGTGAGTTTTGATAGTAAGATAGCTAGAGTCTTTGGGGCGAAGGGTAGTTAGGAGTAAATCGAGGGGGAGAGGCTGCTATTGAAGTAGTAGTAGTAGTAGTAGTAGTAATGATGAAGAAGTAGAGGTTGGTGATAGTCTTAAAAGGCGCTTTCCTTGGGATTTATATATCTGCTCCACTAGCGCTCCGATGCCACCCATTTCCCACTAAAAACTACGCAAACAACCCTTTAGCTAAGATACCAAGTGCGCCAATGCATACAGAGCAGAGGAAAAGGAAACTCCATCATCTCCTTGCTTCATGATGAATCTCTGCTCTTATCCTTACCAACGTGAAAGACCTCTCGGGAGTCGGCAGCCGACGTCATGACGCCTACCATCTCGTCGATCGGCATGTTTGGAGAGAAGCGGGAAGGGGGGAGTGGCGAATGTGAAGTCTTAACCGGGCAAGTTGAAGAAAGTAATAGGGAAAGTTGTCGGCTCAAAGCGAGCCGGAAAGGCAGCCGAGCTGTCCTCCCACCCCAGTTTGCATACAGTAGGGGGTATAGCTTCGTTTAGGATGAGTGCAATGTAGCGGAGATCCCTATAAACAAACTTCTGCCTTGCAACAATTCTTCTCCCGACGCCAAGAAGGGGGGGAAGGTGGATTGGGGGATTGTCGCTCTGCCATGTTTTCCGTTGCTTGGTAGGATGGTTATCGAAACGGCAGGACCTGCGTACGCTCTCCCCCGTTTCTGGGTGGACTTTCACTTCATTCACTTGCTTCACTGGTGAAGTTGGAGATCTTGTTCAATTTTTGCATCGGTTTATTGTGGGGTGGAGATAACGGATTTAGAATCACTAGATAAAGGTGTTATAGAATGAAATCAGACTTTGCCGGAGATTGCGGCGCTACTACCGGGGGAGGGGTATATTGCGGAATTTCTAGTCTCTATTGAGAGGGGCTCGTTCAAGAAGCAAATAGAGCCCCATTTCACCAATACTTCTGTCTAGTGACTGCGCATCTCCGGTAGAGGTTCAGATCCCCGTATGATTGAATAAAGGATCAATTGAGAAAGTGAGGATAGAGATGAGATAATTAAGGTTCTTATTGTCTATTTCCTATCGGATACTGGTGGGATCTTGATGAGGCGCGTGGTGAACCTTAACTAGACCACGTTAACTATATTGATTATTGATAGGGAACGCACTGCCGCAGCGACCGGGTGCGGTCCGCGCTGTTGCCCTTGTAAGGTTATTGATGCTTTTCTGTTGCGGCTAAAATTGCCCTGCTGCAACCTTGCGCTAGAGTGGATAGTAGACTGGATAGTAGACTGCCGCTACTATCGAAACAATCCCCTCCATTCGACTGTTGCATTAGCCAACGAGGTATCTCGAGCAGATGATTTTTTAATTTCATCAAAAAGTTCTTTTTGCGCATCATCTTCTGTGCTTGATAGTTTAACAACGAGTATCTGTGGATCCTTGCTTCACAGAATCACAGTCTTATCTTCCCGAAGCAGGGTCGTAAGTGGGTGAAATAGGGAAGGCACTTGGAATTAATTTCCCATGGTCGGGTCCACGAGCCACAGCGCGTAGAAAACCTATTTCCGGTGGTGCCTAGTGCCGGGGTGTAAAAAAGGTTATGTCCTCGTACGGGCGCCAGGACGCTACTATACGCGTAAGTGAGGAGTACCAACAATGATCTCATCGGGGGGGGGGGGGTATAACGGAGAATCCTCATCGGTCCTTTAATCGTGATCGTGACTCGCCGTCATCTTGTCCAGACTTAAGACCTAGGTCAATTGACGGTCGGGGCCCCGAGACTAAAGAGACAGGTCAGCAGCACGCGGTTCTACTCTCGAGTAAAAATGGCGAAGATCAATGTGCAAATTCGGATAGACAGGGTCCCATGTGTACTATGTGAAAACCGTGATTTGTTGTTGGTTGAGATGAACGGGCGGGGGAGAACTGCCGGATGCGAGGCCATGACAAATAAGGTAGACGAATTGAGCAGGACGGAGGTGTTTTTATGTTCTGACAAAAAGAAAGAAGAAGCCGAGGCTGTTCCGTACTCCCCATAGTCGATTCGCGGGGTCTGGAGGGGAAAGTTGTAATCTTGTCATCGCAAAGCTTTGCTTGAGTACGATACTGTTCGTCGGGTATGTATTCCAGACACTCGCATGCGGAGCGCTACCGAGCTGAGGCACTCATGCGGCTCTTTTCAATAATACAAGCATGGTAGTCTTAGATCACCAATTAGGGTATACAAGGCCCTATCATGTATTCATGGTACAGAGCATGGATCAGTGGTTAGAGAACAGTGGTACAGCGCTTGCAAGCGGGTACTATAATTTTGTCCAAATCAAAGCACTTTGGAAAAAAATGGGCTTAGAAGAACATCAGAAAGCCGGATGATGGTTTAAGGAAGAAAGTACCGGTACTCCACTGTCCAGATAGCCAAGGTGCTATCTAGCGGGTGTGTGCAACAACTTGGATTTAAGATGTTTCGCAACCTAGTCACTTTTCACCACCGCCACATCAGGTTGGAACACATATTTTTTGAGCGTTCCAAAGTGGCCGTCACAACTGAGAATGACCACCCCTGCTCTGTACTTGTACCATGAATTCATGGTATAGCCTTGTACCAGATCCCTGGGACTTCGGTTAGGGCTGTTGCCGCGCGCGCCAAGCTTTTCCAGCTGATCGGCGGGTCCAAGCCATTCCCGGTACCAGGTTACTCGGATTTTCAAATCTATCCCATCGCTGCCACCTGGCTCGGTTTTCGGCACTCGAGGCATAGTCGAGTATTAGAATATTCTGTACTATACTATAGACAGGCACAGTACAACCCCCCAGTCGACTACATTCCTTTAGCTAATTTTGGGAATAGGTCCTGTGCAGCTCCCGGAAGACGGGGCTCACCCACTCCATCGCATGCAGGGGTAGATGCTGGATCCAGAGAGGAGCCCCACCTACAGGGACCAATCGCTTCCCCGGTAGGATGCTGTGCCAAGTTTACTCTATCCAATGACTACAGAGCAGGCCCGGGAACTGAAATTGAAGTTATGAATTGTGGAGATCTTTCCTCAACACACTGCCGATCATGACAATGTTCAGCAATCACGCACTCAGGTTTCTTAGGCCCGAATCACTCCCAACCATCTCTGAATTTCTGATGAGTTCAGCGACGGACCATAGGAAAGAGACGGTGGTGAAAGCACCAACCGGGCGTTTTTCAGGGGCTAGTCTCTAGCTGGGCTACTTCTGGTGGTCCTCGAATACCGCTTATAATCATCATGAGTGGGGGCAAGAGGGACAGTCTGGGGTGAAAAGCGAGCTTTAACATTTCTTCCGCCGTGCGAGTTCTTTGAGTACACGGAATCGTTATATAAAGAAGCGTGTTTCTCTCGACTCCCCCATTCTCATCATCGGTCTCATCCTCCACACTTCCGAAGCGTCCGTTAATAAGTCGGCGAGTTTCTACAAATGACGTTTCGAAGAATTGTTAAGACGCTTGCTGCGTTGGGCGCCCTTTATGGGGTTAGCGTTGCTGCACTTCCGGCTGCTAACTGCGTGAGTTTCCTTTTCCCATAGTTTTTGTTGTCTGATGTGATGCTGATGCTAATGGGGATGATGATTTGCAGTGCTCTCTCTTGGAAGCTGCTCTTCCGACCAACATCCTGAGCATTGGAACTTCCAATTACACCACGGTAAATAATGACTATTGGTGTATGTTTGTCGCACTCCCGGGTTTAATCTTGACTATCTGACTCGATGAAAATAGCGTCTTCCGCCGTCCTTTCTCCAAGCTGCATCTTCTCCCCGACTAGTCCGCAGGAGGTCTCTCAGGCCGTGAAGCTTTTCACCGACAACCAATGCAAGTTTGCTGTCCGCGGAGGGGGTCATTCTTCCGTTCCCGGTGCCGCAAACACCAACGATGGCATTCTCATCGTCACCGAAGGCCTCAACGAGCATACACTCACCAACGAAAATTCTGTCTGGCTCGGTGCCGGACTCACTTGGGGCGAGGTCTACGGCTACCTCGGACCTTACCACAAATCTGTTGTCGCCGGTCGCTACTACCCCGTCGGAACCGGGTTGCTCTTGGGTGCTGGTCTCTCCTTCTTCGGAAATGAGTATGGACTAGCCATCGATAACGTCAAGACTTATGAAGTTGTCCTGTACAATGGTACCATTATCCATGCCAATGCAACCTCTCACCCCGATCTTCACCGTGCACTTAAGGGTGGTGGCGACAACTTTGGTGTCATCACCAGATACGAGCTCATTACCCTTGACACTCCCGACTGGATTTGGGGTGGCATGGTTTATTATAACCAGTCCCAGCTGTCTCGGGTCGAGGACGTCCTCTATGACTACCATGTAGACATCGCAGTCAACGATGTAAAGACCCACGTTCTCCCGCAATTCGGTTTCAACGGGACCTCCAATGAGACTATCAACTTCTCCCCCATCTTTTACAACGGCGCTCTAAATTCCACCCCCTCTGCTCTCCAACCCTGGGTCGACGCTCACCCGTACAAAAACACCATGCGCCCGACCCAGGTCGTCGACCTCGCACGTGAGTTTGACGCTGGATTCGCGTACGGATTAGTGCAGGTACAGAGGACATTCACCGTCTACGCGGATAAACAATTCTTCCGCGACGTGTGGTATCAATTCCAGGTCTGGCTTCAGGGATACAAACATATTCCCGGCTTCTATGGGCTACACTGTAACATGCCCGTCACACCCAATGCTGTTCAGCAGGGTGTTCGCAGGGGCGGAAATGTCCTCGGGATGGAAGGTGCTGGCAACCGGACTTTGTCGAGTATGCCCCCTCCCTTCCGCTTTCCCGGTGGAATTAATACTAATGTTTGATAGTCTTGTACTTTGGCTTAACCCTCAACAGCCTCTCCGACACTGATGAGGTCTTCCCAGCTTTCGCTACCTTCGTCGAGTCGATGATGAGTCTCGCTGAGCAGAGGAATGTTCGCCACCCATACATGTATGTCCCCTCCCCCATTACTTTTGTCGCGATGCTAATACCCCTCCCCTCTCAGTATGTGGTCCTACGCCGGCCATGACGAAAAGGTCATCGAAACCTACGGCGAAGAAAACAACAACTTCCTCCGCCGCGTTAAGGAAGATTATGATCCCGTCGGAACCTTTACGAACCTTGTCTCGGGAGGCTTCAAGCTTCCCGCCCCCGGGTATTAAAGCTAGATTTCCTTTCTCCACTAACTAGGATAGATTTGGGACGAGTCTTTCTTATTGGGGCGGATGTTTCTCATTTTTTTCGGAACTTTTCTTCTTCTTTGCTTCCATTCTTGGAAGATTTACCCCGGGGCTTCGTTGGTTCCTTACTTGATTTTCACCCTGTATTTCTTTCGCAGCTTAGTACTTTCAGATGCCCGAGTCGGAGGCTATTAGGTAGATAGATAGATAGATAGATATATTTACCAAGATTTAACAATGCCCCGTCTGAATACGTTTCGCAGTGATTATGATCTCTCGTTTGGGATTTCGACCTATACCACCGGCTATCAGTGTTCCGAACCGTCCAGTCCGTCCGTCCTAGAGGTAGGACCGGACGGAGGGCCGGCGGTAGTCAGTCCTTTTTCGAGTAGATGGACGGACTACGGAAAATGGGGTTGGGACCGGACGCCCTACGGGGCCCCGTTGAATTTTCGTATTTCTAGAAGCCTCAAGTTAATGAGTTAATCTCGCTCATGGTTTATGATCAAAGCATATTACTCAGTATTTCAAGAGATGGGGTGAGTATTACGGCGGTCTATAAGAACCCGAACCGCCAACAAACTCAGACTTTGATTTTAGGTTTTCGGATAAGCGAAACCCACAGCAAAAAAGAAAAAAAAGAGAAAGGAAGAAGGAATGTGTTACGAATTCTCTAAGGCAAAGCGAGGGAGATTTCTAGTCTATGAAACGGTTACTAGGCTTCAAAGAAGTTGTTAGGAAAGGAGAAACGGGTACAGTTGTCGATAAGGACCCAAACCTCCACCACGCTCAGATATTGACTTTAGATTTTAGGATAAGCGAAACTGCAACCAACGCAATTGTAATTGTATTCTTTAGTCCCAGGAGAGTGTCATGACCCTACTATTCGTCATAGAGATCATGAGGGAGTAAGCAAAAAGAAAAAAGAACCTCAAGTCTACGACGATGGGAAGGAAAAATAAAATTTCCAGATGAAAGGCGCTGGCTTGAATTGATATTATGGGTTCCCGGAGAATATATGAGATACCAATTTTACAAAGCTGAACCAATACATCATAATTAAGAGTAGTATGAGAGACGACGAGAAACACAGAGAACCCAGAAACCCATACTCCATCCTTCCAACTCCATCCTTCTTTTGCGCTAGTGTAATTCCACTAGCGGAGGCATTGGGCGAATGTCGCTGCCTTTGTCCCTGGGAATCGTTGCCACCGATAATCCCCGGATGACAATGAGGGCGCTGTGTTGAAACTAGTGAGGGGGTGGGAAAACAAAGAAGGCGAGCTGTAGCGAGCTTGGAGATGAGAATGGGCGATGTAGTGAGCTTCGAAGTCTCCAACTCCTGGGGGGTCGGTGGTCCTATATGTGCTGAGCGCTGCCGGGCCTCCAGGCAAGGACGCGACCGGCTAGCCCTATTTGCTACCACCACCTCCCCTGCGATACTCTGTGCGTTTTGCCCAATTGGCAATAAGTTGTTCCAACCCCACACTATGCAGTCGGAGCCATGATATCTAGTATTCGCTACGGGGCCCCAGGCCCATCCTCTGCCCCGGCCCGCTCACCAGCCTGTGGCGGGGTGTTTTGTTTAGCTTTCCCGGGCCAGGACCCCCCCTACTAACAGGGCCTAGTCGAATTCCGGAGGAGAGAAACAGGGCTTACCCGAGGAAATGAGCGTGGTCAGGCCCCAGACGGGTGCGGGGCGGAGACAACCAACACAATACTACCCAGGCCTCTGTGCCGGCGGGGCCGCAGAGTGTGAACCCTGCCCACCCCGCCCCGTAACGAACACTAATGATATCAAGGAGAAGTAGCAAAATTCAAACCAAAGAAAGGGAATACGTGGCCAGACAGGGCAGAGAAAGAACAAGAAAACAAAAGTGAAGTGAGAGAAAGAACCTCTAGGTAGGTGGTGTAAGAAGAGCAAAATCACATAAATATGAATATTAACAATAGGCAACTAGAAAAAAGCAAGAAAGTGAAAAATATTCAGAGAATAAGAGCCTGTTTCAATAGAACAGTCTCGTTCCGTTCTTCCAAACAATATTTTCTTTATAATTATTTGCTTTTCTATATAGTTCCTCACCTTCCTTCCTTTTCCCCCAATTTTTCCTTTTCTAATAACAGCCACTTCTTATTTGAAGCCAGGTGACTGTTTCATAGATGAGAGATCTCACTTGCTTCGCCTTAAATAATTCGTCACTTTTTCCTTTTTCTCTATATTTTCCCCTGCGGGTTTCGCTTATCAGAAAACCTAAAATCAATGTCTAAGTTCGGTGGCAGTTTGAACACTTATAAACCGCCGTAAGTATCCTGCTTGGTGCACTAGAAAGAGCACTCGTGCTATCACGATCAGAAAGGTCTGATATTGGTTGCAGGTATCCAGATCCAAGCGAGTCAATTGAGTTTCCCGGAATTTCCCCTAAAAAATCACATCTATTGAGCTACATGTCAACTTCGGTTGCATCGGTCGTTTGGCTTTGTTGCGAAAATACTGCTAGAGTTAAGGGAAAGAGCTTAATGAAGTATTCGAAAAATAATTAAGCTTGAAGCGGAATAATCTATTCTGTCTTATTTTGGCACTTAATGCACTTGATAAGCTATTTAACATTGTTCTTTTTCTTGTGGGAACATTATTTATTATGTTGGTTACAGAGCATCATCATTTATCACTCATACTTTGTCTACCGGCTGTGTCACCCACCCCCGCCGTCCTTACACACGCCCTATAGTCTTCTGATACCCTCTATAGTCCCCCGCACAATTCCGACCGTCCTGCTATCTCCCCTGCCCTCCTGATCAGTAGCCGATATCAGGTGAATCTCACTATACTAAGAATGGCCTAGCGTGTAGGGCCGCGGCCGTCAACAGAGGAATTTGGCCTACACCGGACTACCGCTAGCGGGTCCGTCTGTGCCACCCGTCCCATCCGCTTGGGATTATCCCCGCCGCCCCCCGTGGGGCCCCCGGACAGTTCAGAACACTGCCGGCTATTGCTTGAACCCCCTTGGATCCCTAGTGATATCAAGATTGTCCATTATCTGTAGTACATTAATACTTAGGTAACTTACCAGGCGATAGTACTTATACCAGTGAGAGGTATCTATCTATATACACTACCAATGATGCTAGTTCCCACTATCCCCTAACAAGGATCCTTGCGTCACATTGAAAGACATTTTCCAACAAACAATAGTTTCACAAGCTCCACTAGAGGCCAAGTGACTCAGGCTATGCCATGTCAGGAAAGCAGTAATTCTTGTTAAGAACATTTTGACTTGGAATCTGAAGACCAACTTTCGGGGCTGGTGGAGACCCTGGATTTCAATAGGTTTTATAGCTATGAAAGGAAATAGGTGTAAAAGGCATATCTATTAATAGCTAAGTAAATCAGAGTTCTCAATCGTGAATAGAGGAAAGGGCCTGACGAGACAGTCAAATCAGAGGGCTAGTCTGATTCAATGTTGGAGATCGTACTAATAGAAGAGTCCTCATTGCGAGTCCTGACTGACATCAGCAAAATGTAAAAACCACTCCTGGTCCACCAAGGGGGGTTATGGTCCCCCTGGTCCTCCTGGTCCACCCTGATCCACCCTGATCCACATTTTCGGTAAAATTTCCAAAAGTTTGGATCAGAGCAGATCGGAGTGGACCAAGTGGACCACGGGGACCACGACCCCCCTTGGTGGACCAGGAGCGTTCAGGAGCACCTTGGACCACGCTCCGACATTTTCCTGATGGAACTGTGATTGCTCATACAATATAAACTAGTTAATGGAATGTTTGTGGGTCATAAATATTGGTAATATTAAAGGAAAATCATTTCCAAAGTTAATGTAACCGTTATGAGAACAGGATATTAGGTTCAACATGGATTTAAGGAGAGCAGAGGATATCAGATCGGCTTAAGGAAGTAGTATGAGGACAGAGTAATATAATAGAAAGAAGTTAGTATATATAGACTATTTTCATTGCAATAATAGCTTCTGATTCATCCTTGGTGAGAGCTTATCTGTAAATCACATAGAGGTAAAGTATTAATACCCATCCAGTTTCGGGGAGTGTGAGGAGAGTAACCAGCCCCATATCGCATGTTACATAAAAACTTATGAAATCCCCTATCCTTGCCAGCAAGTAATGTTCTGATTCATTATATCCAAAGTGCTAAAGAAGGATTAGTGCATTTCTCACAAGGTATATCATGCGTTATTTGCCTAGGTAGATGGTGGTTACCTCAGCCAGATAAATCTGGCTAGGGCTCATGACACCCTATACAAAGATGTTCATGACAGTATAGCAATAGTGAATTATATGAGTTTTGAAAGTTTCCAAACCCATTACCATATTTGAAATAAAATCAATAGAGGATCATGCCTAGTGCACTATCCATTACTCCATGTCGAAGTACTGAGTTCAAGTATAGATAGTGGAAGTTTCAAAACATAGTAATTACCAATTTGAGTATTTGGGGTCAACTTGAAAATGGTCTCTTTTAACACTTACTACATAGTACATAGCCACCTAATTTTGCCACTAGTGGATATAATAATTACAAAAGAAGTTCATACTGATGTCAATATGTAAACAAAAGCTGTTTTACTGAGTGTGCCCAAAAAGCCCAATACCAGTCTGAGAATAATTCAGAGTATTTCTCACTACCAATTTTACTCAGGTCCAGTCATAGATATTGCTAGCAGAGGTTAGGCGGATACTGACACCAAGACTTGACTTGTCAAAGTATAGAAAACTCTGAACACAACTATTTATGATGCTGTCATGTTCAGGTCAGTTATTTTTCTCCACTTCCAAAAACCAACATTTTGGTTTTTCACCTAAGCATGGAAATGACAAGGCGAAATGGAAGAAGCAACACAACGCCAACTACGGCCCCGGCCCCCAAACCGGGGAAAAAAGCGACAAATAGTACACAGCAGCCCGGAGAGCAGTCGACCGACCGCTGACGTTATTCACATTCGTACCCCAGCAATTGCAAAA
>Ga0307507_10010685_pt1 | contig 11788 bp, 11 predicted proteins | sample 7_EM_MG_FD_207223 | JGI IMG/M metagenome (GOLD analysis project Ga0307507, IMG submission 207223) | Populus trichocarpa ectomycorrhiza microbial communities from riparian zone in the Pacific Northwest, United States - 7_EM | ecosystem: Host-associated > Plants > Roots > Unclassified | place...
GTGGCACTTTGTCCAAGTAGCTCTCTTCATGAACGCAGCATAGGTGTGGATAGGCATGATACCGGGAATAATAGGTACAGTGATACCGATATCTCTGCACTTTTTGACCCAGTCCAAAAAGATGTCGACGTCGTAGAACATTTGAGTGATAATACTCGAGGCGCCAGCATCCACCTTCTCCTTCAAGTGTTCAAGAAGCAATTCCGGGTCAGTGCCATCGTCGCACCCCTCCGGGTATCCGGCAACATGAATGTCAAAGTGGTCTCCGTAATTCGCTTTAATGTACTTGACGAGATCCTTAGCGTAGCGGAAGCCGTGAGGGTCGGCCTCCCATTTCTCGTTTTCTCTGGGAGGATCTCCGCGAAGGGCAAGAATATTTGTGCACCCAGCCTTATAAGCCTCCTTCAGGGCGTTGTCAACCTTGGACCTCGGCATTCCTGTGCAGGTAAGATGCATGCACGTCTCAATTCCGTAGACCGATTGCGCGACATTGACCATTTCACAAGTCAAATTAGAAAGACGACCGCCAGCATTCCAGGTAATGTCGATGAACTGAGGTCCAAGTTGGTTCATGCGGTCCATGCCTGTTAATCGATTAGCGACCCATCCGTACAATTGTCCCAGGCATTGCCGCGCCATGCGCCACGATTGAATTAACGTACGGTCGTAAAGATTTTGAACACCCTACAGAGGAGAAAATGTCAGTAACCAGCCAGTGGCAGAGGGGCATTATGCTACAAGAGATACAAACCTGAGCTGTCTTTGGTACAAAATATTCGAAAGAGAAGGTCGGCTTCCCATTCTTCGTATGCTCTGCCATGAGCTTGGGCGCTATGTGAACCATGGTGCTAGGGAAGGCTAGAGGAAACGAGTGGTTAGGAACAATTCTTATGGGGGGCAGGAGAGGGTTGAAGAGGGTAAGATACCAAAGGAGCGGCTCAGGGCTTGAAAGGAAGAATAGAGAAAAAGGGTTCGCTAGAAGGAAAGGGGCAAGTAAGTACCCGTAATGCAATTAACTTTGGAAACAAAGATTTACCCTTCACCGCTCTCGCTCTCTCTTTCTATCTCCGCACGATCCAAACAACAACAACGACGCAATCCCTCAAGCTGTTTTCAAGCACTGGTTTTGTTCCACCCCCTAACGCTAAAAATTTAATGGTATAAACGGTGGTTTATCTTCAGCTAGAGCAAGGTCAAGTTCTTTGATTGGTTGAGTCAGCCTTCTGTGAGTGAGCCTATTCCTTCAATGGGCGATATTCGAACTGATCAGGGCTATGATCTTGCCTACCACTGCGCTAAAAGTGAGTGAAACTCGGTACGGACGAAGGGATAGCCGGAGGCTCTTCGTTGACTCCGTTTCTCCAATTTACTCGGATCGGATCTCCAGATGTTCAGATCTGCCTCCCGAAACAATTGACGATTTCCTCCTCTTGCGAGTCAAGATTTGCCGTGATGAGACTTTGTCCGAGTCTTTGTCCGAGTCTCGTTTTCGATTGTTCGGTGGGGCACTAGAAGAAACTCCCTACGAGATCCCTTCGCAACACAACCCAGCCGGTCTCTTAGCGCTGTGCATGCACCACTGGCTGGTGATGACGCTGGCCGGTTATTTGTCCCTGCTTAAGTCGAGGGACCCTTTGTTTAACCCACTGAACCCTTAGGTGAAGATGAGCGGGGGAGGAGGGAAGGGGAGATGGCTAGAGAGCTTTTGAATCAGGTAAGTGCTAACCTGAGAGACAATGAAAACGTGGGGAAAGATTGAGGGGTGAAATAAACCTACTTTATCGTGGTCGTGTTCAAAGCGGTGCTTAAAAAGGAATTTGGATCAGAGGAGGAAGAAAAAGGTAACGCACAAGAGGCAGGGACCACCGCTTTTTATATAGGCAGCTCCCTATCGGGTAGCGAAGAAAGAAAAAAAAATTCTTTAAGGTATAGTGTTGTACTTGCGGTGAGCAAAAGAATCCGGTTGCCAAGAAGTAGTAGTGCTGCAAATTTTCTATGAGAGAGACATCATGGCAACCGGATTATTATTTTGCTCACCACAAAGTATCATACAGTACCGGTACTTGAGGGTTAGCAAAAAGTCGGGCGCACTTAGAGGCTTTAGGCTAGTTAAACCAGGAACCGCACAAGCGTACCCACAATCCCACCTGCCCCGCGTAACTTACCTCCCGTACCAGCGCTCGCAGCACAACTCATGACCAAACCCCGTGCTCACATCAAACATCTTTGGATGGATGGATACTTCACAGGATTGGTGGCTAAAGTTATGTACGATAACGGTCATGCGTTAGGAAACCAACTTACTATAATAGAGGTCCGACAGCTCGTACTTGTACGGGTAAACCGGAATTTTGTTCTGTGCTCGTCGGTGTTGGTTCTTGAGATGCTTCTGTGTGGTAGGGAGCGCTTATGGCGCTGAAATGAAAACAGAATCACAGATATATTCTAATTAAATTTTTGAATCGTTTCGCTAGAGGGGACCGTACTTGTATCATATCGTATAATACCTTCTTAAAGAAGGGCTACTCCTAGTTTAGAAATTTTGGATCAAGTTTAACTAACTGCAAGGGCGAAAGTTTTCATTGCCCAGAGCGAAAGGGTTAATAGAGTATTGATAAGGGAAAGTATTTACCAAGCTCTTGGTGGTGGATGGTCTATATAGTGTACCGTATGGGGTGCTGGACGACACCTATCTACCCACCTGTCGTTCACAGAGCAAATGAACACTTTCCCGCAACGTACTAAACAAGTAGCCGTGGTCGCGGAGGCCCCGTGTGAGCATCATACCGGTAATACGGTAGCGTAGTCCCTGCAACTCATTCTGCAAAATACCCGGCCCAATCTTCCATACTGCCGCACAGCAATGTGCTGCCAGGAAACAGGCGAACGAGTGAGACTACGTGACCCCACACCCTCGCCTCACCCATGCTCTCGGTATCGAGCGCCATACGGGTCTACTCCAAAGTCCGTAGGTATCTGAGTTAGGTTAAATACACTAATCTCACAATGTGCAGCGTGCATTTTTTACCGGAGAAGATGAAGAATGGCCTAATGAAAACGAACCCTTTTGACCCTAGAAATGCCTTTTTGACGAGAGGAGACAGGAAGAGGTTAGAAGTGGAGGGAGAGGGAAAAAAGAAAACTGGATATAAGTGTGAGGAAGAAACTACTAGTGATAATGGTAAAAAGATAAAAAAGGGAAAGAAATATTGTCAGTTGGCAGGGGGGGTGCGAGGGTGCGGATCCGCTGTTACTAGTATCCGCCGGAACACAATCATGCTTATATCCCAAGAACTATTACGATGTACATTCTTTACCCTCCCTGTCCCCCCTCCAACCCTACCGTCTACGACTCTCTCACCTCCCAAACTTCAGTTTCATCCCCGTCTCAATCCCATCCCAAATCGACTCGCAAACCTCGCGATCTCTGAATCTCCTATTCCGCTCAATATTCAAACACTTCACGCCGGCGCCCCACCCCCTCACCTGATCTGGCACCGTCTCTCCATCCCAGCCGACATAAAAACCCCTCACCTGTCTGAATAGCTCCACAGGATTATTCCACTTGTAGTCCCTGAATTGCCACGCTTGTCCGGTTGTAAACACCCCAACCACACGGTCCCAATAGTCTGGCTTGAACTTCTCGATACTGTCAACGACTAGGAAGCGCACGGGAGCGGTGGGGTGGATTGCCGGAATCAGCCGGGATATTTGGTGGATTGTTTCGTGAGGTCCCGGCAGTTGGGAGGCGGGGATGAAGGAGCCGTTTTCTAGGAAGGCTTTTATGTTCGCCATTGTTAGGAGGGAGGAGGCGGAGGGAGACAGGAGGATTATGGGATCACGGGAGCGGGATTTGCTGGGAGATTTGCTGGGGGTCGAGGTCGCTGAGGTGCTGCCGCTGCCGGGGTGGCTGGAGCGATGGGGAAGGGACTTTTGCTGCGGGTGATGGGGATGGTGGTGGTGGGGGCCTGGGGTTGAGGAGGAGGGATTGCTACCGCTAGGTTTTTGGTTGCGGAGCCGAGTTATGAAGTCTTCAGCTTGTTTGCGGACGTGGGAGAAGTCCTTTCTTGCTTGTTAGCTCGCGGTCATTTTGTCGCAGGGAGTCAGCAGGGGCTGTTACAGTAGGTTTAATTCCACGGAGGAACGTATTCCGGTTAGACAGCACCCTCTCATAGCTATAAATCTCCAACAATCTCGGATCCGTAACTCTAACCTTCCCAGTCAGCGCCGCCGACGACCCACCAATCTTTGCACTTCCTCCAGGAGTGCTCTGCACACCTTGTCCCCCCATCGCCACCGCACCCGCTACTCCACCGCCCGGTGCACCACCAGCGGTATGAGAATCAGCGCTAACTGAAGCAGAAGCAACAGCCGATGCCAAAGGCTTAATGAAATCCGACTCTTCCTGCCCGCCCTCAAGCCAAGTGACCAACTCCAACCTCTCCAAGAATGCAAGATTGGTAACTACCCCATCGCCCAAGTTCTGCGCTTTGGTAATGTAGTCTGGAATTGTATCCTCGCGATGAAGCCAAGCGAAATAGATAGAGCGCAGGTCAACGGATTCCCCACCGGACTTGTGAAAGCGCGTTTTTGTCCACAGGGGGAATGCGGCGGAAGGGAAGATCAAGTATGACGCGGAGGCCAGGGTAGCCGGGGAGGCCCCCTGTGGCGGCGGATTAGGGGTGTGAGAGAGGGATGGCGATGAGGATTGAGAGATTGAGAGACGGAGAAGGGAGAGAGGGTCGGTGTCAGCGGTGGGAGACGAGGAAGACATTGTGGTGTCGGGGCGCGAGACTGAGACTCTGAGGAGAGTATCAGACTCAGCCATCCGTTTGGCCGCGACTAAGTAGAAAGGTTTTCCTTCGCGAACGCGATGATGGTGGCGGTTAGGTTTGGTTGTGTGGAGGAGGATGGTGGTATTGTAGTTGTGTTTGCTGGGCAGCTGTGAGGAAGGAGAGCTAGTCTACTGTAGTAGTTGGCCTACCGTGAAAGTGAGTTAGGGCAGAGTTGGTTTTTGGGCCCGAACTGGGCGGCTTGGCTTTTTTTCTTCTTTTTTATTTGAGTTTTGTAGGGTTAGGTTTAAATCCTTGAGCAGTATTGTCTGCAGGAAGACCCCTTCATCCGCGATGTGACGCAGTATTAACAACTAGCCCTATCACCTGTCCAGGTATTATGGGCGATAGTATCATAATAGAGATATTTATTTAACCAAATGTGGATCAAGCCGATCCTGTGGGAACATCCACAAGTTGGGAATTCGGGCTGTATACAGCCAGACTGATCTCCAAGAAGCGGGTACCTGATGGCAGATGGGTATTAGGATAGGTTGTGGCCATCTGTCATCGGTAATCGATAGACTCTGTTCACCTATCGTGACATTACTTAACCATCCTAATACGAGCTAACAAGGCAAACTCCTCTAAATAAACAAGGAATTAAGAGCAGCTGAGTCGTGCAGCGCAATTGTGAAAGCGTTAAGAATTGTGCTGTCAACGTCTAGTTACACACGAAAGGAACCCGAACCCCCCTCTATAATTCCCTCCCACTATGGTGTCCGCTCGAACCCAGCCCACTGACCCTCCTCCGGCTGAACCTCCAATGGCTCCCAGACCTTCGCTTTTTCCATCTCCTTTACAAGGTTCAACTCGTTCCATCCCTGTTCAAGAACTTCTTCAATAAGCCCGGCACCTATCTTCTCCTCCAACTCGGTAATCTGCTCAGCGTACAACGGCGGCTCCTCGGGCAGCAAGGGAACCTCAGGTGAAGGGCCTTCCTGCTCAGCTAGAACATCCGCATCATGATCATACGCATCAGAAGTATCGACTGGAGGGCTTAGCCCCCAGCGGCCCACCTCCTTATCCAAGAAGGCTTGTATGACCGGACTATCCGTAGTGACCGCATTCGCCATTGCGAGGAACTGCTTTCCGACAACCTTCAATTCGAATTCTGTGTCCTTTGCTCCCTGGATACCGTTTGCTTCCCGCTCAGATTTAAGGGCGGCTTGGTACTCTATCCACCCTTCTGGCTTGACCGACTCGACGACTGCTAAGCGCTGCTTTGTGAGGTTCTCCGTGGACTGGCGGTAGACGGAGTGTTGCGGTAGTCTGGAGAGGAGGGATAAGGTATGGTTGTAAACTGCGATGAGGGCAGGTCGGGGGTTCGGGTGTGTGAGGATCCCGGTTATTCCGGTTGTGGAGAAAGGCGCGAGGCGCTGGGTGCCGACCTGGGCGAACAGGCGGAGTGACGGGAACATTTTTGGCAATTGGGGGGGATGGCAATTGCTTATGGTTTTTGGATTGGTGGCGATTTGGGCTTTGGGTGGGGGAGGGTGTTGTTTGGTTGATAAGGTCAGGGATTGAGGGGGGACCAATCAGAACCCCCGCTCAAGAAACATTGGCGGATCAGTGTCATGGAGGGTCACTCGGAAATACAACCTCCACCGACTGGTCTAGTTTAATGGCTTGTTCGTGAAAATGGTCTTGTGTCTTGTGGCTATTAGGAAATACTGCGCCCTTGACTAGAAACTTTAATGTGACGTGGTAAGTAGTATTTAAAACCTGGCTACGCATTTTACGAGAGCTATTCTTTTTCCCGGTTAGGGTGCATTTACGGAGGTTTTCGAAAAGCAACTTGATATCATATGATAGCGTGAGCACACTCTGAGCCCTATTCACGCTGTGATCGAGGTTTCGCTGGGGAAACACCGATATAATAACTCGACCACCGAATGCATAAAGGACAGTTCCCCTAAACCTACAAAATGCGACCGTCGCCATACCAAAAAAGGAACTAATAATCAAATATCCTGATCTAGAGTTCCAAGTTATGACCTATCTAAACTACAAGCAAGATATCTACCTGTATATCAAATCCAAGTCCTGCCCAGCAACAGCAAACCGCTCTCCCACAGCCCCTCAAGTGCCGGATCATCTGACCCAAGTGTATCCTGAATAACCTCTGGCGGAGTTAATGCCACCCGCTATTCCTGAGAGATATCTTGAAATTAAGGTGCTTTAAAAATTTTTGGCACAGCCACATCCTCATCAGCGAAATTGTTAGGATGGTGTCTCTGGTCAATGACCGTGTATCTGACCCCGCTGGCGACGTATCGAATGTTTCCGAAGCGTCCGGGGCATCAAATACTGTGGGCGAGCCCTGCTAGAAAGGGAGGGATTTAATTCATCGGGGTTGAGGCGCGGCGTTAGCGAATGTCCCTAAGGGGTGTGTAAGGATGGGGCTCAACCAATGCAGCTCCTTCACAGTCCCGGTTTAATAGTAGCTAACCCAATAGCAATTCTCGGCGATTTCTCGCTGATGCCCCAAAGGCTTACGAGCCCACATTCTTCACATTACCGCCTGGCCTCCAGCCCCGAAACGAAAACTGAAGGATGTATAATTGGAATTTTGGGATCTTGTCGAATACGGCCATGGACATGCTGGGGCCTTGGGGAGGAGTTCGCGGGGAATGTGAGAGAACCATTCTGTGATTAGGGAGGTTTCAGCTTCGGAAAGGTTGCCGTCATCGGGGCTCAGGAATTCGGGGCCGTTTTGGAGCGCTTGGATGGAGTGGGGGAGGCCCTGGGAGAAGCGTATTTAGTGTGGGTGAGCCTAGGAAGGGGGGCAAGGGAAGAGATGGCTTACAAAAGGAAAGTGCCAAAAATCACCTTCCTTCGCGTAGCCCACGAAGCTGCGACCAAAGGAATCAATTGCTGCGCTCCCATTGAAATTATCTGTTCACTCATTCGCGCTGTGTCCTGTTCTTCCGCTCTCAGGCTAGTCTGGACTGCATAAACTATGGATACTGAATATCTCTCACAATGCAATTCTCCATAAGAGTTTGGGTTCCACCCCATATCGACCTCGTCGTCTCCGACTCCCCCGGCTAAAGAAAGATATTCTGCCGCCTTGTCCACCCCGCATTTATCAACTTATTACTCGGCTACTTTCCCTGCTGAACATCCCCTGCATCTGCCGAAGGCTGCGCCAGTGAGTTCGGATTCTGCTAGTCATTGGAGGAATTATGCTGGCTAGGGCCACTAGGGCAACTAGCATCTAAGCTTCCACAGATTGGCTGCGGGTTGGTGCCGTTTGGGAATTCGAATGAGATGGCGCCATTGGAGTTGGAGTCTTGACCTGGGGCGAGGACTATCTGTAGTCGGGTGCCCCTCTTTACATTTCTAAAGCACTGGCAGCTTGGGCTTATGCCGTATGGCTTGCGGTAGGCTACTAGGTGAAATCAGGGCTTGTTTTTGTCACCCCGCCAGCCCAAGCCAACTATTGGCCTGACAGAGCCAAGGCGATGCTCTCGCCCAAGCGCTCGAAAAGCCTGGGTGCAATATGCTCGAGTATAGATATTGAGATTATCGTGTGACAAGCTACTGTAGTTTGAAGACTTCTACAAATCAGCAGAAATTGTCCGACGAGACCCAAACCTCCAGGAAGGCTCGGCCGAGCAGATAAATAGGAACTTCAGTTCTCTAACGCAATGCCCCGAAACATACAAATATCAAAAATTTCCCATTCTCAAGACGGATCACGACCCATCACTCGCCTCTTAATGCAAACTAATGTTCGTATATGGTTTCTTTCTCCTCTCAAATGCTTCTTTCAGATCATTACTTTCTCAGGATTTCAAGCCAGATCCTGTTTAGGACTAGCATGCGGTGTCCATTGTTGTTCCTTTTATTGTTCCTATATTGTTTCTTTGAAGGTCTTGGTTTTCTTGATTCTTTACTATGAGTATTGTGGGAACCCGGTGGTATTGGCGGGACTGAACCGCTTCATTATATAGCTGAGCTATATTCTTCTTGTTATGTATATGAGAACCGTTTTTCCTAATGAATAATCTTAACTGTTATCTATTATCATTTCTCCGCCCGAGCTATCGCATATTGCTACAACCAATGCAAACCTCTAGGTGTTTTAATAAAGCTAGTGTTCGGTCTCCCCTTAGGCTGTTTTTGAAGTGTGCCAAATTGGGTATAGTATCGCGTGGCTGACGACAGATACTAGAGGCTATGGGTATGGTCGACTTGACAGCGGATCACAGAGGGACTGCAAAAGTTTTTGACTGGACAGAACTGGTGTAAAAATTGGCATGAATGTAGAACACGAGGCTTTGCTTCTCTCTCCATTTTAGTGTTTCTCTCTCTCTTTTCAATAGGTTACATTATCCTTTCATATGTTCTGTTGCCAGCTATTCTGACACACACATGCCCACCAAGCCAGCACTTGTTACAGACTAATTGAGAATTTCATGATCACCCCAAGCCGGGGTTAAGAGTCGGCAGCCACTTTGTGATCGATATGCATGGAATAGCTCAATAGCATTTCAGGTTCTTAGACTCTCCCAGCTGAGATTTTCTAATAAGCAGAGGCTCCCTGTCAAAAGTGGTTCCCAGGCTTGGATAACGGAATTCGATTTAGTATCCCACACGGCCACTGTGATAGCGCGCACATCGCGACTGCCCGATATCGTTAAGATGCTATAGACATCTCATCCTCACAAAGTACCCTCATAGGCGTCGACCTCTTGATTAATGTGTCCTAGAACATCGAGCCAAGCTTCTTGATTCTCGAAAACAGATATCAGAAAAAGACTTTCTAGAAGAACGGCAGCTCCATCACAAACCCCATCAAAAACAATATTATCAGATATCTCGGCACAGATCGGGTGTGGACACAGCTCCCGACTCGATGGACAGTATCTTAAAGGTTGGGATCCTAAAGAAGTCCCGAAAATATTTCAGAAATGCCAGTAGAAGTAATGGGGCTGGGGAACCTACATCAAGTTGTCCTCTGACAGATACATATCTAAGTTCCTGTTAGTCTACTAAATACCGAGGCGATCCTAAGAGAAGTCACCAATCATCGCAGGCGACAAATGCTCAGCGCAGTGACTAAAGCCCTATGGTTGGGAGATGCTTATAGCACAACCCTGGATCGGGTAAAGAGGCGGGGTGGCCAGAAATCGAGGTTCAGAATGGCCCCACCGATGTGAATCTCACTAGGAACGGCCATTACGAGCAGATAAACTTCGTGTGTGGCACTGGCAATCAGAACAGAACAGCCAGTTATCAACATCGACAATGTTCCTTCATAGGGACATACTCGTCTTCTGCTAAAGACTTGTCAGGGGGGCAAGGCAGCCTCAACCGTCCTGCTAATTCACCTCACTCTCCAAGAGTACCTCCGAGCTCATGACGGCCTTTTTAGCAGAACTCACTCGGCAATGGCGGAAACCCACTTAACCCTTCCGAATTCCCAGAAGGCCAAGTCCCTTTCAGCCAGTCTCCTGGCTTCAGAAAGATACCATTTCTCTGATACCTTACTCTATATTAGAGCATCCCCGCAAAAAGGGAGCCCTCAGAGCGCTCGAGATCGCTTGCGCCGGAGCTGCATGGGGAGTGCGATGGCTACGTATCCGCCAAACTATTTTAAAAGGGCATACACCCTCTTTAGGCCCTGATAACTTCCACAATCTTTCTGTTCCCTAGGCTAACTACGCGTCTATCTTTGGGATTGTTGAGATTGCCATTTCTTTGGTAGAGAGGTGAAAGGTTGTGATATCACTCAAAGTTATTTCATGGAAAATCAATCACTCATACGGGCTGCTGGTCATGGGGTCGTGAATATATTACTCGGGCGGCAGGATGTCGACCTCAGCAAGCTAGGAACGACGGCCGAACACCACTCTGGTGCGCTACCTCCAATGAAAACAAACAAGTAGTGAAAACACGAGTTGGACGGGGGGATGTCAACCCCGAGGAACCGAATGGCTGGAATGAGATACCACTATAAAGGAGTGGTGAAAGCGCTACTGACTACTACTGAAAGGTGTTAATTCGGAAAGGCTAGATAACAGCGGCCAAACAAGGCTCTTGCTATCTGCTGCAAGTGTCTGTCTAGCACTCCCTAAGTCCAGACTAGTGGACTCGAGTGTGTATTAATATCTGTGAGTCCTTTCGAGGGCTTATTATCTGTGGAGATGGAGTGCTATCGCAGCAAGAAGGTCCAGTTTATATCTTAAAATGTGCAGAAAATGAAGGAAACTCTAAAGAAACGAGAGCTTATTGTTCCTACAGGCAGAAAACGAAATGTGAAATGTGACAAACATTCTTCTCCCGCTATGAATGATGGATATAAGGAGCCCTTCGCCCAGGACTCGATATTGAGAGCCTTGATAGCTAGTGTGAGCTATAGACAGTGGGGACGGGGGTCCGCCCGATACTGGGCTAATCGTGGCAGACCTATAATAGCTTCATGGGGAACTTGCTCGCGTGATTATTAATAACCTGGCCCACAAACATAACAAGCGTAGGTTAATGGTCCTTCAGAGAAGAAAGGATCCCTTTAGGAGCTGGGGCTCTCTGTCTCTGGGTACATATCAGTGGGGGTCAGACTAGAGAAAGGATACCTTTCTGGTTTAACATAAGCGTTGTAGTTAAGTTCGCATTTAAAGAGTATCAACCTAGAGTTCCCACTGCATGGAGAGAAAGCCGGAAAACTAGCCAACCATAGCGAAAGCGCATGAGTTTAATCCTCGCCAGATGTTATGGCTATGTAAAAGAAAAGGTAGTCACTCTTTTATAAACTTTGAAACGGGAAGTGTGTTATTTAACTTCGGATGAAAGTGGGGGGATACCCCAAATACCCAGAAATGCCCCTCGGACCCCGGCATTCTGCGCTAGCAAATATCGAGTACACGATCCCTACAACCGAAATTCCAAAAGTGCCAAAAAGATGGGGTCGTGAAGAAGGTGGAATTAAAAACAGGTCGAAGTGCTCT
>Ga0307507_10010686_pt1 | contig 11788 bp, 12 predicted proteins | sample 7_EM_MG_FD_207223 | JGI IMG/M metagenome (GOLD analysis project Ga0307507, IMG submission 207223) | Populus trichocarpa ectomycorrhiza microbial communities from riparian zone in the Pacific Northwest, United States - 7_EM | ecosystem: Host-associated > Plants > Roots > Unclassified | place...
TAAACATGGCCAAATAATCTCATCAAAAATACTAATTTTTGCAAAGCTCAATAATATGACTTACTCCTTCTGTAGGAATGGTCTATACATCATATTTGATAGCTAAAGTGCATAAGTAAGGTATAAAAACAACCAGAATGGCAAGCCCACAACTTCGAGCAATCTCAGTCAGCTTAGCTGGCTCAGAGCCACTCAGAGTGGCTTAGAGCCATTTTGATTGGCTCCAGTGCCTGAGCTGAGCCACAAGCCGTGACATCACTACTTATACATCAAGCATCAAGTTGCTGCCAGAGCATGTAGGTTGTTCTCAAGTTGAACCTAGTTGAATGAGTAGCTCTGCCTTCCCTCCACCCAGCATGCACATGCACTGGCCTCTCAAGCTCTCAACATCTCCAGTGCCTGGAAAAGTACAAAGAGCATTGGAGTGCAAGTTCATGTGGGTCAACAAACACCTGGGGAAAGAGGTGGAAATGAAGGTTGATGATACAGTTTTGGTGATGTGCTGGAAGGAATAGAGTGGTTATTATGGTCACTGAATTCGCTTATATCGCCACACTAAGTACCTCCCAAACATACTGCCTAAAGAGGTCCACAGCAAATAGTGCTTGAAAGTCCAGTCCAGTTTGGTCTTTTGGCCCAAAACGAAAAGACCGAGACCAAGACCGGTCCACACATTTTCTAAAACCTCAAAAGACCGGACCAGGACTGGAAAAGACCAAGACTGTGGTCCAAACTGGTTACAACTGGTTCAAGACTGGTTTTTCAACTACATATGCAATAATTTTTGCAATTGTGAGCTGCTAAATTTATTGCCACGCTTCTTAGCATTTAAACAAGTGCAAGAACATTAAATTATGTTGAGAATTGATGTATATACAAAAATACTCATGTATATCTACTATTTGCACGAAATATTTTACAGTTTTGAGAATATCTTCATCAGTTTTTGTCCTAAAAATGTGATCTTAGGTGCATTTTGAAGGGTAATTATAGGATTACAAAAGACCAGTCCACCATAACAGGTCTTTTTGCGGTCTTGGAATCTCAAAAGTGAAAGACTGAGACTGCTGGTCCAGTCTTTTGTGGTCTTGGTCCAGTCCAGTTGCAGTCTTTTTTCAGTCTTGGGACTGGACTTCCAAGCACTAACAGCAAAAGGTCTTTGCCATGTCATGATGGTGAAGTTTCAAGTGGATACCCCCATGGCTTTGTCCGAAATGGCATTTGCATGGTGCCTGCATAGATGATCTTGAGATGATCCTGTTAAGATGTCGGCCTGGCCAGGCCATGTATAGATAGATGACATCAAGGTATGCAACCAAAAAGGAGAAAGCATGTCTCTCCAATGGCACCCTGAAGTTGCAAATCATGATCAGTGAGTTGGGGTGGTTGAATGTATTTATGTTGGTTTGGAGTTACATATCCTCCTCTGAATTAATGATAGTAGGTGTTTCTTGAATGGACTGAGTGAAACTTACTTTAGTTAAGGTGACAATATAAAGTGGCTCGAGGGAAACATAGAAGTGCCTGGTTAATCAAGCACTACAAATGTGACAGGGACTGCATTGAACCCATGGTTGGTCTTCAAAATTCCAGTAAGATCTGGTAAGATTGTGATCCAGAACTTTGTGCCAATGCAAGGAGGTAGGCTGCTTCCAACATGATGCAATGTGTGGTGTAGGTGATGGTTTCTGAAGTTGGCACACTCTGACTTGTAAACTGTTCACCCTTGGTTCACCTGGTGTGGGGTGGGGGAAGGAGATTGAACAATTCCTGAGTTTCACAGTAAATTCTGAGAATTACACCTGCCTGGAAACTTCAATATAGCATGCACATAAATATAGGAAGAAAGAAAAATGAGGGAAAAAATTTATGTGTTACAAGTCCAAGGAACAAGGAATTGTACTTTGTATTGCACTGTTTTTTGTCCCATTTGAGGAGGTATCAATCAATTGGTCTGTGATCTGCTTGGTGCTGCTTTTCATCCCTCTTGAGGTGTACTTGGCTTTGTTTGCTTATGAGAGCATTTGCTCTCTGGCTCTCTTTTTCATCCCTCTTGAGGTGTGCTTGGCTGTGTTTGCTTATGAGAGCAATTGCTCTCCTGCTCTCTTTTTCGTCCCTCTTGAGGTGTGCTTGGTTCTATTTGTTCAGTGCACAGAGCTCTCCCACTTTTTACTTTGTCCCTCTTGAGGGATACTTGGCCATGTCCCCACCACAAACAGCACCACCGCCACCATCATGGCCCTTGATCACATAAGTGTTGTCTTGTATGTTGCCAATTCAGTCTTCTTAGGAGAACTTCCAAGTCATATTTCCACAAATCTTGTCATTCTCATGTCCAAGATTGTACTATACTTAGGTACTTGTATCTTTCAAAATTACTCTCTTCAAGCAACTACTCCTCAGTCCTCTCCATATTTGGATCCAACTGCATTTGGTTCATCTTTCCTCTTGCCTCTGCCTCCTCCTCTGTGCTGTATCCTACATTACACTTAAGCACAACTGGGGCTTTCACTTGAATTTTTTTGACCATCTTGGCAGCTGTTGCTTCCTTTTTTCAAATCTCAGCATTAAATTAATTGCATTTTGAGAAAATATGATGTACCTGTGCAAACTGTCCATCTAGAAGAGTTAAACTGTGCAGTATGGTGGTGATCTTGAATTCTCCACCTCTCAGGGGAATGAGCATGAATGATATTTGACCCTCTACAATGTCCCCAATTTGCAATTTGACAGGTGGAATGGGAACAAATCTTTCATTTTTTGCATTGTTAGATATCCACAATGCTGAATTTATCAATTACTCAACTTGTACCCCCCCCCCTGGCATTCTGGTCATTTCATAGTAGGAGACAACATTGTCTTCTCCATAATAAAACTTGGTGCCACATATTTTTGTCAGCATCCCTTGCAGATCAATTTCTGGTTCCATTACACATGCTGAAATGGCACTGTCATTGCCTCAAGCTGGTGTTAGATATCAGTTGGAGATGTGGATGGATAGATCATCTTGAACTTCACTGACAATTCCAGGTGGCTGCAATTTGTCTGCTGCGATGTATCTTGTAAATAGTGCATATAACTAAACTTACCCAATCTTGTCCATAAACAGTGGTAAGTCTTTCTTTCCAATAATGCCTTGAATGTGCCAGATTGCCTCTTCTGGAGCCATGTTGGTCTCTTCACTGCAGATAGCCAATCTCCAAGTCAGAGACTGACCCATTTCAATGACTGAGAAGCAGCTTGGCCACTGCTCATGCTGATGAATTTATTAGCATTGGGAGTTGCCGTTGTGCAAACCTGCAATAGTTTGGATAGCTGCAAGCCCAAGTGTTCCTGCAATGCTTGCTCCTGGGAGATTTGCTCAAGAACAAGGCCTATTTTGTGTAAGCAACTACTTTTTGGTTAGTTGGACTTATAGAGTGGATCCATTGAATATGAATGTTTTTCTGCCATTTGCTTTCTCTGGAGATGAGGGCTGATTCTCAGACTTTTGGGTACCACTTCACATTTTCCAGTCATGGGTACTCAACTGTATGCTCCTTGGCTCCATGGGTTCTTGCTAGGTACCATCTGCCTCATTTCACAATTCTTGATTTGCTAGCCTTCTATTGGAGTTCTGCATGGCAGTGCTTCATGTACTAGAGATTCATGTACTCTGATTGAGGCCATATAGCTATAATCTATTTCTTTGTGATGCATTCCAAATTCTTTCATCTTTTGGGTTCCTAATTGTTTCAATCTTTATAATGGCAAAAACTTGGGATTTTACTCTCTTAATATTTGGTATGGAGGAGGGCTAGGCATATTGAATTAGAATTGATCCTTCCTTAGTTTATTATATAATGATTGGCGATCTGCACTCTATTCATTAATCACAGTGGAAGAATGGAAGTTTGACAACAGGAGATGGAACCTGGCTGTCTACCTATGGAAGAAGGGAAGAGGTAAAAACAGACAAAGAGCTAGACAGTGTGTGAGTATGCTAATTGTAAACATCTGAATGCAGTCATTTTGGGCACACATTGTGAGAGCTTGCATCGAATCTGCTGCTCTGAGTAGTCATTGATAGCTCAACCCTACTGTCAGATTCTTGAGTGCAGAATTGACTGCATGGGGAGTTGTCATAAGTAAATATTGGGGAAAGTAAAAGGAAAAATAAATAAAACTCTAGCATAGAAAATTGAAAGCTTCAAGGTAGCTGGAACGAATGTTGATGATGTCATTCCTTCAAGAGCGGTAGCCAGGATGCTTCTCAATGATGTCATCCTTCCCAAACATGTGTATTTGGATATGTTTGTGTCCAATGAATCACTCATCAAAGTGTTACTGTACTAATACAACCAACTCTTTAGGCCCTTTAGGGCATGACATATTTTGACCATCTCTTCACCACTTCAATATGCAATGTGATGCATGACAAAGAGTATAATCTCTTCATCCACATGCCTCCATTAACCCAAGCAACATTGGTGGGATAATTTTCATTAGAAAGTAATTAACACCTACTAGTATAGCTTACATGGCAAGGAGTGCTGCAGGCACTCAAAAAAACAGCTATTTTAGGATATGAGAAAATGCCTTCAAAATCAGGTGTGATGTGTGACATCACCCTCACTTCCCTTCCTTCGAAGGCCTCTGTGATGCTCACTAAAAATGAAAGTCAAGTGAAGTCATCGACTTCTCACAGGAAGGTCATGTGAAGTCATGTTGGTAAGTTCAAAGTCGTGTGGTGCTCAGGGATGGATTTCTAAGATTTCACGGCCTGACTGAAGTCAAGGGATAGTCACTTGCAAGAAGTCTGTTGAAACTCTGACATCAGATGACATGTTGAATTTTGACTCAGAGCGAAAATTTCTTTGTTCTTCCTTCCCACCATGTCTACAAGAGGCTGCAAGAGGTCCAATTCTTAAGTCAATGAACAGCCTCCTCCCTCCTGTGGCGAATGCCTTCCTGTGATGAATGCCCTCCTCCCTCCTGCGATGAACACCCTCCTCCTTCCCTCAACAGGTGACCTCCTCACTCAACAGGTGGACTCCTCACTCAACGAACAGTCGCCTCACTCAACGAACGGCCTGGGTCTTGTCACTCATTGAATGGTCTTGTTACTCAATGAACGGTCTTGTTGCTCAACGAATGCTCTCCTTGCTCAACGAACGGTCTCTTCCCCTGTACATTAGGTAGACTTGCTCCATGGCCTCCCTCCCTTGATAAATGGTCTCAGTCTCCCCCCTACCTCAACAAATGGTCTCCTCAGTCTCCCCCCTACCTCAGTGAACGGTCTCCTCAGCCTCCCCCTTACCCCACAAATGGTCTCCGCCCTCCTTCAACAAACGGCCTCATCTCTTGATGAACGGCCTCCTCTTCTCATACAAAGATGCTGCTTGAGGTGACATGAGTATCAGGATTTCAGGTGGTTGATTCAAGCTAGAAGGGGTGTATATACAGCACAGTCAGTAGGCTTGGGGAATATATGATTTGACTTTTCCATGACTCTGACTTGACTGTTCCTTGAGAGAAACACATGACTAACATCTGTAATTAAGTGACTTGAGCATGACTGGAATAAGACTGATACATGACTATAGCATAACTGTTTTCTGACTTTTATTTGACTATGAAATGACTATGAAGAGATGACTACATGACTGTATCCTGCATATATTTGGCATCAGGAGAGGAGACCACACAACTTGACATGACTTGGTGAAGTTGACTTGTAGTCAAAATTTTGTAAAATTTACTGCTTTTAGTCATGTCGTGCAGTGGCGTGACTGCTACATGACCAAGACCTGACGAATTGTTTTTACTGAGTGTGATGCATGACATGAAGGGTTGGTTGTATTAGTACAGTAGTAGGCAGATCAAAAGAGATATATTTTGAACTGTGCTTTTGAAATTGTTGACCTCCCCTTCTTTTTTTGATCTGCATTGCAATTGATCTATCCATCTGCCCAGCACCTGCCAATGCTTCTAGTGACTTCTCTTTTTTAATAAATTTTGGAGTGATAGGTCCTCAGCTTTTGCCTTGTGTTGTCATAGCATGCCATCTTTAAAGACTCAATATTTTTCCCTTGTGGATTCCCTATCTCCTCCCACTGTGTTTCCAAGCACTTGTAATCAGCATTCGCATCATCAGTCAGCTCTCCATATCTCTCAACAACCATGCTGCCCAAGACCGCTAATTGAACTGCTCAAATGAGCACTGGGTATGTTTTTATATCAACAATATTTGTTTTGCCACACCAATATGACCATATAGGGGCCTGCCACCACAGGCATATGTGTACCATCATTTCATTTATGTTCACTGCCATTTTTTCCTTTAGAAAACCCACTGAACATTTCATCAACAGGTAATCATGTTTATACCTTTGCAAAGGTCAATGCCTGACATATATGTAGTGAATGCCTGAAGCCTCCTTTGATTCCAAGTCCAGGATCCAGTGAATATGATGACCTTCCACCTGTTTCCACTATGTCCATTCTTTTCATTGGTCTTTTTTGGAATTTATCATTCAGATCATGTTTAGGTTTGACCAAGTAGGAATTCATTCTGGAGGGAAGGGACTTGTCTTCGGCACCATTGGTGAGGATGAAAATGACAGAAGTATGTCACATTTTTTATTTTATTTTCATTTTTATGCTTTTGTCAACTTGCTTTTATAGTGTTGATGTGGCATCTCCCAAGAGAGTGTACATCTTTCTTGTTATACAATCATGTTTAAGTTGCTAATTTCACCTTATTTCCAGCAGAACACTTTCCAAGAATGTGGCATATATGCAGGAAGGATCTTCCATGAAAGCATATGATTCTTTTTTTTTATTTCTTCATTCATGCGCAATCAGCTGATGTTATTTTACTTTAAACTTAGAGCTGCACCTGTTGCAGAGACTGTGTCTGCAGAAGATCTGATTGTTTCCAGCCCTAAACAATTCCCAGCTCATCTGAAAAGGTTTGCTTTTGATCTTACATCTGTCTAATGCTGAAGTGCTCTTGATTTCATGCAGGTCCATAAGAATCAAAGCCGAACCTGTCCATTTGAACAGCCTTCTTCAGGAATCCAGTTCACCTTGCTTGTTGAAATCGTTGCCTGTAAAAAAAAAAGTTTGCAAATTCATTTTTTATAATCTTTATATGCAAATTAATAAGGGGCATAGTGGCTCAATGGCTACTGCATGCCCTAAAGGCAGGGATGTGCACCAAGCTGAGAGGTGGAGGGTTCAATTTCCCCTGCTGCAGTTACCAGAAGGCTGCACCCATGGCTTTGCCATGGGAGAACCACTGAGCTCCCTAATTAGGGAGAGAGGTCTGAAAAAGATGGCTCAGGGGTTAGGGGCAATGAACACTCTGTGAGCCCTTGGAAGCCCAAAGGGGGCTGTGTCATGTGCTGTTGGTGATTGAGTACTGTGGGGTCCCTTCAGGTGGACAGCATACCTAACGAGCTGATTGGCCAGGCTCAGTTCCCAGTGAGGCTGTGTCATGGGCTGTTGGTGATTGAGTTCCATGAGGTCCCCTTGGGTGGACAGCATACCTAATGAGCTGATGGGCCTGGCTCAGTTCCTAGCCTGTAAAAGGGACTGAAAGGATAGGGCACAGTAAAATCTGGGGGTGCAGGTGAGAACAATCTGACCAGACATCTGGACAGGACACCCAGATGCGGTGTCTGGGCCACCATTAGTCACACAGACTCCTATGAGCACACATGGGTTAAATGTGGCAAGACAGTGACTCTGGACAGATGGGGTTCTGAGCCAGTTGGCAAAAATCAAACCATCTGCCAGGGGACAGGAAGGCTTGGCAGAGGAAAACCGAGCTGGGTCATAGCAGGATGGGACAGTCTCCCTGCCCTGGCTTGACAGATCTATATCCACTGTCAGTCAGCATGGAAATAATAGGTCCAGGCTGGCTTGAGTGGAAGTGGAAGTGTTGGATTGCCTGGGGCCTAGCTGAACCCTGGGTAGTCAAGAGATCCAATCAGGTCCTGTGCAAGCAGGGCCCTAAACTTCGGCATCTCAGCTTGCAGACCGAAAGCAATAATCACTCTACATCAGACCAGAAATACTATAATGCTACTCAAGACGACAGCACCAAACAACAAAACAATCTCACCCTGAACACACTTGTCCCATCACTGCTGTACCTATCAAAGCATGATCAGGTACTTAATAGACAAACACAAAGAGATGGACAACACAGTAAAGTAGAGAAATGAGGCTACCCTGCTCACCACATAGACACATCCCTAAATGGTGTTTCTGTGCTAGGCTGTGTGGGGGAATGATCACCATGGGTGTGCCCTCAACAGTGCAAGGGATGGTCTTTGGGGGTCAGGTATAAGGCACTAGGAGCCTTAGGTAGTCTACAAAGTTGTAAGGTCTGACATGGGGCTCTGCCCTGATAGACTTAAATTTGACTCAAAAAAAAAAAGAAAATGCAAATTAATTCTTGTGCTGAAGGAAGCAGGGTGCCCCCTCATCAGTTATCTCCATTTCTTCAGCATCAGATCTAGAGTGGCCTCTGTAAGTTGAACCCTCTATAACCTTATATTTGGTTTTTCAACATATTTGCAATAGATCGCCACCTATGACTACAAATAAAAATGCATCCATAGAATGATCAGATGAAAATTTATCCAATGTGAATTTCATCAATGAGTAGGTCTTCATCTCTGAATTTATTATTTTTGTTCATTTCTTTGTGCCAGCTGAGATGAAGATAAGTTAACCACATATGGTTCTGAAGAACCAGTCAATGCTGGTGACAGCAATGAAGCTGTATTTCTTTCAAAGCAAAAATCAATGTAATTATTTCTTTTTGGTTAAGATGATCATTGACGAGATTGCCAATTTGTTAAGGTCAACTGCATAACACCATCCCAACCATCCCAACACACCAACTCCTGATGGGTGTCACATCTGATGAAGACGGTTTGTATATTTGTCTGGAAAATTCTGCTTGCTGATTTTTTGCTAGGGAGGATGTGGTAGATGGACTTGAAAATCCATCCATGCCTTATTTGTCAAAAGGAAAGGGGAAAGAGCATAAAATGTTTGTATATTGGTTTTCTTGCACAAGAAGGAAGATGTACTAATGCTCTAACAAGTGTTCTATCCGACCTAGATGAAGATGAAAAAGAACTGGAAGACACATCCCTGTCATTGTAATGTCATTTTTCTTTCCATTATATATCAAAAGTTAATCCAATTGCAGTGAAGTTACTCTACAAGCATTTCCAATAACCTTACAACCTTGACCATGGTCATTGAGGATAATTGTATGTTAGATCTTCAGGGAGTTTTTGACATATTTGTGGAAAGATTCTAGGGAAGAAAACTTTTTTTTTCTGGAATAATCAGTGGAATTGTTCCTTTTACTTCCTGACCAGATGGTGTTTCTTTTTATGCCTTATGTTTTTATGATTTTACTTATCAACTTTTGTCTAGGAGCTGCTTGATCTTCTCCCATAACTACCCCTTTTTCATTCCACTTCCCCCCTTTCCTACCATAGCCATCCCTTTCCCCCCTTTCTTTTCATAAATGTTGCGCCATTTCACAGTGTCCATCCGAGTTATTTTGCACATTGTATGCTCAACAAAGATCACATTGAACCCAATTTGTTGTTGCTGGTTATGTGGAATGCGGTCCCCAAGTTTTTTTGTAGATATCCTGGAATGTGTTCGTAACCTGTGTTTCATTTCCACAAGCATAACCAAGGGTAGAAAGCCCATTGAGACTACCTGCCTTAATTTCATATATGTTCCTTCCCATTTATTCAGAATCTGGAAGGTGAACTTTTCTGGCCAAAGCGTAATCTGCAGTCAACAAATAAGCCACTATGGGTCCTACCATAGGGAAGGCAGAATGGCTGTCAATCTTCCTGTTGAGAAATATTTTATAAACAGTGGTGTGGGAAGCCTTTGTTGTGCTGTTCAACCAATAGGTCAATTCATTTATACCCATTGCATTCCAGTATTGTTTGATGCAGTCCACAGATCAATTTGTCCAAGAACTGTAAGCACTTTGGTTGCAGAAATATTCTTTGGGGTGAGTGGAAACCAATGACCTATAGAGAAAGTTGAGGTCATTGAAAGATGTAAACACGTCTTTTTCTCCTGCAAAAATGCGGTATTGTGTGTTACTGCTTGGTAAACAATCTCCCTGAACAACCCTGCTTGCATGGACAAAATTTCACTTGAGAACAGCCCACCATTCCCCAGAATTCTTCAGTGTGAAGGTGCAATATCCCGAAAAGGCAACTTTTGTCATTAAGTCAGATATCCTCTACCCAGACTGCTCTTTTGTAAGCAGCACTGCTGTGTGGAGTATCATTGGAAACTGAAAATGAAAGATCTGGGTCATCAAGGATAGGGTAGAGCATCTCAAGCTGATCCATCAACGTCTCGAAGACTATAGTCTTGAAGGATTCTGGCTGTGGTTCCTCATCCTTGTTGATCTCATTATCCTGTTGATCTTGCAGACTTTGTTGGGGAGAATTTGGTATGGAGATGTGTGGTGGAATCAAGGAGAGATATGTGATGTGTTCACAATCATAATCAAAAATATTGCAGTAAACATCTCCTATCTTTGATAGAATTTGCTGCTCTGTGCTATTTTTTTTGTGAGATCAGGTGGATGGCCAGTTCTGAGCATGCCCATTCATCGAAGTCATCCTGAGTGAGTAATCTCTTCATGTTGTTTGAGAATACCTCACTTTGGATCTGGTTTCATGCACACCTTGTCAAATTGAGGAGAAGAATATCAGGCCCAGCAGAATCGATGAGGTGACAAACAAGTAAAGCATGTGGACAATGAATTGATGGCTTTGGGAATTCAAGCCAATCTACAAGAACAGATGTTATGAGGTCGATTGTGTCAGCCATGTCAATGTTGTAGCATTTGTAGTTGTGTCCCTTGACAGTGTACACTTTTTGGCCACATTCAAAGCCTTCCAAATATGCTGCTGCATCAAGCTTGATGTCAAGACTACTCTGGATTTCCAGAATAGCTCGGCAACAGGAGGCCAAAGGAGCAATTTGGCTAGGCAGTCCCAAAAGTTGTGCTTCACAGGCTCCATGCACCAGAGAATCGAGCCATTCCCACATTAGCATGTTGATGATGAGAATTTGCTGTTCAAAGACCTGCAAGTAAGCCTCTGTGATGTCCCTATGATCTGTAATTTGCATCACCCCCTCCCAGAGAGAAGGAACCTTGCTCCAGGGCATTTCCAAACAATTCAGGATCTCATGAATCTTCAAATTCTCAAGTTTTGGAGGAGGATCTATTTGTTCCTTGCTCCTGCAGATTTGTAGTGCATATAGTACTTGGTGTCGCAAAAAGTGATGTCACTGTGACATTTTCCCCACATACACATCTTGTCTCACATATTGAATAACAATTGAATCGCCATGTTTTTCATCTATGTAGATTTTGAGATAGATACCATGGAATAATATTTGAGAATGTACATAATTAAAATGGAGTATACCCACCATGTGCTCCAGGAACAGCCTTGACATGTTTCTCCATTTTTCCAACATGGTGATTGATTGTTTTTATGGGTATCTCCTCCCAAGCAGTGAGAACTGCAGATTTCAAAGTGTCAAAAGTGGTAGGGAGATGTGGTAAACAACATATGATAGTTTTCAGCTTGTGCCAAATGGGCCCTTCAGTCACCCATAGGTAACAGACTATTAGTCATGTAAACTCCAGGTATATTACATGACTAAAAGTTGTGGTGTATATTTATATTTTATATATATTTGGCCTATAAATCTTCACTTTTACAAA
>Ga0307507_10010687_pt1 | contig 11786 bp, 13 predicted proteins | sample 7_EM_MG_FD_207223 | JGI IMG/M metagenome (GOLD analysis project Ga0307507, IMG submission 207223) | Populus trichocarpa ectomycorrhiza microbial communities from riparian zone in the Pacific Northwest, United States - 7_EM | ecosystem: Host-associated > Plants > Roots > Unclassified | place...
ATAAGTAATAAAATATTTTTTTTCATACTAACCACATACCTGGTGGACAATATTGTGAGAAAAATTTATGTACCATCAAAATACTCTTAAAATATTTTCACCTCAGTATGTTGATATGCTTGCAGTGAAAGAAACTGCAATATTGCTGAAAAACACCTTGTCAGCCCAAAAATTGAGAGTTGGGCAAAGATCTTTTTAAAAATGAGGCAGTTTTAACTTTTGGTACTGAATGCCCAAGAATGGGAAATATGATTAAGGCTTGGTGAGATGCCATTTTTATGTTGAATTAAAATGGGACATGGAGCTTGAGGGTTTGCTGAGGTAAAATGAAAGCAGAAACATTGGCACTACAGTTTTTGACTATTGCTGGGGCATTCAGGTTCAAAGTACCACCAAAATTCTTATGGATATTGTAGTTCACTGATGAAGCAAGGCACAAGTGTAGTGTAGAATAAAGTCTTTGAGCAAATAGTTGGTGTGACATGTGACACTTTGTTTCTGCACCACCACCATGTTTACAAGCCTCATAACAACATAGGGCAGCAAGCTGCATGGCCCGCTACAGTCTATTTTTCTTTGATGGTGACACATTGATAGTCATCAATACCCTCCAATCCCAGAATGATTTTGTCAGGTCTTGTGATGTACTTGTCAGTTTGCACAATTGTAATAACAATGTTAAGACAACAGTTGACATTTTCACATCACCAAAGTTGGAGCTTACATTCAATGGCTAGGTGGTGGTAAGAGTATTGCAATCAGGATGATCTGACTATGATTGAAGAATCAATGATTAGTCTTTGTCAAGCCAAGTGTACTATTATACATTTGAAAGCAGATGGTACCAATGATTTTGGAGAACAATCCTCAGATAGGGTGATGTTCACAGTTTATACCTATGAAGAGCACATTCCATGTACCAGTTTGCTATATGGATAGCTATGAGTGTTTCCTAATTAGTCAGAAGAGTTTTGGGCCATACCATCAAGTTTGCCCATCTCCATACTGAATGTTTGGCAGATTTAATGTTTGAATTGGTCATTGCTTTGGCTTTCATGATATAGATAGAGGTGCTAGTAGGGAATTGCCAAATACAGCACTTTTTCAATGTATTATAAATTACTCACTCCTAATTACCTGAAAGGAGCTGATGGTATGGTTTCATGTGAACTCTCCTATAACAGTTTTTTTTAGGCCATAAAGAACATGATTACACATGATGTCTCAGTTGCCATGTGATTTTTTTCCCACCTGACCATGCACCACAAAACCCACTACTAAAGTAGTGGGAATATGTGGAGACTCAGTCTCCCTTGTCTTTTCATTACTGTACATGCCAGGAGCTTCCCCCCCTGGTTGTGGTGGTGCTTTCAACCTACCAGGTCCAAAAGTAGTGCCATGAACAAAGACCTCTGCCAACAACACAAGAAAAACTCATGACACAAACAACTGACACCTCATCAAGAACCCCATGCATTTGAAGATCACAGCCTACCATCTTCCTGTGGAGATGAACAGTGGATAGCTGCACCAGGGAAAGAGGTGGCTAATTCTCAGGTGAGTGACTGAGTTTTCCCATCATTTCTATGCTGATTATAATTTCAAAACACTACCAACCCTGGAGTGCTCTTGTGCCACTGCTTGTTGGCCCACCATTAGTTTAACACACCTGTGTGCATGTCATGCCTGCCTTCACCACTGCCATGTAACCTTCACCATTTGTTGCCACTCCTGCCAGCATTACCATTTGCTGCCAACCCTGCTGTCTTTGGCATACCAACCTACTGATGCCATGCCATTACTGCCTGCCCTGCTGCCAAATCTTGGCCTCCCCTTCCATCACTGCCAGTCCAACCATTATGGACAAGCCATTTACAGCCATTACTACCAGTCCAGCCTATTATGGTCATGCCATTTACTGCCATGACTATCAGTCCAGCATACTATGGTCCATCCTTGCCATACTGACCTATTGATGCCATGCCATTACCACCTGCCCTGCTGCCAAATCTTGGCCTCCCCTGCCATCACTGCCAGTCCAACCATTAGGGACATGCCATTTACTCTCAGTACTACCAGTCCAGTCTATTACAGTCATGCCATCTACTGCCATGAATTTTAGTTGGTAGTAATACTGGCCAACCCATAGCAACATTAAATCCATTTTTGGGGGGCCATGGGGGAATTAGTGTCAGCTGTAGTTTCTTGCCACATCACCCTGCCCCCCCCCCTCACTCCCCTCCCTCATAATAATGTCAATTCTTATGCCAATCTGGGCCATTTTAACTTATTGAATTATCACATGAATTTCTTAAGGGGATGGGTGCCTCTGCACAAAATCCAAGACCCATATCCATCAAAGTCATTCAGCTTTGCTGATCCAATCTTCTGGCAAACATGATGAGATGCACAACACTAAGGCATGCATGTTAGCATAATTAGGTGTGGAGTATGTAAAAATTGCTGGGTGACTATCATTGGGCCATCAGTGACCCCTCCCCTTTCTTACCTGAACTTCATCGCTGATACTTCACCACTGCCCAAAAACTTAAATGAGTTTTATGTGATATCTTTCCAGTTTTTGAGCCAACTCCTGTTGATTTCATATGTGTGGTGTATAGTGATCAGCACGGGTAACCCCCGGGTCACTTCATGATGACCTATACCTGTACCCTCCAGAAACCCACACCCTCGACATGGGTCAGGGTAATCTGCAGGTACGGGTAAGGGTGTACATGGGGTTTCATGGGTTGAAAACCCACAACAGGTACATCCAAGGGTCATGGACAACATCTATACCTCACAAATGTAATGCACATGTCAATTGACATGGCAATAGCATTTGCGAGGTCACTGAGTTTCTGGCATCATCATTGTGGTCGGTGGTGAGAATATCATGTTGTTGTCACGTCGTTGCCATTGTGTGTCATTGTCATCCCACATTGTTGTTCCATCGTCAGCTGATGTGGCACCTGCTTCTCATGTGAAAAAATAAGAGGGGGAGGGCAGTGGGATGGCTCACCTGGTTGACCATAGTTCGTCATCCTCCATCCGCTGTTAGTTGCCATGTTGCCAATGGCGATGGCACCTACTTCTCATGTGAATACAGGGGGAGGGGTGTCAAGTTGCTTACCTTGAGAATTGTGGACAGGGATGACAACATGGCACATCCGTTGATGTGCCAGGTCGTCTTCACCATATGTCGTCCGAAACTGCATGCATATGGGGCCTGTAACATGGCATTGCCACACTATCATCATCATTCGGGTGTGCAGTGGTGGTGGGGGGTGATGGTGGTGATGCAGCAGTGGTGGTCATGATGACGGTTGTCATTGAGAAGGAAAAGCTTTGTTTGTTTGTTGATAACATGTTTGTGATGGGGCAAACATCACGGGACTTACCCGCCAGTAACAGTGAGGGTATACCCTTACCCTCACTCAAGGGTAGGGGTTTATGTGGGGTCAGACATTCCATACCCTGACCCCTACCCTCCCAACCCTTACCCGTGTACCCGCAGGGGTTTCCAAACCCTTGCTGATCACTAGTGGTGTAGCAAGCCCTGTCACTCTGGCTCAGCTTGCCTTCTTCCAGTTCCACTTAGGAACACTGATCAGCTTACCACACCAGGGGACAACTCCACAGCCTGCACTCATAAGTTGCAACTTGCAAACATAGTCATTTGATGCCCTGCTACTGTTCAGTGATATCCTTTTTCCTAGGGAATGTCATGGGTTCCCAGGTTTTTCCAGTTGGTCACACACAAACCACATCAAACACAAGAATGAGTATGTACAAGATAGCTGTTTTCTATGCCTGTGCCCCATAGTGTTTGGAAGTCCAGTTAAAAGACTGGAAAAAGACTGTAACCAGACCAGACCAAGACTGCAAAAGACCGGACCTGTGGTCTGGTCTTTTCATTTTTGAAATGTAAAGACCACAAAAAGACTGGTCTAAGTGATCCAGTTTTAACCGGTCTTAACCAGTCTTTTGTAGCCCCTTAAATACCCTTTAAAACACACCTAAGAACATATTATTTGGTCAAAAACTGACAGAGATATGATTGAAAATGTAAAATACTACCCAAAAGAGTAGATGTACCAAGCTTATTTTATAGAAACACCAATTCTTAATGGAAATTGATGTTCTTGGGCTCGTGTTAAAGCTAATGGGAATGTTAACAAAGTTATCAACTCATAATTGTAAAATATTTGCTAAAAAACCGGTCTTAAACCAGTTAAAACTGTTGTCTGCAGTCTTTTTGCGGTCTGGTCTGGTCTTTTTGACTTCTGGGAAAAGGGCAGACTGGTTACAGTTACAGTTAAGGCCCTGGGGGGTCAAAAAACTGGACCAGACTGGACTTTCAAACACTAGTGCCCCACCACCCCTGTGCTCTTTTCCTGCCCACCTTGCACCCTCACTATGGTGGAAAAGGACCAAGAGGATGGTCACAGGCCCCTTCAGCTGAGTTCCCACTCTGTCTGACCCTGCATTTGCTAACAACCCACCACCATGACCCTGCACTGCCATGTCAGCTGTGTTGACCTGACCCTGCATACCTCGCTTCAAGAACCAGCCCACCCCATGCCAAGTCAAACACAAGTAACCCCCTTTCCTCTGCCCCATGTCAAACACAACCCCTCGCAAACACAACCCTTGGAATATGGCTAACAGCCCATGAAAATGGTCACAAAATGGCCCATCTACTCATGGCAAAAACCCAGTGCCCAGGATAAACCCTCACTGATGGAATCAGCCCACAAAAATGCCCCAGCAGATGGAATCCAGCACTGAGGGCCCATCAATGAGAACCCAGTGCCACTTGGCAAACCAATGGGAGATACAGCACCCCACATGCAGCCAGGTGTGTACCCCATGCCTTCCACTAACCAGCCACAAAAATGCTGGCACCCTCTGCCCTCTGTGATGAGGCCACCACCACATCCCACTTAGTGCTTGAAGGTCCAGTCCAGTTGGGTTTTTTGGCCCAAAACACAAAGACCGAAACTAAGACTGGTCCACACATTTTCTAAAACGTCTAAAGACCAGACCAGGACCAGAAAAGACCAAGACCACAGTCTTTTTCAGTCTTGGTCTGGTCTTGGTCCAAACTGGTTACAACCAGTTCAAGACCAGTTTTTCAACTACATATGCAATCAATTTTCAATTGTGAGTTGGTAAATTTATTGCCATGCTTCTTAGCTTTTAAACAAGTGCAAGAACATTAAATCATGATAAGACTTGATGTATATACAAAAACACTCAGGTACACCTACCATTTTCACAGAATGTTTTACAGTTTTATATATATCTTTGTCAGTTTTTGGCCTAAAAATATGATCTTAGGTGCATTTTGAAGGGTCATTAGGTAGGCACAAAAGACCAGTCTTAACTGAAAAGGCCGGTCCACCATAACTGGTCTTTTTGTGGTCTTGTAATCTCAAAGCTGAAAGACTGAGACTGCTGGTCTGGTCTTTTGCAGTCTTGGCCTGGTCCAGTTGTGGTCTTTTTTTAGTCTTTGGACTGGACTTCCAAGCACTAGTCCCACTTGACCACAGCCACCTAGACCACATGTTGACACCCAGATGCACCTGAACCTGGCTGCTGATGGTGAGCATTCTTGGTGGGGACATTCTGGGTCTTGAAGAGGAGCTGCAAAGTTGCTCCCCCTCTTAGAATTTATGTATAATTTGATGTATAGTAGTTTATTTTAAACCCTCTACCTGTACCTGTGAAAACCCACACCTGTGGATGCAGGTACAAGTTTTGACAGGTATGGATGTGGGTTACTCTGGAAAACCCCAGGGTAGCCTGTGACATTCCCTACTTTTTCCCAACCACCTATTTAATAGTGCTTGAAAGTCTGGTCCAGTCTGGTCTTTTGGCCCAAAATAAAAAGACCAAGACCAGTCCACACATTTTCTAAAACCTCAAAAGACTGGACCAGGACTGGAAAAGACCAAGACTGCAGTCTTTTTCAGTCTTGGACAGGTCTTGGTCCAAACTGGTCACAACCGGTTCAAGACCAGTTTTTCAACTACATATGCAATAAATTTTGCAATTGTGAGCTGCTAAATTTATTGCCATGCTTCTTAGCATTTAAACAAGTGCAAGAACATTAAATTACATTGAGAATTGATGTATATACAAAAATACTTGTGTACATCTACTATTTGCACGAAATATTTTACAGTTTTGAGAATATCTTCATCAGTTTTTGTCCTAAAAATATGATCTTAGGTGTGTTTTGAAGGGTAATTATAGGGTTACAAAAGACCAGTATTAACCAACAAGGCTGGTCCACCATAACCGGTTTTTTTGCAGTCTTGGAATCTCAAAAGTGAAAGACAGAGACTGCTGGTCCAGTCTTTTGCAGTCTTGGTCTGGTCCAGTTGCAGTCTTTTTTCAGTCTTGGGACTGGACTTCCAAGCACTGCTATTTAAGCTATTTTGGTAATGTCCTATGTTCAACTGGCCAAACTTTACCCTCCTTCCCCATCTCACCAATGCCTAGAAGCTTGAATTGTCCCTCATTGTGACTGCCTTTTGCCTCATGCATGCATTCAAACAATGTTCTGACAGCTCCTGTGAGAGTGGGGTGACATCCCAGAGCCCAGGTATAGTGTCATCAAGTCACCAGTAATGGGATAGGTGTTGAAGGCACTTGACTAGCCCAAGTTTAACCCATGCCAAGGGAGCAACCAATGTCAAGAGAACATTCTGCCCTTCCACCCTGATACTCAACTCAACCCATTTTCTCCCCCATTGCCCTACACCATCCACCCAGCCTTCTCTCATTCCCCCCCATTCTTCTCCTTCAGGCACACCTTCATCCCCAACTCTAGTTGCCTGCCCATTTTTGCTCCATCAACTTTCCATTTCTCCTGCAGAAACACTGCCATCTGAACTTGATGTATGATGGCAGATACAATGAGGGTGTCCATGTCAAAAGAGTGTAGTTGGAATGAGTGGGATTGCCTGCACAGCAGTGTGAGGTGGGTTATTGTGGGTGTAGAAAACTGGGAGAGAGGTTAAGATTAGGGAATGTCATGGGCTACCCTGGGGTTCTCCAGAGTAACCCGCACCTGTACCTGTCAAAACCCGTACCCGTGTCCACAGGCACAGGTTTTTGCAGGTACAGGTAGAGTGTTACGGTTTTACGCATAGCAGGCTTTGTTAAGCTTAAGTTCACTATGACTCGGTTAACTTTACGACTAATGACTGTTTACGACTTATAGCTCTGTTCGTCAGCTATCTTTGGGGTTTTCCCGGAATGACTGTTGTTCGTGTTGCTAACGAAATGCAGGGTTCAGCGATCCTCCCGTAGAGAGCGATCCTGGATACTAAGCGAGAGCTGTGTTAACTCGCGACGATAAACTGAAGCTCTAAGTCCTTAAAGACCTTAGAGTACGAGAGCGACCTTGCTTACGGGGGTTCTGACTGAGACGTGAGGGCGAACTAAGCTTGTATTGCCTAGGTTCAAGCTACCAAATACAAGTGAAACTGCCCTCCTTATATACTGAGGGCCTGGGTAAACTACGAGTCAGAAACGAGTCAGAAGTATGAGTCTGTATGACTTGTGTAGAGTCATAAGAGTCATACTGTGTCTAAGTAAGTCTAAGGGAGTCGTATGATGATGAAGGAGTCATATGACTCAGTCTATGTAAGTATGAGTCAAGAGAAATATATCTAAATAATGAGTCAAGAAAATAGGAATGAGTCATGGGATGCGTATCTAGAGTCTGTCCAGAATGGTCTAGACTACATCTTAGGAGTGTGTAAGTGTCTGCGAGTATCTAACTGTCTGTCCGTATCGTAAAGAAAAGATTTGTAACATAGAGGGTTTACAAAAACCCACAGGTACCCCAACCCACACAGGGTTATGGCTCCAGAAATGACCCATGAACCTTGCAAGAGCAGTGCAAGTGTCAATGGACACTGCTGTGCAGCCTTGCGAGGATCAGAAAGTCAGTAACCAGGGTGCAGAGCATGCACCCCAGTGTGGGAGATTGGGGTGAACGTTCCATGTTGTTGGCAGGTCATTCGTGGGCAGTCATTGTTTGCAAGTGGTTGAGGTGCACTCCTCATCATTTGGGGGTTTTGAGGGTGTGCAGTTGTTGTCATTCATGGGTGGTCATCCCCATTTTGTGTCATGGAGGGCAGTCATCATTTGTGGGTGGTTGGAGTGGGCACTCCTCGTTGCTGGTGGGTTGACAGTGGGCAGTTGTTGTTGTTTGTGCCCATTTTGTGCCATTGTTCAAGGGTGCAAGGGATGGGTGCTCCTCATTTTTCATGTGCAGTCATGCCCATTTCTTGTTGTGGTGGGCAGTGGTCATTTGTGGGTGGTTGGAGTGGGTGCTCCTTGTCGCTGGTGGGCTTTTGTGGGTTATGGGTAGTTGTTCTGTGTGTCATTGTGGTCATTTGTGGGCAGCTGGGGTTTTGTCTTGATGGTGGGTGGTTTGTGTCATTTGTGGGCACTGGGTGGTCATGCCTGTTTTGTGTGGTGGGTGGTCATAGCTCATGGGTCATTGGGGTGGACATCCCACATTGTTAGTGGGTTGGCTGTGGTTGTTCGTGGGCGGTCATACTCATTTCATGTCATGGTGGGTGCTGGTCATGGGTGGGTGTGCTCCTTGTCATTCATGGATTTTGACAGGGGGCAGTTGTGGTCATTCATGGGTGGTTGTGCCTGTTTTGTGTTGTGGTGGGCAGTCATCGTTTGTGGGTGGTGCAGTCTTTTGTGGGTTTTGAAACCATGTGTGACTCAACCACACTAACCAGCAAACCCCAGGAACCTGTGTCATGGGTATGGGTTACAAATACCCAACCTGCACAGGTTCATAAACCCATGACATTCCCTAGTTAAGATGCCCCAGTATTTATGTTCCTGCCAAAATCAAGCTAATGCTTTTTGGTGATGAGTGGTCAGCAATCAAGGTCAAGACCTGCTTCAACCCATGGCCAGTGTCTCTACAGTGGTCCTGGCACATCTAGAACCTCAACGGGCCAATTTCCATAATGAGGACCCTTCCAGTCACTTTGACAATGTCATTCCTAAAGACTGTGCAGACCAAGGACCGAGACTCTCTTCAGCACATCATATGGATGGGTGTCACAGTTGATCTTGGACACAGTAATAGGATATTTCATTGTGGGCTGGAAAGCACTTTGTGCTTTCACCCAATAGCTAGCCTTGCAAGTTACATGGCAAAATATCTACAGATACACTAGTTATTCTGACACAAAGCAATAAAAAAGTATTGGGAGTCCAGCTATAATGCAGAACCACAGTGACTCTCAAAGACCTTCTTGTCTAATGAGCACGAGCCGAAAAAAAATGATAAATTTGCACCATCAAGAATTGTCACAGAATCCCATTTCTTGCCTTTTTTGGCTGTGCGCAGCGCTCCGAAATTTTGGTCAGCCTCACGGAACAGTCCGGTGGCATCTGCACACGCGTGAGTTTTTGCGAGGCTTTGATTGTCAAGGTGGTCAGTATTCACACTATTCTTTCTCCCCCCTTCGATTTTATTTTATTTTATTTTGATTTAATATTCGCCCCTGCCAGACTTTTGGAATGTATGTTAGCCTGCGTGGGAGACCATAGCTATAATGAGACAACTCAAATCGAATATCTATTCACACTTCGGGTGCTCCGGTATAGTACGTAGGTGGGGACAGTACAGGTGAGGACAGCATGGGTGAGGAGGACAGTGTGGGTGAGGACAGTGTGGGTGAGGACAGTATGGGTGAGGACAGGTGGTGCATTCCAGCAGCCAATGGGGTTGGACTCGTGGGAGACGAGGGGGGTTGAGGTCGGCGACGGACAAGCCAGAATATAAGTCCTCCCAATAACGCCAATCCTACAACACCGCCAATGGCAGGTCCGGCAATCCACGCGAGAGCATGTGGGGAATCTGTGTGGTGACTGGTTGGCGATGGGTAGTAACTGGTTGACGGAATCGTGGTTGACGATGTGGCTGAAGAAGGGAGACGAGTCGACTCAGGTCCACCTACACCTTATTTCAGGGAACTCGATCCAACGAAGTCGCAAAAGATGACTTACCTATTGTTTGGGCGAGTGCCAGGTTGAAATTATCGTTGGTCTACAAAGGTGGGTAATTATTAGATAGATTCTCCAATTCAATGTGAGCGCTCTAGGTTTGCTTACCAACACATCCAGATAGGCATAATGTGGTATGGCAGTGCCGACTGGGATAGGTTCGGGGAACCTGGAAAATGATCAAAGTGGGGATAAAACGGGAGGTTTGAATACGCACTGTTGTGAGTAAACAGTCGAGCAGTTGTAGCTAAAAAGCGACCACCTGGGTCAAGCCTTCCGATGAGATAAGTCGGCTAATCAACTGAGATCGTTCCTCACCTTTTGAAAGATCCCCCTTGACATACCGAGCAAGCAGAGATGAGAGAATAGTAGACAGTGTTGCATGACCATGGATCGTTGTCGCTCTTGAGAATTCCTGCATAGCGGTCGTATCCGTCCAGCGGTGGTGGGTATCCTTTAGCCAAAAACGATGAGACGGCGGCATGGAGCTGTAATATAAATTACTTGCCGTCTACAAGCTCTCCTGCCACGTCACAAGGACTGTGACCCAAGGAGTTGAATGACTTCGAAAATCTGAATCAGTGACATCGCCAAAGGGGTTTGTGCCAACCTACCCAGGAATACCCAGACCGACACGTTGCATGCGGACTTGGTTGAGCAATAACATGATAGGGCAGAAGTCCAAGGACCAAGGTCATGATGAGATTCACCATTGTAAAAATTGGATGTACTTTGGAACCTTCGAGGGCGGAGGGCGCTGACAGGCCACGAAGGCGGCTGTTGTCCTCGACTTTCGAGGAAAACGTGATTAACGGCATACCTGACAGTTGGCAGAAACATACGTGATATTGCGTGATAGTAATACTATGGCCTATCAGTATTAGTATTACCTAGGCACCACCTGAGTTAGCACATTTTTTAATCTCACCCAATACCCAATACACAACCATGAGCTTAGATATTTTGGATACCATAACTTGTATGTATTTAATACAGAAGTTGTTTGGGATGAATATCTACAAAAATGAGTGAGTCCCGTCGAAGGAGCAAAGCAGACGCTGTCGATCAGCACGCCGAAGATTGACCACGCTGTCGATCAAGGGTCCTACAACATGTTGTAAAATATATATGACTAGCGCGGAGCTTCGCGCTCAGCCCTTGCTCCTTTTGCTTAGCAATAAGAAAGTCAAATTAAAAAATCACGTGAACGATAGGGTGTGAACAGAACGACAACGATTCAGAAGCCATGGATTGAGGGCCATGTTCCGCAGAAGTATTGTTGGAATGGCATAAAATGCACTTACGCGGGAAACAGTGCTCCTTTTGATTGCTAATACTAATAAAGAACAACAAACCGTGGTTTTGTCGTAACAAAGCAGAGAGGGCCGCGTTCTGCGGAATTATTGCGTGGCATGGCATAAAATAGTTGAGATCAGGTTTTTTTTTTTTTTGAATATTTGCACTCTACATTTGCAAGAACTCACCTCTGAGTCCATGAGGAAGCAAATGATAAAGCGAACACATAAGCGATGAGATGTTGGTGTAAACAGAAGTACACAACAAAGCGGCTGTACTCAGACATTGAAAAATTTGCTTACAGCTACAGCGCTTTGCATATATGATTGAACGCTTGCATTTTTTCCAACTGTTTGTCCCGGCCAAATATCATGACAAATCTTACCAAATTTAGCAAGCCTGATAAGATTTCATCCCTCTCGCCAACTCCA
>Ga0307507_10010690_pt1 | contig 11783 bp, 2 predicted proteins | sample 7_EM_MG_FD_207223 | JGI IMG/M metagenome (GOLD analysis project Ga0307507, IMG submission 207223) | Populus trichocarpa ectomycorrhiza microbial communities from riparian zone in the Pacific Northwest, United States - 7_EM | ecosystem: Host-associated > Plants > Roots > Unclassified | place...
AATAAAAAAACAAAGAAAAAATCACAAAGCTCAAGGCCTAAAATCCTAATGTCAAAGGATGAAACTGACAAAAAAATCAATTTTAAAAAAGTAATGTTGAAGAAAAAACCCCGAGTAAATATGGGTTAACTTGATTAACTTGCAACCCATGATATGAGATCAAGAAAAAAAATTAGATTTAAAAAAAAAAACCTAGCAAAAAAGAAAGTTAAATAAAAAAAATATTGAAAAAAAAAACTCGACTTAACTTGACTATCTCGCACTTTAGATAACTTAATAGAAAAAAAGTTAAAAAATACAAAGCTCAATGGTCAATAACTTAATGCCAAAGGATGAAACCAAAAAGGAAATCAATTTCATAAAAAACAAATTCAGAAAAAAAAGACTCGAGTTAACTCAACTAACCCACCACCTATGATATAAGATCGAGGTAAACTCACAAAAAGGCAAGTGAAGCAAATAACAAGACTCAGGACCTAATAATCCAATATTGAATGATAAAATTGAAAAAATATCAATTTTTAATAAAGAACCTAAAAAAAGACAAAACTTAAACCGAGCTAATATTTTAAACCAGTGACCCAGGACATGAGACCGAGATTAGTTTAGCAGCACCAGGCATTGTTGTTGCCTATACTAACAGCGGCCACTAGTTGTGCGTGTAGCACAACCTGGCGCACCAACCACACTGACAGATATACAGCCTCTAAATCTTTTTTTTTTCTAGCATATTCAAAAAATCTAGCCAAATTTCACCGAAATAGTAGCCAAAAGGATTTTTTAAAAAAAAAATCATGAGAAAAATTACTTTTGGGAAAAATACTTTTTGAAAATAAATTAATTTGTAATTATCTCCAATAACAATTCAAACATGCAATCAACAACTTTAATTGTCTAATAAAGGCTCTGATATTAGTGTTAGGTTTCTTGAAAGGCATACACGCAGAACAAATGGTAAATTTAAAATTTTTCAAGAGTCTCAAGGATCCATTTAGACACATCTAGAGTTTTTTAATGTTTATATGAAGATTACCTGAAGATCAGATGTTCTTTTATGCTTCAAATAATTGCTTCAAGGTTGAGTTATCGCAAACCACAAGTCATCTAAATGTCTTACCTCTAACGGTGATTCACATGAATCACAAATAAGAAATCTCTTAAACCCTTTTAGGAGAGAGGGATTCTTATACCTTTGAGTGCTAACTCTTTTATTTTATGTTTAGCTGTTTATGTATTGTACTCTACTTTTAGAAAATAAAAAACACAACTTTCTATTTATAGAGAAACCTAAAAAACTTTATAAATAAAAAATATTAATTTTTCCATTAAATAATATCACATATATTATTTTAGATTAATTTTAGAAATTTATTCGACTAAGTCATTCATTGTTTCTAGATCTAGAATTGTAATCCCCTGTGTTAATTATATTTTAGTCCTCAATTTCTAATTCTTATTTACAATCAAGTCACACTTGATTAATAATTGTCATTTTAATTTATAATCAATGGTTCTTATGTGTGTGACATATTAGGTTTCCTAATAAGTTGGTTGAAATATAAATCATAATCCTAAATAAAATAAGATTAAATAAATTAAACAATTTGATTTATTATCAATTCAATAATTGATTGACTTATATTTGAAGATCAAGTAAAATGTTTAGCAACCTGTCATGATCTCTTAAATATTAAGAAATGTATAAGTGGTTTGACTTAACATTTTAGTGATCAGTTTCTCAATATAATTACTATCACTTAATCAAGAATGTTATGATTTAGACATCATAACATGGAGTATGTCTACTTTGTTAAATCATTTTAATTCTCAACACTATAATTAACAATTAGGGGAAAATAAAGCTCTTAAGGAAAGAAAAAAAAAAAACAAAAGCTTTGGAATTCAAATGGAGGAAAGAGGAAACAAAAAAGAAAAGAAAGAGAAGGAAAAATGGTCGTCGACACTATTAATGGGAAATCCAGTCACCACTCGCCATCTCTATTGGATGTTGCCACCGAGACGTTTTTGGAGACACCAAGGAAGACAACTTTTGGATATTGGAGGATGTCGTATATGCCACTACAATGTTGTGGGTCCTTCCACACGCGAGTGCGTGTTCTTCACGTGCAAGCTTTCTTTTCCCCTTCCATTAATTTTGGTCTCTTATTGTATAAGAACCCATCAATCAATTTCAAATTTTAATCTACCTAGGTCCAAACCTTTTTATTTTAATTTAGTCTCAAATTATCTAATAACTCTTCAATTTAAATCATAATTTCACCCATCCCAAAGCCCAATGAAGGTCCAACCAGGGAGAGAGAAAAAGAACAAGGTAAAAAAAAGATAGTCCACTGATCGGGTTAGCACATTGTGATCGTGCACATCACTCGAGTGCACGGGTTGACCAAGGGTACTTCGAAATATTTTTATCTCAAATTATAACAAGAAAATATGTCATACTAATTTATTTGTGAAAGTTAACCCATGTTTTTATCTATTATCAAAGTTACCTTTGGCTCGTCAAATCAACTTGATTATATCGGGCAAACTTACATTATGTTAATTTAAAACTTAAACTATGCAAACAATTAGGTCAAGGGGGTTCAAGATTGATCTGTTAGGCCAGACTTAGTGATAATGTCAAAAAGTTCCTCACTGCTTGCCCTTTTTATAGTGAAATTGAGTTTCACCTAGTTCATCTTTTACCATATATGAGATTACGACTAATGATTACAAAAGAAAAATCATAAAGACTTTAATAACACCTAATTTGTGCCTAATCTAATCTTAAATTGATGTGACATATTTTCTTGTTACCTAATCTAATCTTAAATCATAAAAACTTTACTAACACCTCTAATCTTTAAAAATTGCATATGATTTTAAAAATGAACCTGATCTCAAAATTTGATCATCGCTTCTAGCTCTGACCTTTCTAAACCTAATTTTTTTTACTTAGTTATATTCAGAAGAACTTTAGAACATAGTTTTTGTGTTTTGCCCAGTTAGTTTATTAGGTTTCGTTTATACACGGCCAAACGCACACTTCTACTCTCAAGTTCTATTGGTTAATAAGTCCTCATGGGAAGGTTGTCATATGCAAGGCTCATTAGCATACTTAAAGACTCGTGGCTATATGGTGAGTTTTGGACAATCATCTAGGACACCAGATCCATTTTCATTGGTCAGCATTTGCACCAAAATCACTTTTCTTGATAAGGCCTTCCCTATGCTATCACTACACGGAGATGAGCTGTTAGAAACTACTGGAGAGGTATATACTAACAGTGCTTCTAGTGTATTGCGGGTTCGAGTAAATCACACATACCCTTTATCCTAGGAAGCATAGGCTCATACAGACCTAAAGAGTCCGAAAACATCTAGATCGGTTGTATTGATACCACCAGGCTCCGATCAGTAAAAAATAAAGTTGTTGTCCCTCAACTCCGTAGAGAAATAGGTTCCCCCTCCAAAGACATGTGTTCTAAGACACAAATTGAGAGAAATATAATAGAAATTGTATCATATACTTGGTTATAGGATCCATCAATACAGAAGATAAATTAGAAGTTTAAAATTATTTGAATTAAGATTTTTTAATGAAATGTTGGAAAAATAGTGAATAGCAATCAATATATGTTTTCTTTTAAATGGTAGTGCTTTGAGTTAGAAGAGTTTCAAAAAAAAAAGAACAATTGATTTTGCAATTGAATAAAAGTACACCTTCATGTTCGAGGAAACAAAGAAGTTGTTTGGATTAAAAAGCTCATCAATGAACTAGGTTGGTTCCTAGCATTGTTGATCCAGTTGTCATGTAGTATTATAATAATGAAGTCATTGTATAAGCAAAGGAACTAAGATCTCATCAATGATCCAAACAAGTATTTAAGAAATTCCTTTTGATTTGATAAATCAATGAAACAAAGTATGTGAAGATAGAGTAAGTACCTACCAAAGAGAATCTAGAAGATCCTTTAACTAAGTAACTATCGATGCAAAAGTATTAATGCTACATAGAGCAATTTTGATACATGAGCGATTGACTTTAGTGCAAGTAAGAGATTTTTAGTTTAATATGCTATGTAGTCAATCGGTTGGTTAAATATGACATTATTATTTTCATGTAGATACATATTTATTATTAATAAAGACTTAACTTATCTTTAATATTCAATAATATTAGATTAATGAATCTAATATTTGATTTATGAATCTAGAGTCAAGATAAAGTTCATAGTACAAAAATACTTTGCAAAAAAAATTATAAAGTTATTATAATTATGGAATTCCTATTGCATCAAAGCATTGTTCCTAAAATATTCATTGTTGATGCTCTCTTAAATATTGAACATTTATTAGAATCGTAGAGATTGATACATATTATATCTTTTTCTTTATGAAAGAAAGCAATTGTTATCATAAACTGAGGTATAAGGGATACTTAGAATTAATGTATAAGTGCTTGTCATAAGACATATATACTAAATTGACCTGCATAAGAATTTCATATGAAGAGATCACCTGTGTCTATGGAAAAGCTCACGTGACAATTGTGTAAGTGATCCTTAGACTTGAGATCACTAAGTTATCTTATATAAAAAATATTATAATTTGATCTTGTTACATGTTATCTTAACTGAGATAATGAATGGACAATATATGGTATAACATGAATTATATTAAGGTACTTAAGTGATGAAGAAAGGATTATCACCTTTATTGATGAATTAGAGAAAATATTTTATTTATTCTCAAATAATATGACTGAGAAATCCTTGGTTAATGTGAAATAAGATTTGAAAAGAGTTTCAAATCTTATTCAAACAATTAATAACTATGATTATTATGTAAAGAACAAATATAATTTTACATGATAGACATACTCCATGTTTTGATATTAAATTTTGCAATTGAATAAAAGTACACCTTCATGTTCGAGGAAACAAAGAAGTTGTTTGGATTAAAAAGCTCATCAATGAACTAGGTTGGTTCCTAGCATTGTTGATCCAGTTGTCATGTAGTATTATAATAATGAAGTCATTGTATAAGCAAAGGAACTAAGATCTCATCAATGATCCAAACAAGTATTTAAGAAATTCCTTTTGATTTGATAAATCAATGAAACAAAGTATGTGAAGATAGAGTAAGTACCTACCAAAGAGAATCTAGAAGATCCTTTAACTAAGTAACTATCGATGCAAAAGTATTAATGCTACATAGAGCAATTTTGATACATGAGCGATTGACTTTAGTGCAAGTAAGAGATTTTTAGTTTAATATGCTATGTAGTCAATCGGTTGGTTAAATATGACATTATTATTTTCATGTAGATACATATTTATTATTAATAAAGACTTAACTTATCTTTAATATTCAATAATATTAGATTAATGAATCTAATATTTGATTTATGAATCTAGAGTCAAGATAAAGTTCATAGTACAAAAATACTTTGCAAAAAAAATTATAAAGTTATTATAATTATGGAATTCCTATTGCATCAAAGCATTGTTCCTAAAATATTCATTGTTGATGCTCTCTTAAATATTGAACATTTATTAGAATCGTAGAGATTGATACATATTATATCTTTTTCTTTATGAAAGAAAGCAATTGTTATCATAAACTGAGGTATAAGGGATACTTAGAATTAATGTATAAGTGCTTGTCATAAGACATATATACTAAATTGACCTGCATAAGAATTTCATATGAAGAGATCACCTGTGTCTATGGAAAAGCTCACGTGACAATTGTGTAAGTGATCCTTAGACTTGAGATCACTAAGTTATCTTATATAAAAAATATTATAATTTGATCTTGTTACATGTTATCTTAACTGAGATAATGAATGGACAATATATGGTATAACATGAATTATATTAAGGTACTTAAGTGATGAAGAAAGGATTATCACCTTTATTGATGAATTAGAGAAAATATTTTATTTATTCTCAAATAATATGACTGAGAAATCCTTGGTTAATGTGAAATAAGATTTGAAAAGAGTTTCAAATCTTATTCAAACAATTAATAACTATGATTATTATGTAAAGAACAAATATAATTTTACATGATAGACATACTCCATGTTTTGATATTAAATCGAAACATTGATGAAAAAATATTAATTACACTAAAAACTAGTCATTGTCAGACTTCCAATAACTTTTATAATATTTAAAGGATCATGACACATTGTTAAATAATAGATTTGATCTTCAAATATAAATTAATCAATTATTGAATTAATAACAAATTAAATTATTTTATTTATTTAATTCTATTTAATTTGAATTATAAAAAATGTAATGGATCACGAACTATTTGTTAAAAATTAAACTAAGATAATTTAATGAAGTATAACTTGATTAAAATATATTTTAAAAATTAAAAACTAAAATATAATTAATACATAAATTATATTTCTAAACCTAGAAACATCAAGTAAAGATTTGATTGAATTAATTTTTAAAATTATCTTGAATTAATATATGAATATTATTCAAGAGGTAAATTGATATTTTACCAATTTATAATGTTTTTCAAACTTTTCTATAAATATTAAGTTATACCTTTTATTTTTAGATGGTTGTTTATTAGAAAAAAAAAAAACTACATCAATTGCAAAATAAAAAACTGGCACTCTAGAAATAACAATCCCTCCCCTAAATAGAGATTTAAAAGATTTTTCACCAACAATTCATATAAATTATTGTTGAAGCCAAACCAAACAATTGAATACTTTGTGATTTGCGATAACTTAACCTTTAAAAATTTATTCAAAACTGAAAAGAATCAAATCTTTAGATAATAAATCCCTAAACAATTCTAAATCTAACGCAATCTTAGAAACTCCCGGATAATTTTATTTTAGTATTTCAGCATTAGACTCAATCACTTTATAATAGTGATTACATGAATAATGACTCTTTTTCGAACAAGCATTACATAAACAATGACAGAACTCAAAGAAGTAGTACTCTTACTCAGCTTGTTGTATAGCTTATAAACTCGACTCATAAGATTGGCATGTTTCTTAATGACAATAAATATACACTAGGTGCCTGCTCTCATGATTCGGAATCAATACTGACGCAAGTAGGGTTGCAAGGGTAAGCGCAATCGATTTTTTCGAAGGCACTTCGGTCATAGAACCAATCTCCAACTGCCTTTCCGATTTTCTGCAGTCAAAAAGCCATGCATACACACACTAAGGATCAGTAAAAACGCACTAGTAATCAATATAGGGTGGAAAAACAGCAAAGGAAATTGAAGTTATGACAGTCATTACCACATTGCCCACCACGGGGGATTTGTCGGCTAACCACGTAGATACCGACCCAGATTGGCAGTGAGCGTAGCAAGAATTTATCCACAATCCTCTCGATGAAGAGCTGCCGAGTCCAATATTCACTGCTTTTAGGAATTGTGTCCTATAATCTGAAAATAAAACTTTTTGTTGGCCACCAAGCTGATAAACTTAACTTCACTTCCCCATCACGAACAAAGAACTTCCCTAAAACCTCCCAAATTTGGTCATTAATAAAGGAGCATAAGTTTTCGAAATTACTCTGCACGGTTTGGAGTTGAGTAGCCGAGCACTTTTTCAAGTCAAGCTTGCAGTTCTTCCATTCTTTTTTGGAATCAACAGCGGTTGGTGCAAGGATGTTCTTTATCTGAATGAATATGAGAAGGATGGAAGATTAGAGAAAATACAAGGAAAAATGTAAAAAGTCGAAACAAATCAAGCTGCAATTCTGTCCATTTTCCTTTCCTGTTCTTATGAGAAAGACTTGACAAAAGAAGAGGATAGTTAAACGATAAGAGAGTGTTGTCGATAACATTTCTCAGAAATTTGCTAACCTGCCAGGAATCATAGGCTGAGTTGATTATAAAAAGTGGCGTTCGCATGGCCTGTGCCACATATTGTGGGAAGAAACACTGCAAAAACAAGTATTGGTGAGGCCGAAGAAGACATGGTGAAGAGTAGTACTAAGTCAATATCAGAATAGTCTTCCTTACCAATTCTGGTCTCGTTTTTGAAGTGCATGATGCAGGCAAATGCTTTGCTGATCCCTGCAGAAAAGATAGAGAAACAGAATCAAAAGATGTTGCAATGACTAAAGTGCAATTCTAGTAAATTAAATTCACAAGTTAACAACAAGAGAAGGAAAAGAAATCGAGTTCAAGTACAATCACATTATAACAAGGTCAGAAACTGGGAATAAGATAAGAACAATTATCAAAAGATAGAGAGTTACATGGGTTTTAACAACTTGACCGAAGAAGGATTCAATTCGAGACCCTCCAGAGATGTCTGTTCTGTTAAGAAAATAACGATAACAATGATGGTGATGGTGATGATTTAGAAAAGTTATGGCAATAATTAAACAAAGGGAGATAGATTCGATCGGTCCTTTGTATATGAGCTTACCCATGGATAAAATAACCAGCATCAGAAACACATTTTACCCTAGCACTTGCAGGCAGGAGAGACTGGAATTTATCACAATGCAAAATAGCAGCCAATCCACCAGCAGAGCATCCAGAAAGAATAGCCTGTCATTTACAAGTCCCAACAGGTTAAAAGATTAAAATGAAGGTAAATAAGTTGTAGCAGTCATTAAAAGGAGTCATACATTTCGAGCATTTCTCATTCCTTTCGCCAATAGATCATCAATGACAGCCTGCCAAATCCTTTCTCCCCTGAAGTAAAGCTTAGTTTTCTGGTCCAGCAAAACAGATACAGCAACTTCAGAATTCTTAAACTATAAGAAAATCTTTCAAGTTCCGAGGAAACTTCAAGTAGCTTACCGGATCAACAGCTTCCACATCACCAGTAAATGATGAACCATCACAGTATCTGATCTTGATTCTATTCCAGTTATAAAAATCTAAGCCATTCAAACAGAGCTCAATTACTCTACCGAACACCTTGAAAAGAATGGCTCCTAAACAAATCGATAACAAAACCTAAAACCAGTAAATGTTTAATCCTACCAGGATTAGCTGCTTGCTTGCTGCCTAGTATGCCAGAGAACCCCATTGTCTTCTCCATTTTCAATGATGAACCCTTGTAAGTGTCCCTACGAGAAACACAAGACTCAACACTCTCACACCATCCTCCTCCCTGGACCCCCGGATCACCAGAAGAAATGTTATGAGCAGATCAAATCCATGCAACTATCGTTATTGAACATCTGACTACTATATTTAATCAAGTTTATTCAGTTATTACTCCATGGTATAGCTGGCAAGAAAGCAGCTCAAGGACAAGAAGAACTAACCTCCATGTGAACCAACCAATTGTTAATCCCAGAACCAGATCCTTTCTCAAAGTGGTATCCTGGTGGACTCCCATCTAAGCAAACTGCAAGGTATATCACAGTGACAACAGATTAGGAAAGAATTAATAACCTATACTGTATATTTATTAGCACAAATTAAACCAGCTAATAAGCAACAGCTGCTCACCAGCTCCTCTAGCAACAGCAGCCTGGACAATAGTCATGGGAATGCTAGCTCCTTCTGTCCTGAGCAATGTCAGTATGTAAACAATAAGACACAGCCACTTGCCTAAACTTGAACCATCCATACTGCTTGCTGTAAGAAACAATGTGATTTAAAAGAAAGAATCAATATTGAAACAAAAGGGAGGATATTGATACTTAAGAGAGAAGGATAGAAACCTGGGACAATATATAAAGGGAAGAGAAGTTCCCTCACAGTCACAGTACATGTGCAGGAACAGGAGAGCTGGGGTCACAAAAGGAGCGGTGTAGATTCACAGAACTTTCCCCTCAAGACCATCATTGCCACCTGTAAGAGATAAAGTGGGCAGCTGTAAGCAAGGAATTGTGCGTTCGGTAATGCTATGGCACTTGCATGCTTTTTTTTATTAAAAAAAGAAAAACACTTAGATAGGAAAAACAATAATTCAATATTTTCTTTTTGTTTTAATTTGAAAGCAATTTCAAATACGAATCAAAGCTGTGTTTACGTGGTGCGGGGGTGTTATGGTTTATATTTTATATTTTATTTTAATTTATGTGAGAGGAGAACTCGGGAACATTTGTTAAATATATATATATATATATATAAACAACTTGGGGGGAGCTTTCCCAAATAACAGAGATTAAATCTAGGGGCTAAAAAGATTGTCTTCCAACAATTCTTAATTCGATTTGCTTCCAAACCATTAATTTGACAGAATTACTTGTATTTTTGTGGTAGATTTCCAAATGGCTGTCAAACAATGGATGGCGATTGTCTCTTTTCATGAACAATTATATGCTGTATCATCGAAGTCATTAGTTTTGATTCTTTCTGCTTGTCGTCTGTAGGTGGCTACCCCATCTTTCTTTTTGAATTATTGCAAGTTTTTTTTACCGGGAGTGTGAAGTTGGTTGTTTTTAAAGTATTATTTACTTTAAAATATATTAGGATAATATTTTTTTTATTTTTAAAAAATTATTTTTAATATCAGCACATCAAAATGATCTGAAAGTATCAAAACAATATTAATTTAAAGTAAAAAATAAAAAAAAATTTAATTTTTTTCAAAAACATTTCCGAAACACAATGTAAAACATACCATACATGATCTTTTTGAATTATTATAAGCCTTTATATGCACGAGAGTATAACAGTGGTTGTTTTTTAAAGTATTTTGTATTTTAAAATATATTAAAATAATATTTTTTAAAATTTTTTTAAAATTATTTTTAATACCAGCACATCAAAACATTTAAAAATATCAAAAAAAAATACTAATTTAAAAAAAATTTAATTTTTTAAAACAACACTTTCCAAATACAATGCCAAAAACGTCCATAATTGACAGCTGTCGGCGAAGTCTAATAGTTAGATCCTTTGTCATTATTATAAGCTCCTATGCCTGTCGGTGGTCCTCATAGGAGGCTACCTATTAGCCTCTGCCTTTGCTAATCTGTTCTGTTCTCCCAAGTCCCACCTCTTCCTCGGTTATAATTCCCACCTTATCCCTAGGGTTTATCAGCAAACATGGATGTTTATACGCCACTACTCGATCTTCTACACTTCGTTGTCAACTTACCATTCAAATTTTCTCTATTTGCATCTTTTTAGGTCAAAAGTAAAGAGTAATTCACGAGAAGAAAGATCAGTATAGAAAAGTCATCAACGCTGGTTTAAAAGTTCTCATTAAAATTTCATTTTTTCCTCCGACTTCAATTATACCCATTTGGTCCCTTCATTTATCTGCAGCTTGATTATGATTTTCAATACAAGAGAAAAAAAATTATTGAATTACAGCCATGAGCGAGAGTCATTCTTCATGCCATTCCAGACCACAAAAACAGTTGCTACTGCTGATCACACGTTTCATGCAATGAGAGGAGTGTGATAGTAATTATATAGAGTCTCAATGTTATTTAAAAAACATATCTAGATCGAGAGAGATAATCTAATCCGAATTAATTTTGTGTTTTTTGAATCATATTTTTGGTTAATGAATTGGTTTTTAAATGTTTTAAGAGTATTGATAAGGTGTTTTGGGTTAAAATGATTTAAAAATTAATTTTTAAGGGTAAAAAAATCTCATTACCTTGATTTTTCAGCCATTATAGTGGTAGTTAGAATCTGGGCTAGCAGACAACGCATTGATTGCTTTAGCAATTGACATGTTGTTTATTCTTTTTTTTATATATTAAAAAAAGACAACATATTGTTCATTTCTTTAAAAGAAAAAGAAAAATAAAACCAAGCCTGTACATACAACCTAAACTTTTTCTTACAAAGGC
>Ga0307507_10010691_pt1 | contig 11783 bp, 6 predicted proteins | sample 7_EM_MG_FD_207223 | JGI IMG/M metagenome (GOLD analysis project Ga0307507, IMG submission 207223) | Populus trichocarpa ectomycorrhiza microbial communities from riparian zone in the Pacific Northwest, United States - 7_EM | ecosystem: Host-associated > Plants > Roots > Unclassified | place...
TTTCTCGGACAAGAACCAAACGCATCTTGTATTCTTGCCGACAAAAAACCTCAATACTTCTTTATTCGGATCGACACCCTCTTTACCTTTTCAATGTCTTTTGTTTTGTTATGTTTTTAACTTTCTTTCTTTCATTTGTTTACATTGTTCAGACAGATTTCTCTTAACTTCAAACGCCTTTAAGACCGACAAGATGGATGACACACGTCTTTTGACAATTAACACTGCCAAATTGCGGGTGCTTTCTTCCTCCCTTCTATGATATCATTCAAAACAGAAGGGAGCCCATCACTCTTCTTACTCTTCTTGGTAAAAAAACACCAATTTTGCTCCTCATTTTGGTCATCTTCTGCTTGTCTTTTCCACAAATCGTTCACACACACACACACACAAAAAAAAGGACCCAAGATTTTTTATACCTAACTAGCTATTCTGATGTTTCATGCATGGTTGCCTAGTGTTGGGATTGATTCATGTTGAGGCGTAGTGGCAGGGTTTTTTTATTTTATTTTTATGATCAGTCGCTAGCGATCTAGCTAGCTAGTTGGCAGTAATTAAGTGAGAAAAGTTGTCATCACATCAGGGTGATTCTTTCTTGAGGAATAAATTAATGGTGCGATAAACTAGCTACCAAAACATGATCATCAAGATTAATTAATTTTAAGGATTTAAATTAAGTTTTCTAATGCCACTCGAAGATATCATATATAATTGTATTTCTCAAGGGAACGCCATCGTGTAGTGAGAATAGAAAGGACAAGTTGTTAGAAACTATATGTAGTGTGGATATATTTAAGAGAGCAATCAATTTCATTATCTTAATTTGACTACATCATTGGAAGTGGACAATTTTTTCTTCTCCTTTGATGTGAAATTGTAGAAAAGGAAATTGCTAATGAAGTCTTTAATTTCTTGCTGAGGTTCTAGCCGACTTAGGGTTCATTTGGCATAGCAGAGCAATCGCTTTTTTTTTGTTAAATTTTAATATTTTATTATAAAATAAATTTTTTATATATATTTTTGGATTGTTTTAGTGTGCTGATGTTAAAAATATATATTTTTAAAAGAATTATTATAATATATTTTCAAATAAAAAACACTTTGAAAAATAATTTCTATTATTATTTCAAACACCTTTTTATTAAGCAATTGTATTTTTATTGCGGCTGAAAACTTGAGGCAACTATGAAGAAAGAAATTTAGGGTTATTTTTTTTTTTAGCTTAAAGAATTTAAATATTGGTTTTGCAAATTGTTATTAGCCATTCTAAATAATTTGATCATTTATCTTTGGATGTTCCTTGGGCTTTTACAACTTTTTAGTATTACTCTCTTTTTGATTATGAGATTGTAACTATTTTTTGTAATTTTTTTTATTAACATGGATGTTTGGATCAGCTTATATGTATCTCGACTAATTCCACGAGTCTCGAAATTAATACCTATATAAGTCTTTATCGGCTCTGAAGTTTGTGGGACTTGAACTGATGATTTCTAAAACACAAATCTAGAATCTAATCAGTTAAACTAGATCCCGTTTTAAAATTACTAATTATTATAATCTTAATATAGTAATTAATCGTTCTTCGTATTAATCTTTAGCCCGTGGAATTAATAGATAACTGGTCGAACCATATAAATATGTGTGCTATTTTTCCTTCATGTCCTTTTCAATCTCTGACATTACACTCAACAAGAATATCTAGTTTAAAATCATGCACAAATCCCTAATAAATTGGTATCAGAATCGAAGTCTGCGCTAACACAGTCTGATATTAATCCAATAGATTCATTCGTACCAATTTGCACGGGTTGTTTTTTCATATAATTGTTTTTTCAATCACTTTAACTTTTTTTTTTTTACACACTCTACAAGGTATGATAATACAAGTTATTTTAATAGTCAGTAGGGGTCCAATGTGACTGGTTTCTATATAAGCAACCCATGTTTATGAAATTTGACCAATTGTTACTTGTAAGACCATCCTACTCAAATTCTTTGTCAAATAAAAAGCTTAATTATCAAATTCTTATCCAAATATAGTGTAAAAACTTGATCATTGTCGATGCAAGGCTGCAAATCAAATTAATTTTCTTATTGTAAAAAAAATATCTAGATGTTACAAGCATTTTTCTACTAGAAAAAATTTAAACCTTATAGGAGTTAACTTGATGTGATCCGATCAACTTAAAAAACTCAAAGACAACCCAAAAAATTATTAAAAGCATAGTAACTAAAAAAATTCAAGACATGCTTTTTTTTTTAAAAAAAAATATTGAGACAAAAACATAGTAGATTGACTTGGATTAATTTGCCAAATTTATGATCCAGATCATGAAATCAAGATAATTCTAAAGAAAGCAATTAAAACCCAAAATGAAACCTAATTCCCAAATAAACTAATGTCGAAAGATGAAATTAAAAAAAAATAAATTAAAAAAAGAGACAAAAAACAACTCGAGTTAACTCGGGTTAACCTATCAAAGTTGCAATCCAGGTTATGTGACTAAAATAACTTTATAGAAAGTAAATTGTAACAAATTATGAAGTTTAATTCTCAATCAATTCAATGTTAAATGATAAAATTAAAAAGAAATATCAATAAAAGAGATAAAAAACCCGAGTCAACCCGGGTTAACCAGCTAAACCCGTTACCTAGGTAATTAGACCAGAATAACCTTATAGAAAGAAAAAAAATTAAAAATATGAAGCTCAATTCCAAATTAATCAAATGTTAAAGTATGAAATTGAGAAAAGAATTAAATTAAAAAAAACGTTGAGTTAACCCGCGACTCGGGATAAACAATCCCAATGTTGAATAATAAAATTGAAAATGATTAAAAAAAATCCGAGTTAACTCGTTAAACTCGTGACTCGGGTAATGAGACTAGAATAACTTTATAGAAAACAAAACAAAGAAAAGTTATGAAGCCTAATTCCAAAATAACCAAATATTGAAGAATGAAATTGAAAAACAAATAACAAAAAAAGAGTTAACTAGCAAGACTCGTGGCTCATGTGATAAGATTAAGATAACTTAATAAAAAGTAAACAAAAAAATGACTTAAATTAACATGGGTTGACCTGTCAAACTCGTGACCAAGATTATGACATTGTGATAAACCCATAGAAATCAAATAAAACAAATTATGAAGCTCTAATTTTAATTAACTCATTTTTAAAGGTTGAATTTGAAAAAACTCAATTTAAAAATAAGACACAATAAAATAACCTAAGTCTATCTGAGATATCGCAAAACTTGTGGTCCAAGTTATAAGACGATAATAACCTTATAGAAAGTAAACCAAAATAAATCATGAGGTTTAATTCATAATTAACTCATAATTAAAAAATAAAAATAAAAAAAATTCAATTAAAAAAAAACTCAAGCCATCAATTCATAACACAAATTTACTTCAACAATCTTAATTTTTTCTTTTACTCAAAAGCTCCATCACTCTAAAACCTTGTATTGCAATCACTACAATCACTAACGTCTAAGCTACATTAATCATAATTTAAAGGTAATTAATTAATTATCCGATTCTCATGATTTTATCGAAATGAAAATGCAAGAACATTTAAACCCCACCAACGCTCCTCCATCATGGAATTGGCAAGAATTCTTTGATAAGTTGAAAATCCTTTCACCCAACAAGAACAAAAAAATAAAATTAAGGTCGACTGGGAAGTCATGTCCATCTGATTAATTGTCGGCCATCTACAGTAACCCAAAAGAAGTAACTTGGATGCACGACATTAAAGGCTACATTTTGGACCCTGAAAATTGAAAGAACTACTTTTCCATGGGCAATTTCGGTGGGGACTTTGAAGCAAGAAAGTTCCGTTTTCTCCTCCTCCTCCTCCTCCTCCTCCTCCTCTTCCTGTAGCTAGGTAGCAGATTCTAAGAATATAATGATACCTTTCAGACTATGTCATGGGATTTGGTCTGAAATTCAGGACCTCCTTCTGATATATATATAATCTTGGTCAAGTTCTTTGAGTCTTAAGCCATGTGGACATGGCCGGTTTTTTCAATGAATGAGAGCATATTTCCAAACCAAGCAACCACTTCAAGCCATGCACCCGTGCACCCTTCGTGTATTCGTGTTCACAACGAAGATGCACTCGTCTTTCTTCTTTGTTTTTCTTGTTTTTTTTTGCAACATTTCTACCCTTAATGGTTCAGAAATTGTCAACAAAGTCTTTTCATACATATTTGGCGATGGACTTTGTTTGAATGTTCACAATATGTTGTAAGAATAATCTCAAAGATATAAATAGTCTCAATTTTTCTTCCCCGTCATTTCTATCCTTAATGGGTAAGAGATTTCCAACAACGTCTAATTTGCATACATATTCGGGCATAGACTCTGTCCGAATTGTATAATTTTTGAAGTAAGAAAGCACATATTCTAGTTGATGTTCACAACTCAGAAATCAGTTTTTTTTTTTCTAATAAAATTGATAAAAAATTAATTAGAGCCAAAACTGATACCAACTTTATGGGGGTGTTTTTTTTTTCTTATTTTTTTTGATAAAAAATAAGTTGTTCTCATCAAAATTATGAAACCGTTGAAAATATTATTTCTCATTTGAGTTTTAAATAAATCAAGCACATACCTCATTGATTGCGAAGAAAATCCACAAGAATTAATCATGTTAACAATAACGTATACTGAACCATGAACCCTTGTCAACCTAACTGCCTACTCTCGTGACCCACATCACATAATTATGGATCCCAAATGCATGTATTACGGGGGAAGTGATTATTTTGAAAAATGTTTTTTTTATTTAGATAATATATATTGTTTTTATTTTTTTCAAATTTATTTTTAACATTAACATATTAAAATGATCCAAAAACATAAAAAAAATTAATTTAAAATAAAATAAAATTTTAAATCCATTTAAAAATACTTTTAAAATAAAAAAATAAACAGCGAATAAAGAATGTGGAGATGATTCATTTGAAAAACGTGGCAACCATATTTATGAGTCTTTTTGACCATGGATGAACATCCGGTGACTCTTCAGCTTAATTTATGTGACTGAAGGCTCTTTTCAATTAGTTGCCTTAATTGATTAGATTAGACCACAGGTAGTATGGTTGCTGACTGCTAGCTTTATGCCTCAAGTTGGATTATAATTTTCTTGCAGCCTTAGCTGTTAAAGCAAATTGGACAGGCAATGACCACATGAATATGTTTCTAAGACAAGTGTAATTTCGTGATTGGTGTTGGTGGGTTTCATAAAATTATGTTAAAAAGAATAAAATTAACTCAATTAAAATATATGAATAAATTAAGGATAAATTGAATAAGTAATGCTAATAATAATAATAATAATTAATAACTAAAAAATTAAGTGATCACACAAGAAGTGCCAAACCTAAATCTTAGCCTCTTAAATTAATTAGAGTTTTTAACTGTTCTTCTAGAAGTTGGGAAGATCACGTTGTTATAGTGTTTTTGCAGCCAATATACTTTTCTCCAAATTGGTATTTTTCAAACTCCGGTGTCGTGTTTATTTTGTCAATAGTCTTACTTTTCAAATAATTATTTTTATTTTGAGACCCAAATTGGAAAATTAATAAGGATGAAATTATATAAAAAGATGAAAATAAGGACTAAATAAGAAACAAATTTATGCTTCTCAAGAAAATAAAAAAACTATATATGAATATGGGAACTGCAAGTTTAGACTGGACCAAAAAAATTAAAGTAGATCACAAATCTAATCTTTCATTGGTGAAGCCCATAATAATAGACTGCAAAGCCCAAAGGCCCAAGGGTAGAGTTGCTATAATCACAGTTGTTAGACCCAAGAAAGATGCCAGCCCAGCTAAAAGTTCCTGGTATTAGTGCTATATGGTCAATACAATGACTCTGTTTTAAAACAATGGTTTTAGCCCTGTTGCTTAGCCTCTCAATTTCCCCATTTGGCCATGAAACTCTCACTTCCATGCATCTCGGCTCTTGACCAAAATCATCCCAAAGAAAATGAACAAATTAAGGAACAGAAGCACTGATCCTTTAGGTCTTCTGTTTATGATTTTTGCTTTCATAGGACACATACTCTTCAATCATTCCCGTGTCTCAAGATTCTCTTCTAAAACCATAAAGCAAAGAACAAGTGAAAACAAAGTAACAAGCAAACATAAAAGAAAAGAAAGGAAAAAGAAAAGGAACAGTCATGACATATATTCTTTTTGACAACTCTTTTTAAGCCTTCCTTCCCTTTACTCATTTCACTGCTATCCTTGACCATATGAACTAGAAATTCAAAGCTTCCATCACATATTTTAATGGCTTACAATCCTTCTTCAAGGTCCTGTTTTTATGATTCTTTTTGTTTCCTATTCATTACATTCGTTCTTCCATTTTTCTTCCTCACAAAAGCTCAAGCTGCAAGCCATTGTAGAACCTCATGTGGTACCATTCCAATAAACTACCCTTTTGGCATCGATGATGGCTGTGGCAGTCCATATTACAGGCACATGCTTTTATGCTCCGATTCGGGCATTCTCGAGCTTCGAACGCCTTCCGGGAGATACCAAGTTCGTAGCATAAGCTACTCAGACCCTCACATGATAGTCACCGATCCATTCATGTGGAAGTGTAAAGATGGTCATCACTTTCGTGCAACTAGGGCATTTAGCCTTGATACAAGCACACATTTAACACTCTCCTCTCAAAATGACTACCTCTTCTTCAATTGCAGTGAAGAGAAAGTGATTGTTGAGCCAAAACCTATCTTCTGCGAGAGGTTTCCTGATCGGTGCGACTCGACATGTGATAGTGCTAGTTACCTTTGCAGGCACTTGCCAGGATGTGGTGCTGCATTAGGAGGACGTTCTTGCTGCTCTTACTTCCCAAAAGCGACCGAATCTTTGAGGCTGATGCTGAAGTATTGTGCTAGTTACACTAGTATTTATTGGAGAATTAATGGTGCAAATGCTCCTGATGATCATGTACCTGAGTATGGTATTAGAGTTGATTTTGACATTCCAGTGACTACAGATTGCCTTCAATGTCAAGACATGAAGAAAGGAGGTGGAAGATGTGGATTTGACACACAATCACAGAATTTCCTATGTCTGTGCAATCAGAGATCAAATGTCACAACATATTGCAATGGTATGTTAGTATCCAAGCCTTTTCATCCCACTATTTCAAAACCAAATGTCATAAATCAAAATTTATGTTGGCTCTGTTTTACAGATCACAGCAGCAGTAGCCATAGCAAGGCAGGAATAATTGCAGGTGAAGCATTGAAATTTCATTTATGGTTTCAAAATTTTCTTGGCATATTTCAGACATTATATTGAAAGACCAGGCTTACTTAATTTGATGTTTCTTATTTTGGTTTGCAGGGACTGTAACTGGAGTTTCAGCTGCTGGGGCATTAGGAATTGGTGCTGGTCTATGGTATTGGAAGAAAGTGAGAGCCTCAGCACCAGTAACATGTGGGGTTCAAAGCAATGAGAATAGGCTCTTTTAAGAACAAATCAACAAAAGTGAATACCAATCACTTTCTCTTTTCTAATTTCCCTATTTTTTGAGTTGCCTTTCGCACTTTAATAAGCAACTTAATGGATCTGTTTTCTTTGTTTTAAATTTTATCCTGCACTGTTTATAGAGTACTATATGATAGTTTTTGCTTTTGGGTTTCTAAATTAGTGCTACCAGCAGAGTGCTGTTACATTGTCTGTCAACTTTCCTTCTTCCCCCCCCCCTATTCGTCAGAACTAGATAATGCACTAGTGAGCTTAATTGGCATAGTAAATTGATCACTGTTTTAAGTAACGTGAACTTAGGTTGATCCTGCTGGAATGAATTAGAAAAGAAAAAAAATAAAAAGTACTTTGTTTTATAGTTATTAAACCCGACATGATTTTACTAGAAACCAAGTTTGATAACGAATCAAATTAAAAATTGATCGGTCAAATCTAATTAACTTAACTGAAACCTAGATAAAAACTTGGCCGAATTAACTCCAAATATTATTTTTTGTAAAAAAAAATGTTGTTGGGTCAACTAAACAACCCAGAACTCAAGTCTTAAACCGGATATGAGCCGAGTTCATTGCCAACCAAAAACAAAAGTGGAGAAATAATAATTATTATAATGATCACAAATTTGCTTTATTGGTGGATTTCACTTGCTTTACATTGACACATTGTATCTTACAAAAAGCTGTTCTGGCAAACATGGACCCTCTGATTAACACCCTAAACTATCCTTGGAACAATATCTCATTGGACTGGTTTAAAGTCCTTGTATATAACTGTCAGATCAGATGTGTATATGATACAATTATATATCTCAAAGTGCTAAATTTCTGATACATGCTTCCCAAGAACACTTTACATAGGGGTAAAAGGAAGGTCAAAAAAAGAAAAAGAAAAAAGGAAATAGAATTACAGAAGAACGGGCAACAGGTTTTGGCAAAATGTTTGAGGGTGTCAACATGGTTGACCCCTAAAACAGTTTAGAGGACCTGCACCAGATGTTAAAGCAGGAACCAAGGACCCAGGAGCCACCGTAAAGGACTGGGTTTTAGAATAAAGTGGCGCACAACTTCCATATCCAGATTGTACAAAATAAGCACCATTCATAAATACATCCTTAGATGATCTCCATTTCCAATTCGTCCAGCCATTCTTGGCCTCTCTCTTAGTAACCTGTAATGCAAGAAACATTATCCATATTAAATAAAGATAAGTTGTTCGTATATAGGCTATGATTAAGAATATCTAGTTCTCTGCATATGGGATATAATTAAGAAGATTATCTTGTAAATTATACCTGCTTGGAATTACCATTACGAGCTAAAAAGTAGTTTCCTTCACTAAAGATGGTTGGATTAGCACTGCCACCAATCGCGTACATTTGCCACTCATCATATCTATTGTTAGCAACATGAGCATAGCCAAACCTTACCCTGCAATACGATACCCCCAAAATTTATCTTAGATTTGATTGATAAGACTCCTATCAAATTAAACATCAAAAAGAGAAAAGAATGCCCCATAGGAGAAATATTGTTTCTTTTACCTTGGCATCCTCTCAATAAGTCCAGAGCCAAAACGGTTGAAAGCTATAGTTACTTTCATAACTTTATCTGCTGTATATCCATCATTGTGTCCAAGCAACATCACCTGCCAGTGCAGTTCATTTGGTTAGCAGCCAAGCCTAGCTTTGAGAAATTATTAATTTTGTGGACATAATTAAAGACTAACGTTGGAATGATCTATGTAACCAATGTGGTCATAAGCAAGATAATGAGGCATCAGGTTCGAGTCTCACACCTTTATCAATACTCTAATAAAATTGGAACACATTTATAAAATGAAGTGCAGTCTAAGTACCTTGTCATGCTGGGAGAAGTAATTGTTAGAGATTGTGATGGAGGTTGAAGCATGAATTACATCAATTAGGCCATCGGTGCAACGAGCAAGATAGCAATGGTCAATCCAAACGTTTGAAGATGCAAAGATGGCAATGGCATCTCCATCGGAGCCTCCACGCTTCCCAACGTGCGTAGGAGTGCTAATAACTCTACCAGATTTCCCTGGTTTGCAATCATGAATACTAATCCCATGAATAATAACATGGCTAACACCTTGAATTGTTATGCACGGTCCATATGCAATCTCTACTTTAGCTCCCCTCCCATCTATAGTCTTATAACTATTCATTATAAGCTCATTTCTAAGTGTGATTACCATATCCTTGGCAAAAACGATCCAAAGAGGTTTACTTTGGATAGCACCATACCGAAGCATGCCCGGTTTAGGGTTGACAGGATCATCATTCGGTGTAGTAACGACGTATATCGCCCCATATTTCCCTCCCATCGCGCCTCTGCCAAACCCTACGGCGCAATCGGCCAAGGCACGACGATTGTTGGCCCAATTTGATTGGGCACGCCAGCATGAGTCTATAGTGTTAAGAGTTTTCTTAATATTGCTTGGAAGATAGCTTGATAAGGGTTTATAATGCTTGTAATCTAGTGCATAAGCTGGTAGGGTTAAACATAAGTATGGTACAAGAAATGCAAGCAATATTAGAGGGGCTGGTGAGGCCATGGCTAGCTAGTTGAGATAATTCGAAGAAGGAATAAATAGAAGGGGATTTTATAGAGCAAGAGAAGGTGGGTCACACGTCTAGAGGCTAAAGACATTGAGTTGTTTGGTAAGAATTTAGTGCTAGACAAACGTGGTTGCACGAGCTCTATCTGGTTGACTTGTCTATCTCAAAGAAGAAGAAAGCCAAGAATAAAAAGATGGTTGACATCGCAAGTCTGCTCTGAAATTATAAAGAAAACTTGGAAATCCACTACATCATTCAAGTGTACGATGGATTTGGCAAGATGCAGAAGAATATTTGTCTGAACAAGCAATTTAGAGCCATTTAAAATTAAAGTGATTTATATGATTCAATTAATTGATTTATAATAATAAATCTTGCAATTATCCAAAAATATAGATAAATATATGTTACTATTTGGGAATTAAGAGTTGATGAGATATGCAATGTATGTCTTACACTTTTTTTTAGATGTGAATTAACATTAATAGGAGTCCATTGTTATAACTCATATAAAATCCAACATTAATTACGGTTGAAATTAATTCACAATGGTTTTTTGGCTTACATCTTAAAACCCTCACTCTTCATGGAATTTAACTAAAAATTCACAAAATCTCACCATTTCGAGTTCTGATTTTACAAGGTAATGGGCTCTTCGGCTTTCATTTTTCTTCAATTTTTTAATACCCACTTTTCCCTGACTCCATTTTAATTTTTGGCACGCAAGATAAATGCGTTATAATTATGGTATTTGATTTGGTTTTAGTGTTCATCAGTGGTGCTCGTATAAGTTTTAAATTTAAATGAAGAATAAACTTGAGAGTGATATAAAACTATTAATTGGAATTTAATTAACAATTTTAAAATTTTAAATTGAAATAATTATTAGACACCATCCAGTCTTATTATATTTGAATTGATAAAAAATACACTGCAACTTAAGATCTCAACCCTTTTACTTATTCAAGATTATCACTTCTTGGAATCGAAATCAAAATTATAAAAACTTTAGACTTGATTTGAGTTTTTCACTGTTATATATTGGACTAGTAATTGACCTGTAAAACAATTTTTTTTTTATTAGAATAAAGGATTTTTTTATGTTTAAGTTAGTAAATATAAAAAAAATGAAATATATATATGTGAAGAGAGAACATATGACATGGAGAATAATGTTGCATGTGAAACATGAAAGTAATAAAGTCAGGTGAGTTTATCTTAACCTTTTACTTGATGATCTGTGATATTTAAGAATACTTTAGGTCACGTAAGCTTACTTGTTGGAGAGAGAAAAATGATGAGAAATATCTGACTTTCTAAAAAGTTGGGTCATTAGTTGTTGTGTCACATTTACCATTGAAGGATAGGCTGATTCTTGAGAGTAATTCATTGGTAGAAGGGTGGCCAAACTATGAGAATTAGTGCAGCGTCAAGCTTAGAAATAGTCATTAGTGAAAAGTTAGCCCGAAATAGTTTAAGAAAGATAGTTATTAGCCAGAGAGGATGACCATTATAGGTTATAAGTGCTAGCGTAGGAGTTAGGATTAAGAATATCCAATAGTTAAAAGGTTGGTCTGAAACATTTTATTGACGAGATAGGTTGGCCATTGCAGGATTCGATTGGGCTACTAACCTTTACTCCATTTCTCCTTCTCTTCTTCATATTTTTTGGTTCTAAAGCTA
>Ga0307507_10010692_pt1 | contig 11781 bp, 11 predicted proteins | sample 7_EM_MG_FD_207223 | JGI IMG/M metagenome (GOLD analysis project Ga0307507, IMG submission 207223) | Populus trichocarpa ectomycorrhiza microbial communities from riparian zone in the Pacific Northwest, United States - 7_EM | ecosystem: Host-associated > Plants > Roots > Unclassified | place...
AAACCGATGACTAATAACTATTAGTCATGTGAGAGTCTGCCTTGCTTAGTCACTGTTTGTGACATTAGCTCCCTTCCCCCTCTTGCATCGGTCCCACGATGCTAAACTCCTTCCTTCCACAGCATACTCCCGATTTGGCGCATCCTCTGTTTGGCTCGATTGCAGGCTTGTTGGAGTTTTTGCTCTTCCTTATCGAGTCGTTCAAGGTCGTTGTCTTTTGCCACAATAATTTGGGCGGTGTGGTCCAGTTGGCTTCAGAGGTCCGAGATTTGTGCTTCCATTGCTTCCACCTCCGGACAGTTTTTGCGCTCCCCTCCCCTCCTAGTCGTGTCCTCACGACTTTTCTCTTCTTCTGTTCCCTCCTGTCATTCTTTGACAGGGTCCCTTTTTCTCCCACTTGTCTGGGGTAGTATCCGGCGTCCATCTTTTCCCACCGGTGTTCCTTGCAGTTGTCGTTAAAACCGTGCTCCCAGCTCGTGAGGTCTCCGTGGACTCGTCTGGTCCTTCGCTGACGAGATTGTTGTTGTGGGGCCCAGTCCTCTCCTGGGTTCGCTTCCATCTCCTGTTGCCAGTCCTGGTCGTGGGCGATACTTGGCTTTCTCGATCTCCTGGTGAATTGTGGGTACCAGCCTGACCCTTGTTTTTCGCCGAGATGGATTTGGCATCCATCGTCAGTGCAGTCCGTCCAGTTCATGGAGGCGTGCCCCACTTCTCTTCTTGGTGAGCCTGAGTATTCTGGGCTAGTGGGGGTAGCGTTGTGGGCGACGCGCTAGGCATCTCTCTGTGGGGTGTGCTAGCGTCGTTCTTGTTTGACGATGGGGGGAGGTGCTGACGACCATCTGTTGATTGTAACGTGTATCCACTCCGGGCTTTCGTGGGTAGCGCCAGTGGAATCGTTGGACTGTGTGTTCTGCATTGTTGAAGTTTTCCGCAGGGTACCAGACTTTATCTTGTTCTGGTGAGTAGCCTTTCCACTTGGCTCGATATTGGAGCTTGTTATCGTGGAGTCGAGAGTCGATGATTTCGTCGAGTTCGTATTCGTCTTCTCCTTCTATCTGAATAGGAGGATCTCACGGCCAAAAGAACGATACTGGGATATCCCAGAGACTGAAGAAATCAACCTCGACATCTTGGAAACAACTGAATTCCAAGACAAGGACGAAGGAGAGATACAAAAGGCAAGCAACGTTGACGACGATATCCAAGACATCAAAAAAAACTTGGACAACGGAAGAAAAGAAATGAAAGGAATAGCGCTGGGGTTATGCCAATGGAAGGACGGCCTCTTATGGTACCAAGGATAGATTTGGGTACCAAAGGACGAAAGGATACGAACCACTCTTATCGCCAAACATCACGGACCCCCACAAGCGGGACATGGCGGAACGGCAAACACTAGTGAACTCATCAGCCGACGATACTATTGGCCAAAGATAAGAGAAGATATCAAACGATTCTGAAAGAATTTCGACACATGTCAGAGAACCAAAGTGGTCCGACATGCACCCTACGTATTGCTGCAGTCAAAGGAGGCCCCCGATCGACCATGGAAATCGATAGCTATGGACTTCATTACGGACCTGCCAAAATCAGAGGGGTATGACACCATACTGGTGGTCATCGATCGACTAACGAAAATGAGCCATTTCATTCCATGCTCGAAGGACCTCGACGCGCGGCAGTTCGCCAATCTCTTCATGAAAGAGATAGTTAGCCTACACAGACTGCCACACGACATCATCACCGACAGGGGGACACTATTCACATCGGACTTCTGGAGAGAAACTACAGGGAAATTAGGAATCGAACGAAGACTCAGCACAGCTTTCCACCCACAAACAGACGGACAGACCGTATGGACCAACGCCATATTTGAACAATACCTCCCAGCATACATCAACTATCAACAAGATGATTGGTGTGGTTGCCTACCACTGGCAGAATTTGCATACAACAACGGATATCAGGAGACCATCAAAAACACAGCCTTCTTTTCAAATTACGGGATACACCCCGAATACGAGAAGATCGGTCATCTGATCAAAGGAAAACAAAAGAAACCAGAAGAAATGACTCAGTTACATGAGTCATTAAGAAACGAGATGGTTGCCGCGCAATTATGACAAAAAGAATACTACGATCTACACAGGAAACCTGATCCGAACCTACAATCAGGAGATATGGTATGGTTGTTGCCACGCAATATCAAGACCACAAGACCATCAAAGAAACTGGACTACAAGCTAATCGGACCATTCAAAATCTTGGCAAAGATTGGGACAAGGGCATATAAGCTGACCTTACCACTTGCAATGGCCATACACAACACATTCCACATCTCCCTCCTCGAACCTTACCAAGACAACCGATTCCCCTCACACATCAAAGTACCCCCTTCTATTATTTACACCTATTTCATTTTTGCCCCTAATTCCACTTTTACCTTTGCTTCAACACCCCCAGCTTACTCAAAGTTTCAACTCTCAAATTTTCCCATTCTGGCCACCTATTGGCCATCCAACTCCCACGGTCCATGTAGGCCAAGAACCTTTTTTCCGCCCTACCCTTCTACCGTCATTTTCCATTCCCAACTTTGAATACCCTGAGTGATGAAAATTTTATTAGCGTAAAAACGTTATTAGTGTAAACCCAATTTCTTTAAAGCTAGCTAGTAAAGAATTAGTTCTTGATCATCAAATAGGCAAACCGAGTAGTAAACCTTTAATCTGTACCAGGAGGTTTCACACCATACTACACTGAACCGCAGTACGCATCCCGGACCTAAACCACCGGTGTGAGACCCCCTAATAGCATGCAGAGTACCGTATCATACATCTCCATTCCCTCGACGCTTCACCTCTCTTTAAGCATTTCTAGTCATCCTGGGGCGTAAGTTTCTACCATGGGGACGTCATCGTCTTTTATTTCGTGCGGGTTCAAACTCCCGAGCGAGCAAATGCTCCTTGACCTAGCTATTGTTGGCCGAGGGAAGCCTCATCCCGGTAGAGAAGAGGTTTACTTAGTTAGGATAGTATTCTCTTGGCCACCTTAACCACCGATCAGGTGAATGTTTCGGTTATCCCTAGCCGCAAAGCCTGCCAGATAGCCAGCAAAATAGTGGAAAATAAAAATAGAATCTTGTGGTGCAAGTAGAAGCTCTCTTCCATTATTAGTTAACCCACTCGAGTGTGCGAAAGGTCGTATTCCATATGCTGCACTGGGGCGGGGTGCCTGAGGTAGCTTGCCGTGAGCGGTAGCCATTTCAATTCTTGTGCAAGAAAACGGGTTCACTGGATGCTACGGCGGGAATACTATGTAAATCGTTATGATACCACAAAGAAAATCCCAAACTCCAGTACCCGTCATTTCTATAATAATATTATTATAGTAAGAATATGGGGCACAACTAATAGCGATTATATCTCAATGTGTTCCATGCAGGTCGGGTATGATATTCGTCTTCCCACTCAGATGAGCCAATTTCTTCTTTCCCTATTGCCCAAATCAAATGGAATATGGCCTATGATACATGCATGATAGAGGAGGTAGGTCCAGTGCCATCGCTAGGCAAAATAATTAGCAAGTGGGATAGAGAGTAAAATTGTGATATTTCTCCTACCGGGGTCTCAACAAAGTTCTTAATTTTCCCACTTCGCTCCTATGCTTGAGCTGGCTGCTTGCTTCATGATATAATAGTTAAGCCCAATATCCCAATAATTGTCGGAATGTCAACCCAAATAAGGGAGCTTACGGGCGCTCGAGGATAGCTATCCACATTCAACAATGTCGCGATACTAGAAGGCTAAGAAAATTAACATACAGCTATATAGTTATTGCTATTTCAAGGGAGCTGGAATCCTTAGGATGCAAGTGCCTTGCTAAAAAGCTGGGCAACCCCCCTTCAATCCTGTCTTAGTTATTATTAAACTTATTACTCCAGCTTTCAATTGGGGGTTGTTCTACAGATCCTTTCTCAAGTTCTATCATTGTTAAGGTTCCTCTAATTTCCATCCCCATTCGAAATTAAAGAGAGGTGCTGATAGAAATGCCGCCTGCTTGTGAAGCGTGGATGATCCATCTTTCAGAAGCACGCCAAACCATCAGGAAATTACTTGCCTATACTGAATCGCCGTGAAGGCTCCTGCGGTTGCTACTGCCCAAAAGGTGGCCACCGAGAACCTTTTTTTTCTTCTTCCTTTTGGCTCCTCCCAAGTCTGTACCCCCGGTAACACCGTTCCCAAGACAGCGTTCTCAGGACACCTCAAGTTACTGGTACTGCTTTGAGGCCAAGTACTTGATAAAGGTGGCAGGACCGCGCAAGTGTGTAGAGTATGATACATGCTTGTCTATTGTAGATTGCTAGCTAACGGCTACTTAAGTAGCGAAAACTTCTACATATAACTCTATACATCCATTCATACCCTAGCGTACCCACGCACGTCCACACTTCAGTGTTCCTCCATTCCATACTATATGTGCTTCCTGTTATCTTGTTCTCCTCGATGCTTCTAATACAACACTCTACTGCTAGGATGATTATACTATCAGTACTAAGTTAGGAAAAGAGATTCTACATTATAAAGTTCCAAATTCTGGATAGCAGTGCCCTCTCGTAAGAAACGAAGGTGGGCCCCGGGTAAGTTCGCCACGCCAGACTTGATATAAATGGGGCGGCGTCTAGTATTGGGATACCCTAAATATCTATTACCCCCCCCCCCCTCCGGATCAACTAATTCTCCCCGCTCGGGCACCCTTCGGACTATTTGCGCTTTTCATTGCTTGCCCAGGTAGGGGTTTCTGACGAGCTCGCTGTAAGGTATAGTCTAGTGCTGCATCCTAACATATTATACTTAATGTCAACATACTCCCCAGACTCTAATTCTCACTCGAGTGAGGAGCTGGGGACCTCTCTCTTTGTATTAGACTATACGGTAGTCAAATTTAAAGAAACAGGCCTAGGATGAAGTGGTGGGGGCGAAGCCACCCCGGGCGATCACAGCCCGGACTTGGAAAATCACGAACTAGACGATCAATGCAGACACTGGTTACAGTAAGGATAAACTAGGAGATATATCTCCTGTGCGGAGGAAGCCAGTGAGCGGGGCCTCGCGGTGACTAGCGCCTCATTGTTAGAACTTCCCCTACTGCCCAAGACGCTAGGACAAGGGAGGGAAAGAAGATTATCTCACGTTGTGCTATGAGGTGGGTGAAACAAAGCAGACAAAGGACCAAAGCGGGGGGGGGGGCTCATGCTCACCAAGGGTTTTCTAATATGGAACAGGTAGCAGAAAGTAACTAAGTTAACTGGATCAGATCCACAAACAAACCACCACCAAGATCTTAGACCTTGGATCTCGGGCGAGCGGGCGGGCGAGCCTCTGCCTAACCCTTTGCCCCCCTTTCATCATGCAAAAATCCCAATCATACCATAGCGTCCTGGAAAACGGTGGCAACACTGGTATCTCCAATCATCCTGTCACGAATCCGAGGAACCCCCAGCCCAGCGGAAGGCCTGGGAAGCTTGGATTTTGGCTTCGGCTGTGGCTTCCGAGAGGACTACGGTACGATACCGCGGTAGACTCTCCCACCACGTCATAGGCCATCATGCGGGAGGGCACATATGCTAGTTTCCGAGACATGGCTTGAACCCCCGGGAAAGATCCCGAGGAATAGTTATTCGGGTCTATAGGTTCAAGATAGCTGAGCCCTGTTTTTGTACCTAGGTAAACTCACTAGATTTAACAAAAAGGAAAAAAAGGAAAAAAACAGCGTATTCTATAGTACAATTAAAACTAGATTTATGCGTGCAAGTCTTGAACTCCCATAACCACGAGAAATGCCTAATGCTAAACATAAACAAACACCTGTTCTTATGCAGTGCCCAAAAAACTCTAAATCAAAAAGCCCCACAAGCAAACTGTTCCTATTATATACACAGGTAACGAGGGGAAGAATAAAACGATTTACAAATAAGAGCGATAAAAGGAAAGAAGAGGCTTACGTAGCAAAACTAGGCGGTCTCTCGCCAGTATCCCACGTTGTTCTTTCTGCCCCAAGGACGAAATCTAGCGTTCCGCCTTTCTCAAACAGGTCGCTCCAGGTGAGCCAGTTCTTATCCCAGTTGTTCCCATTCAGTTTAACGGATTGGACGAAGAAGTCGGTTTCGTTGCCACCAGTTGAAGTGATTTTCACAGTTTTAGAAGGGCTTCCGAGGGTGAGGGTTAGGTCTGAGAACCAGGGTGAGGCAATGAGAAAGATGGTTGTTCCGGTCATAGGATACAGGCCGAGCATGTTCCAAATGAGCCAAGATTGCATCGCTCCACTGGGGAGTGTTAGTATTGGTCTCAGCTCAGTTTAGGTGGATCAGACTTACGCATCACTATTCCCCGGAAGACCTTGGGGGCCACTATTGTAGTACATCTTGGCAATATATCTCGACTTCTCAACTGTCAAGTCTTGTCGCCCAGCGTAATTGAATAGATACGGCGATGCAAAGCCTAGGGAGCGCAGGTGTTAGCATTTGTTCCGAGGTGGAAATATCATGGCAACCACGGCGAACATACTTGGCTCATTCCCAGGATTAAATATAGTTCTCCCAAATCTCGGGGAACCAGTCGGGTTCTGGCCGGGCTCAAACATCTTCTCCAATCGTGCGACAAACTTCTCTTCGCCGCCCATGTAGCTGATGAGCGTTTTCATGTCGTGATGTGCGCCAAAGGAGTACTCAAATGGGAGAGCTTCGTAATAAGCATCTCTCCAGTAACAACCACCGCAGCTCAACGGGTCTTGAGGTGGCGTTGGGAAATTGCCATTAATGTCTCTTGGCGACAAGAACCCCGCGAATTGCCCGCCGAAAGCTGTAGAGCTGTTATCCCATTGGTTGCGCCAATTCCTAAAATGCACGTCAGTACAAGAGGTGCAATACCTTCGGTGGTATAAAGGGACTCTACCTGGATCTGCTTAGATACTTGCCATACTCGACAGTCTTTCCCATGCCCTTGGCAACCTGCGATAACGCAAAGTCATTCAGCGCATACTCGGATGCCCGAGATACGCTTCTAGAGTACTTTGTCGTGATGTATCCTCGCTCCAACCAGTCCGGTAAAGCCCCTCGACCCTCCTTGGTAGATGAGTCGGGCGCCATGCGATCGTTGTTATTTTCCGGGGTTACCTCGGCGTCTTTGACCATTGCTTGGAAGCCATCTTCCCAGTTAATCCTTCCTCGAACGCCCTTAACATAAGCGTCTGCGAGAACGTTATCTGCATTAGTACCTCCTTGGATTCGACCGTTGAAGTTTGAGGACCGCCCGTCGGGCATGTACCCGTCGTGTCTCCAGATATCAATCGTGGAGCGGATGTACTCTTCGTACCGCCCTGGTTGAATGATGTGCATTAATGAGGTGTGACAACGAAACAGATCCCAGAAGGTAAATGTGTCGTCATACTATTTTTCAAATCAGTTTTAGATACTGCAGCTTAGAGGGCTACCAATGGCTCACGTAAGGCTCTGAAGATTCCCACTTTGGATTCTCTCCCGTCCTGTTCGATGGAATGATGTACATGCCATAAATCGCCGAGTACAAGAGTTTGAGCTTTGCATCATCGGTCTAAAGATAGTATTAGCCTTTTAGCGCTTTCTCACCATACTAGTAGACCACTAGGATTCGAAGGTTACCTCGGTGGTAGAAACAGTCGACAACACTTCCTCCTCCCATACCTGTTTCGTGGAGTTGACAAGGGTTTCGAAAGGCCGCTTTGCAGGAATCTCGGACTGAACGAATTTACATGCTTTTTCCACCGACATAAATGATATTGCGATATCTGACTCTACAACGAGTGGATCGGTGGTGTTCCGGGATGCGCTGAATGAGAAGACCGCGCCAACCCTCTTTGCCCCTGAGGCCTCCGAGGCCACTCCGTACGACTCCAACACTTCACCTGTCCCTGAAAAGGTACGCACTTGTACTGGGACTGTTCGGAATCTTCCGCAAAAGTAGATCTTCCAGTCCTCGGCTAGTTTGTTTTTTCACCATCGAGTTAACTCTACCGATTCTAAGGTTTTACTAGCGAAGCCAAGAGCCAAGACCTTTCTTGCACTGGAGTTAACGCACCTAAATTCCAACCACCGTTGTAAACACCATAACCTTCGTACCCGTTGGTGTTTGCCTTAATGCTCCCTTCGACATAATTTTGCCCAATGCCTTGCGCACGGAAACTCCCCAGGTAGTGCGATACGTCTACAATAATATGATTCCCTACCGCTGAAGTATTTCTAGTTGCCCTGGGAAAGGTGTGTTTAATGATACCGGCGTGGTGGCTGGCCGCCAACTCGACAGTGATCCCATCCTCTAATGAGGCCTTGTACCAGCCGAGAGCTGCTTCATCCGGAGCTGCTCGAGAAACACCGTGATCGGCGAGGGGATTGTCTAGAGCCCCAGTAACTGGGTATTGCGAGACAACCCCATATTTTGGCGATCCGCCAGTCCCTGATTCGTGCATCATGGAGAAACCGTTGACGCGGCCGTCGGGATGGTATCCTGAGTACGCGTCGCCTGCACCAGGCGGTGGGAGTACATCAATTCCAAGTTTAACAACGCCATATGGCATACAAACACCAGTGAACATATTCCCACCTCCATCGGAACCCATACTGCGAATATTAGCAAAGGACAATTTTGTGTGCCGACAGGGAGGATTAGATACTCACAATGGTTGAACCAAGTGAGCAAGCTTTGCCACGAACGGCTTTGGAGTTTCGTCGGGGTCCGGGGGACCGTCCGAATCACCGTCAGAGGAGCCTCCGTCTTCTGAGTGTGGATAGTGCGACCCCTTATCCAGGAGTCCAGAAGAGGAGGTCACAGCCAGAGTTATCAGTGCAGTCGTCAATAGAACCACTACAGTGGCTATTATTGCTATCCACCGTTTTTTAAATTTCCCAGTCTCTTTGTTGCGGAATGACCAATTAGATGCGTAAAACTTTGTCCACAGAAGGCTTGCATCCTTCTCTCCTGGCGAAACGTCTCCCATTTTCAGACCCTTCCCCGTCTGCCTTCTCGCCTCTTTCCCCCCTCACCCTCTTGGCCAGGCAAATGTTGCTTTCCAGTTATGATTTTCCCCCAAGATAATTGTGTTGGATTAACGTCACCCTGGAGAGGGTTGGGAGCTCTCTGGAGGTTAAACTACCGGTAAGCCATCCTTCCGCTATATCGAGTGCAGCCCTGGTGCCGAAGAAAATAGGTATTGGAACACCTGAGCCTTCTGCGTCAAGAGTCCAGGGAATTTATGGGTCTTATATGTATAAACAGAAGGGATTGCAGGCTAGCGCCATTGTCGAGTGCCGCTCCTCCCAATATTAGGTGCTTACGCTCCGCTCGGTACTAGTACTAAAACACATCCATCGTGACCGACGGGGCCAAAGCCATTTAACATGAGGGTCACACCAACCAGCGCCCAAGCGTCAGCTGGAAGGATCAAATGAGTTACGGTGATGGATAACCTGCACCGAAATCATATTGTACGGTACCGGTGCAAGTAGTGCATGGAGAGCACAATAAAAGGGTACAAGTACTTTTAAATCCTGTGTTACACCTGCGAGGGCGGGCAGCAAACTGCAAATAAAGACGAAGCCAGCATGCTTTGCCTTGCCGAGGCTCTTTCAACCAAGTAATACCGGAAAAACTCTTGCGATTCGCTGACAAATTAACAGAATTGCGTGTACCAGTTAACAAGATTCAACATGTCCTAAAGACTGATGATCTTATATCGTGACAGGAAAGCACTAACCCTCCTCAAGACATTTTATCTCTAAACCTGAAGACGTGCCGGAGATAGCGAATTACAAGAGTTTTTGTTGTACTGGCCAGTCGGGTCGCCACGTGCTCTATGGTTGATCTGTCTCAACGAACTACGAGTACATTAGTCTAGCCCTGATGATCAGGCAAAAAGCTTGTCGCGGCAACCATCTCGCAGTTTACTTGTATCATACTGTGCAAGCAAAGAGAGAACCACACGCTTCCTCAAACCGTCCCGTTCGAAAGGTATTCTAAAACCAAAAAGTTGTGAGCGGCTGACCATGAAGCGAGGGGCAAGCCTCAGCTAGGGCCAGGGAACCAACCAACACCTGAGATGTTGACATCAGGCTTTGATGGCTTGTTCGTGGGTTATCCCACCTGCGCCAACGAGTGAAATTGCGTGATTCGTACAGGCATGGAGACAGTACTCGTAAGCGTTGCGGCGCAAAGTCTGGCTCCCCAGATGATAGGATCAACTTCCATGCCCCACAGCACAGCCGGTGGCTCACCCACGAGGACACAAGACTATGGCACGGTATTCTGTCCGGTGGTTTGCGTATGGTAGAGGCTTAGCTACCCAAATCGATCACAAATAAGACGGGCAATACTTTGATTCCTACGGTAGAGAATTTACAAGTATTATGATAGAATAGCATCGACTCAGATAACGCTTTAGCAATTCTTCACGCCCCCAAAGACCCACCGGTAACTTAATCATAAGTTGACGAGCGCTGAGGCCGCTTGGCAGGAGCTACAAGTACTCGAGCACTGTAACCCATCTTTCTACTCCTTGTTTGGTACTACGCCTTATAAGGAGATTAGAGCCCTGCAGGGAGACTCAAGCACGAGAGGGATTTTTCCTTCAGGACAGGTACCGTACCGGTATTACCCTACAAGTTCACCTAAATCAACCGTTCGGTTACTCTCTCATGAGTCTTTGTGCCTAATTTGAGGAGGTGAGGCTCCTTCTTGAGTTCTTTCCCGGCTTAGCGCTCCCGAGACTGCAGCCAATAGACGCAAGAATGCGCTGCTGTATGTTCATCTTTCCCAAATTTAGCACAGAAATCAATATCGGTATACCAGTATCAGAGCCCCTGAATGAATGCCCATAATAATACTAGGCGTTTTCCACCGGCTCCCACCTCCAGCGAGGCCCTCTCTCAGGCCCCTGGGTGAAGAAATACGGTAGTGCTTGGTATCCATAGGTAATTTCCTGCTGCGAGGTCTTGTGGATTGGATCTTATTTTACCCGGCACGGTCATAGCACCCCGAAGATAGGCCTTAATTGCGATGGCGCCGTGTTTCGGGCCGTACGGTATGGCTGCTGGGCTTTGGACCCAGTCCGTCAAAAACCACAAGCTTATGTCGAGCGCCGAAGGAATCCTTCATCCGTGCTTCCAAGTGCAGGGTGCAGTGTTGGTCGTAAGCAAAGATACGGTATTACACTCTCTGGGGAGGATAATCAGGGGCCGGCTCAGGTTTATTTCAAACTCGGATACTGGTATTCATCTAGAAGTACTTGCGTGTCTAAAAACAACTCATCTTACATAGAGGCCAACGGTTCGTTTGCTTCTTGGGGAGGATCGACACCACGAAACGTATCCCATCGCAACCCCTATCGCAACCGGCAATCACGGGTGAGCACAAATAATCCGAAGTTGTGGCTTTGCACTATCCCCGGAATCGGCACGAATGGTGTGATATGATGGGTAGTACTCGTACGCTTTTCTGACAGCCCTTATTACTGTATTATGCGCTCGTCCTTTTCAGTTCAAAGGCACTCAGCCCCAGGTTGAAAAGCGTTTATGCAAGTTTTTCGGGTTGAAGGAGTTTTGTGCATATGACGCCTTTTTCGCATAGAAATCTACTAAATCTGCTGGAAACTTAGCGCTCGAAAAAAGCTTTTTTTTTCGACCCGAGGCTAGATGCCTCTGTTGTGGAGTAAGATGTATCGCCGGTTTCGACGGGGCCAGCTTTTGACGCTTGCCCT
>Ga0307507_10010693_pt1 | contig 11777 bp, 9 predicted proteins | sample 7_EM_MG_FD_207223 | JGI IMG/M metagenome (GOLD analysis project Ga0307507, IMG submission 207223) | Populus trichocarpa ectomycorrhiza microbial communities from riparian zone in the Pacific Northwest, United States - 7_EM | ecosystem: Host-associated > Plants > Roots > Unclassified | place...
TCTATTTAATATTAAAGAGATATTTAAAAGTAAAATAATTATTGTTTTTCAAAATATTTTTTAATAATTTTTTTTAAAATCTTTTCATCAAATGTGTCGTAGATGGAGGAGATAAAATATAGAATTGTTTAGAGGTTAAATTAATGTTTTGAACTGGCGATGATCAGATTGGGGTGGGATTCTTAGAGGAGTACCGATCAAAAGGGGAAGGAAACAAATAGCATAACAAAAGCTGGTGTATGAACTGACTCTCTGCCACTCTGACAAGTCATGGATTTGCATCATTTTGAATTAGATTACATTCCCATGATATCAAGGCTCTGTCACCTTTTCATTGGTCCCAGATGGTGGGACTTGCAAAATATTTGCCTAGGATTTTGAACAGAGGCTGCTCAAAGTCCATCCAGCCAATTCAAAGGTCAAAATCTACTGTAAATTACCTTTACAGATGCTGTTGGCACCATCTAATAATCATCTCTGCGAGAACAAAATGCTGAAGGACATGCCATGCCCCAGCTAGCCAGCCCACTTGTGGGCTGTGCAAGCTTGGTAGAAGTGCATTATTATGTATTCTATGGTGTAAAGTATTGCGGGGACTATTATTCCATCCACCTCAAAGTCACTTTGATCATCTAATCAAGGTCTATTGATTATAGGGAACGTACGCAATGGGTGCGACCTCTATCATGGCTGATGGGCTAGCACTAGGCCTCCACCCTCGCACTAATTACTCGGAAAAAAGAGAGAAGAAAACAATATATTGTACAGATTACCTCAACAAACTAATATAAATAGTTGATCCATTGACGATCACGAGTCATGATCTAAAATCAATATATATTCTACGATTTCTTGTGAAAGCTAGCACTGCCTCTTCATTGTATCACATACGCTTAGTTTGTTGGTGTGGTTTCATGTTTGTTTTTAAAATTTTGAGATTTTTCTAATTTAAATTAATTTTTTGATACTTTTAGATTGTTTTGATATTATATTTTAAAAAAAAAACAGCTACTATTATGAGAAATATTACCTCGACGATGGATGAAAAATTGGCAACTTTTTCATCGAAAGATCACTGCACACGGGCGGGTGGAAAATTGGAATCAATTGTTAAGATAATTCATTAACCCGGCTTATTATATGTTGCATATATATGCAGTTAAATCGTGAGCATTATAACATATTAGTTACATATTTTGCTTTATGTCTACAGATGGAGAGTGATGCAAGCATCCTGTCACAGAAAAAAAAAAAAAGAAAAAAAAAGCACAGTTAGAACTTGGAAGACCAATTTGAGCTACAATGACATTTCCCTTTATCCTTGATTCAGAAAATAAGGATCAATTTAACAAAATGATGAGCAGAATTGTAGCTGAAGGTTTTCAGTTGTAGTGTAATATATAATCATCATCTATATCACAATCATTCTTAAATTCGATAGGTACAATGCCAGGTACTGCACAGTAGAAGTGGGATCTCTATCTATCAACAACAGCAAAATTAAGTACTGAACTCGAAAGAAAATTTGCTTGCACCTCTTAATTCTTCCGTCTCCCAAGACTACGGAATTATAGCTTCCAGGAAATATTGTTCTGTAGAGCATGAAAGCCACACTTAAATGAAGCTCAAAGCTTGCATACGGCCTTTAATGGTATGATACCAATCAAGATCCCACCACAACTGTTCAGGATATGATCATCATCTCTCTCCACAATTTCCAAACTGTGACTGAACCCCCGACTTTTGCATTATTTTTTCTTTTTCTCTATATGCCTCTATATACATTAAGAAAGAAGCAAATTGAAAGAAGATAAAATTTGAATAAGAAGGGAGTTCTTGATGAACTCTAATGAAAATCAAAAGAACCTCTAAAATGAATCACCAAAAAAAAAAAGTAAACGAGAACTCAATATAACTTGACATTTCAACCCTCTTTTATGCATCATGTGGCGCCTCTGTTATACTTTCTAAATGAGGTCTCCACACACCAGCACGGCCTCTTCTTCGATCTCTCTGTGTTGATAGCTTCTCTGATAGAATCTCACTCAAATATTGATCAGAAATGAGAAGGTTCGTTGTCAATGAAATGGAGTTGGTAACGATATGGCTTGAGTTGTTGCTTTCAGTACTTCTGTTGTTAATACTAATCTCTCTTCTTTTCTTTCTCATACCTGAACCTTTTGATGATCGAGAACTCTTGGTTTCTTGTGTTGGTGGAGCTGGCATCAAGAAATAAATTTTTCCACGTTGTAGCTCTGCATCTGGTGGGACTATAACAATCTTTGGAACAAACCCATCATCAGAAGGTGAAGAGGGCTTTTTCAAGATATGTTTTGGATATGCTTTCATGATCTCACTTGCACGGATTGTGCCACTGATCTCTTCTACCCGACCATTAGAGTGTACTATTCGAATTACATCAAGAGCTCCACATGGTAGAATGCAAGAGATACAACACCTTATGGTGTTCTTCATGGCTAGTAATTTGTGTGTGATTTTGTCACTCTCTCTCTCTCTCTCTCTCTACGAGTCTTTCATATTTGAGAGGGAGAATAAGAAGGGAGAGCTTTGTAGAAATTGATGGAGATCAATATCTGAGAAAGAGGTAGAGAATGGTGAAAGAGAAGGGTCTTTTTTCTCTTTTCTTTTCTTTTCTTTTCTTGTGGCTATCTAACAGTGGGAATCAGTCACTTAAAGAGAATTTTGCACAAATGATTTTTTATTTTTTATTTTCAATAGATAGTCTCTTTTAAAGCTTTTCTTTGCTTCCTTTTAATTCTTTTCTTCTGCTTTTTGGGTGTGAGGGGAGAGGAACTTCGCTCGCTCGCTCGCTTGCTTAGGATGAAATTCATGGCATTAATAATTGCACCTGACTCTGTACTTTGCCTTTTGAATCCATCATCTGGGGACCCTCCCATCGCCTTATATTCACCAAGTTCGATACTTTTGGGTTGGTTTTTGCAAGGTTGGGGGGCTCATGGGTAAGGGCAACACATGTTAGTGCATGATTGGGACTGCCAAGTAAGCCACGACAAGACCCTTCTGCGAGGGGGTGATCCAAGACATGTGTGTCAATCAAGATTTGACATTTGTCAAGAGACGACTGAATCAGCCAGAAGGATTAGGTGAAGAGACTATTAGGTGGGGTCATTTCAAAAGAGACTAGAATGGCTTGGAATGTGGTGGGTATCGGATGAGTTAGGGCATAGAGAAATCTTCCTTCGAGAGAGGGCTTGTAAATGGTGATCTTTCTTTCTACCTCCCAAACACATCAACGTGGGCTGTGGCTTTCACTGGAAAGTGAAGTGGTGTAGGCTTCGTTTGCTTTATCTCTTTAGTAGATTTTTAGGTTTGGGAAGCGCTTCGACTCAAGAGAAGGTAAATTGTCTACTCGCCCTTTTGCCAAAAGACAGTTCAATAATGCTACTGTTTCCAGCCTCTGTGCTTTAAGAAAAATAAAATATATTGTTTTTCGGTGTATGTTCATTCATATATTGGAAAAGGCAACGTCATTGTTTGGATTCTTCCCTCCTGCGGTGGTTAAGACTTGAGAGGTTTACCTGGGAAGCAAAACAACTATAAAATTCAAAAATCCCATCATAATAATTGAGAAAATTTCTCAAGATGATCCATTTGAATGTGATTTTCATTACTGTATGATTGATTTGATCTACATCTATAATTTCACATTGACTCATAGACCAATCGATTTGTGAGCCCACACTGAGATTTGCTACAAGAAAAACAAGGTAGTTAAAACTGTTTAAATTGTTCGATTGCCGATTAATCTTTGTAATGTCCCATCTAAAGTGTGGCCCATCCATTAAATGGTTTGGATGTAGATGTTAGTGGGCAACATGTGAGGTATGGAGAGGAGGGTCCATTTTTAGGGTATTTTTGATGTTGGAACCATCTTCTATCTCTATTTACATCACAAAATCAAGCATTTATTACATTATTACAATTATAGTATAAGAAACTTTGTGGGGGAAATATTGTTCTCTATATCATTGTTCACTTTTTTACGGTGTTGCAATGTTTTTTTTTTCATTTTGGTTATTAAAGTTTTTTTTTTCTCGATTCAGTTCTTTTGTGGCTAAATTGATTGTTGTTTGGCTTTGATTTATTGAGCAAGAGCATGATTGGAAGATGGTGGACTAAAGTAGAAAAGGCAAAAAAACTTGGCGACACCTTCAAAGTTTACTTGAAAAGTTTATTTTGATACTTATACTTTCTAATATCTTTCTTTTCGGACCCTTTGGTTTTTAAAATTTCAGTTTTGGTCTAGAACTTTATTTTTTTTATTTTTTTAATCTCTAGTTTGAGAAATTGGAGAGAAGAAATCTAGGTTGATACTAATTTAGGCCACAAAACATCGATCTTAGTGTTAGTGGTTCCATCTGATGAGGGGAGTCTCACTTACCTTACCATCTCTTGAAATTGTAGATCTAAGTTTTTTATTTTAGGTTGATTTTAGGTTTTCGGATCGTTATTTGAGCTATTTGAGACTATTGATAAGTTTGTCTAGGTGTGTAGGGTATTTTTTAGGTATTTTAGGTCAAAACAGGTTGAAAATATATTTTTCACACCCATGTATATCTCTTAACTTTTCAATTTATTTTTTGGTTAAATATCATTTGATTTTTACTTGGTTTTCATATAAAATGATAGTGTTTTTTTATATATATACAACCTTACATAATTTTTTTTTCCCTTTGATTTCATTTAATGAATGTCATATGTATCTATTTCTATTATCATTTGATTAAATAAAATATTGATTCTAATAATTAAAAAAAAAAGGACATTAACACAATTGGGTAAATGGTCTATGTTGCGAGATCAAATATCTTAATTTACATCTATCTCTTGATTTTTCTAGTTTAGTCTTTAGTTATCACTAACAAAAAAAAATTGTATTTTATTGACATAAATGATTCTCGATTTATTTAATTAAATGCATGCATGAGCTTTTTGATTTAATCTTAGAATTCTTTACGTAAAAAAACATGTTAGAAAAGCTTGCTTATTTATTTTTTTCTTTGAAAAGAATTATCCAAACTATGGCGAAACGCAAGTTACATAACTAGTAAAAACTAAAACATGTAAAGAATTCAATGTACACTTTGGCATTATTCACTCTTTCACAATTCACTCTAAATTGGAGTAGTTTCATTTTTTCTATTTCGATAATTAAACTTGTTTTTTCTCTCTTTGATTAGATTCTTTTGTGACCAAATTAGTGGCCTATTACTTCTAATTTCTCAAGGAAGGGCAAGATTCAAAAAAGATGGATTAAAGTGAAAAACATTAGCGTGAAAATTTTTATTTGCTCCATCTACTTTCCTATGAATTTATTTCTAGTCCCTTATGTTTTCAAAAATTCAACTTTATTTCAAAACCTTATTTTGTTTATTTTTCAATTCCTCGATTTGAGAAAGGAGGGAGGAAATCATTGGAAAATAGTGAAAGTCATTGGTTGACCATATTTTGCCCATGAAAAAGGTCATTCTTGGTGTTAATAGGTCTCATTCAACGAGAAGAGTTTTATAAATGTGTTTTTTACCCTCTATTCTATCGAGAAAAGTAGATAGGGGTTAAAAGAGATTTTTTTTATTTGACTTTTTGTTTTTAGATATACTTGTGAGTGTTTTAGTTGATTTTTTGGTTTATTAAGGTGTTGTGAATGTTTATTATTTTTTTTTATGTGAAAATTAATTAGCAAATGAATTTTAGGGTCCAAAAAACTCTAGCCAGAATTTTCAGCTACCTCTCTAATGGTTGGAATCTAAGCAAGCAAAAGACGTTCCTTCTACAAAGAAAAAATTCAAAAAAAAAAAAGAGATAGACAACAAAATCAAAGAAAAGGCCTAAGCGTGCTAGCATGGCATGAGAGGCCCATGCTCTTGGTCTTATTTAAAATGGGTCAGGCATATTGGGCCATTTAGCCCGTGCATTTAGTGTGCTTTTGGTTTGTTTTTTTTTTTCCTTCCATTCAAATTCAAATTATTTAAAATTAACTAATTTAAAATATATTAGATATATTATTTAATTTAATTTTGAGATTAATCAACAATATATTCAGAAAAACCATTAAATTTTTCCTTTATTTTCCATTAAAATTATAACAATCTTTTCATAATAATTACAAGCAAACTTTATATATAGCCCGACATGGTTTTAATTTTTTGAAAAAATCAAAAAACTTTTAGTCAGCTCTAGCTAAATTAACTCATAAAAAAACACTCGATGTCAAACAATTAATTAACACACATTCCGATCTCAGACTAATTTAAGATTTTTGTAAAAATAGAAATCCATATGGAAATGAAATTGTTAAACGTAGTCCACATGGAAACTCAGTTTTTTATGCCAAAAAAGAAAAACTTTCACTAACATTCTCTAACTGGCTTCGAGCACATTTATTCTAATATTGCCAATTTCTTCTAAAGATACTTTATCAAAACTATCAATTATCAAGAAATGAATTGATTCAAAGAAATTAATGACGATGTTCAGCAAGGCTCCAAAAATTAATTCAACCACATTCAAAATTTGCGGATTATGTCAAATGAAGGCCCACCAGAGGTCATAAAAGCCGATTTTTATGGAATATCAAATTTAGTGAGCTTAGTTTTTTGCTACTGTCTCCTTTTTTATCAGATTATTTAGAGGACAAGGAATTTAGAGAAATTGTGAGCTCTACATGTGAGAGTAAGATTTATTTTGTGATCATCTCTTTCTCTCATCCCTGCAGGCAGCAGCACCTTCCTTTATTTTATTTTATTTTCCCCTAAAAAAGGTAAGATATTGGATTGGACAGGAAATATGAACACTACCAAAAAATTATCAAATATAAATAGAAATAATGATGAAGAAAATACTATCGGTAAATGACGTCGTTGTTTCCTTTGGTGAATTATGGCTGGAAAAAAAAATATAACATGTCAGTATTACAAACGAAATTACTAATGAAATATAATTGTCACTAATATCCGTCAGTAATATTTAAGTTATAACCTGCGTTTCTTCTTCCTCTTCCTTTTTTTTTGAAAACAATACTCTTTCCCCTCTCATTTTGTCACAAATCAAGCTCCTTTCATCACAAATTCAACCACCCCAACACTCAGTCTATCATTATTCATGTTCTGGTTCAATTGTTTTTGAAGATTCGTCACATGAAGTAAGCAAACCTACTTATGTTTTTGTTGTAACCCGTTTTTATGTTATTGTTTGGCACTTTTATGTAGTATATGTAGTTTGTTTATGTGTTTACTTGTTTTATAGCTTTTTTTTCTATAGAAATTTGTTGTATGATTTGTATATGTTAGAGTTTGTTTGAGATTTTATAAAATTGTATTTGTTTGTCATTTTATAAAATTGAGTTTGATTTGTAACTTCGGTGTTTTATAATGAAATAAATAATGGGTTATTTAATAGGTACATTTCACATTTTATCAATTTTATTGTTAAGTTAAAATTTAGGTAAATTTGGTAGAATTTGATTTTCTTGGAGAAAATTCATAATCATTAATTGGTACTATTAAAATGGATTGAATAATTTTGAATTCAACTAATGATAACTAATTAATTGGGTACTGATAATTTTTTAGTTAACATTATTAATTAAAACATGTTATCATCAATATTATATATAGGTTTCAAACAGGTAATGGATGATCATTCTTGGATGTATCGAGTTTTTCTCGATGAGTTGTGCAAGATGGATTATTGTAATGAGATTGAAGGTTTTATTAATCACGCACTATCTAATTTGAGAAATATTAGTGGATGCGATATTAGATGTTCATGTAAGAGGTGTAAAAATAAAAAATTTCTTGATCTAGATGTTGGTACGATGCATCTTTTACAAAAATAATTCATGGAAAAATATTTGTATTGGTTTGCTTATGGAGAACCATATGTCTTTACGAGACCATGGTAGAAAGGATGGTTAGGTCAACTTCTAGTTCTAGTAACGTGCAAAGAGTTGTAGATGATAATAGCAATCGTTATAGGATGATTGTTATGGATGCAATGAAAATAAATCAAGGTTATGCATGTGAATGCTTAATTATAGATGAAGAACCAAATACATATGCAACCAATTTCTTTTAACTTTTGAAAGATTTTGATGAACCATTATGGGAATGGGTGTATAAATCATAGTAAATTATCAATCGTTGTACAAGTGTTCACCATCTAGTCAAATCATTGGCCAAATGAGGCCAATTATGACAGAATTATCAAATGGGCGAGAAGCATTTTACATGAAGAGAATAGGTAGAAAAAGAACTTTTATACTGCTAAATCTATGATGAAACCCATTGGCCTATGATACCTTGAAAATACAAATTTAACCAAGTGTAGAACTTGTAGGCATGCTCGGTATAACTCATAACTGACAGGGGAATGACTTTTATCACATATAGAAAATGATACTTTCCAATCACTCATTGATTGCAAAGGTTATTCATGTCTCTAAAGACCGTTGAGCACATGACATGACATCTTTCACATGATGCGGTGGATGGATTCATGCTGCAACCTTCTGATGGTGAAGCCTGAAAGCATTTTAATAGGGTGCATTATTAGTTTTCAATGGAACCATGGAATGTATGAGTTAGGTTATGTACAAATAGATTCAATCCATTCAGGTCATTTACATTCTTGTTGGCCAGTAAAACTCACGGTTTATAACTTGTCACTGGGGATGTGTATAAGGCTAGAGTTCATGTTCTTATCTATGGTCATACCTAGTCCTAATAGTCCGAGTAGAAATATAGATGTTTTTCTTCAACCATTAATTGACGAGTTGAATTGGTTGTGGTCATTCGGGACTTCAACGTATGATGTCTCAAGAAAATATAATTTTCAAATGAAGGCAACTTTGATGTGGACTATCAATGATTTTCCTACGTATGACTATCAATTTATTTCTAATTTATTTCACATAAATTTACATTGCTATTTGTGAATTTATCATCATAGTTTAGTTTTGAAAGTTTCGTATTTTTCTTAATTCTTGAGTCTTAAATTTATTCTATAAGATCATTGCGAAATTTATTGATTTATTTGATAGGTTGCTAGTTACTTTTAAGAATTAAAGTAAGGCAATAGTGTGAAAAAATACCTACAAATTATGTCAAACACGAGTGGTATGAGATATTATTTTTTTATTACTAATATTTTCGTGCAGGATAAAAAAAATGTCTCTAGATAGTATATCACAAAAAAAAATACTAAAACTTTAGATAAAGGGATTTCTAAACTGCGCCAACAAATAGAATTTATGCTTAGGGAGATGATGAGTAGGTTTGAGAAATTGGAGACTAGGGTTGAAAGTGGGATTAACAAAAAATATAGAGAAGTTAGGAAAAATTCAAAAAGGGTTGTTTCATCTCTAGATGAAAGTGTGGCTGGAAAATCTGAAGAGAAACCTGAAAATGTTATCTTTAACCATAGATATGTTTCATACATATAGGAATGCCCTCTATAAGTCTCGTCCAAAGAGGGAGAGTAGTCGTCTTAGGGATAAATTTGGTAACAAGGGCAATTTTGATGATATGGATGATTTGGGTAGGAATTTGGGTAGTGTTAAGTTAAAAATTCTAGTTTTTCAGGGTAAGATTGATCTAGAAGCTTATTTAGAATGGAAGAAAAGGATAGAGCTGATTTTTGATATCCATTACTATTCTAAAAAAACAAAAGTTAAGCTCGTTATTATAGAGTTTATTGATTATGTTATGATTTGATAGGAAAGATTAGTGGTAGATAGAAGAAGGAATGGAGAGAGAGTTGTTGGTACATGGAAGGAGATAAAGACAACTATGAGAAAAAGATTTGTTCCCAAGTATTATTTAGGGATTTGTTTAATTGATTGCAGACTACTACTCTGGGTTTCAAGAGTGTTGAGGAATATCATAAGGAATTAGAGGTTGTCATGATTAGAGCCAATGTTATTGAGGATGAAAAGGTAACAATGTCTACGTTTTGAAATGGGTTGAATAAAGACATAGTTAATGTGCTGGAATTACAACCTTATATAGATGTAAAGGATTTGGTACATTTGGCTATTAAAGTGGAGAAACATATGAAAAGAAAGAGTAGTGCACGACTAGGAGCTTATTTAGGTTCTTCTTTAGGTTGGAAGATGAGTTATAAGAGAGAGGGTAATGCACCATCAAAGTCAATAGTGACTCCTAAAGTTTCCAAACCTAGCAACCCAGAGAAGCAATTTTTGGCCACTGAATAAAATTCTAAAACCAAAGTGCAAACAAAGCGTAATCAAGATATTAAGTGTTTTATGTGTTAGGGATTGGGGCACTATGCATTAGAATATGCAAATCAAAGAATCGTGATTTTGAGGGATGATGAAGAGATTAAATCTACTAGTTAGACGTTTGATTATGATGATATGCCACCACTTGTGGATGATAGTGATGTTGAATATGCACATGAGGAGCAAGTCATGGTGATAAGGAGAGCTTTGAGTACTCGAGTTAAACAAGATGATGTGGAGCAATAAAGAGAGAATATTTTCCATACTAGATGTCAAATCCAAAATAAGGTATGTAGTATGATCATTGATAGTGGTAGTTGTACTAATATTGCTAGTGTAACTTTTATTAGAAATGTAGGTTTGAGTATTATAAGGCATGAGAGACCTTATCAGCTTTAATGATTGAATGAATGTGGTGTTGTTAAAGTGAATAGACATGTATTGGTTACATTCTCAGTACGTAAGTATAAGGATGAAGTCTTATGTGATGTTGTTCATATGCATGCTACACATTTGTTATTAGGGAGACCTTGGCAATTCAATAGAAAGGTTAAACTATCCGATTTGAGTCTTCTTATCCCAATCCTTTTATAATGGCCTTGGTTCCACCAACAAACCATTCTTGAACATGAATCAAATTAATCAAGGCTTGCTCTTCATTATTTGTTACCCTCTTGAAGTTCACCTTAACCAATGTATCTTGAATAAGTCATGTCGCACCTGTGCGGCGTCGCGACGAAAACATCCACCCTCAAGTTTTAGCTTAACTCTATCTATTTGGCAAATATTAAGAGATAATAAATTATTGTCTCTTATCAATGAAAATTTGGAATGGGAGTCGCCACCTAGTATTTTGGTCACTAGGAACCCTAACTGGTCTTAGAGATCGGGTACGGGGACTGGTTGCGTAAAGGGAAAGTATTAGCACCTCAAATATGCCCTATCTAAGGTAAGCTGCATTGTTTTATTGTCCGATAAAATCTAAGGTCTTGTCATGTTTTCTAGTTGTTGGTCCATCTATGGTTTAAAAAAAGTCCTCCTCGGTAAGGAGATCCTTATCTTATCGGATAATTCTGACGACAAACCAAAGAATTTAATATCCAGAATACGTCTTACGTATAAGGTCGTAACCCCAAATATTAAAAGAAAACAAAATAATTTTTTTGAAATTTTTGAAATATTGGCTTAGTTCTCGTGACTTTAATAAACTGGTTATTAAAGTCAAAATACATGCTGATACACATTTTTGAAATTTTCTTTGTTATATGAAAATACAATATGAATTTTTTATATATATTTTTGAGAGACTTAGCCGTATGCATGAAAACAAAAAAAATATTTTTTTTATTTTGACGAAAACCTGGTATTTTAATACCGGATTTGTATCTTTACAGTATAAAAATACAAACCAATATTGATCAAAATACAGTAAAATATTTTGGAAAAATCACATAATTGAATTTTTTTTTGCTAGCCCCAGCCCGGCCCATGGGGC
>Ga0307507_10010694_pt1 | contig 11777 bp, 14 predicted proteins | sample 7_EM_MG_FD_207223 | JGI IMG/M metagenome (GOLD analysis project Ga0307507, IMG submission 207223) | Populus trichocarpa ectomycorrhiza microbial communities from riparian zone in the Pacific Northwest, United States - 7_EM | ecosystem: Host-associated > Plants > Roots > Unclassified | place...
ATCAGTCGAGTGGGCGCTGGAGTTTGTTAGTTTGGGGGGGGGGGGGATGAGGTAGTGTTGGAGGAACCCCGTACGGGTGGTGGGTCCTTGGTTGGAAGTGTGTTCGGGAGGTGTGGAAGTTGGAGACGTGAGGGTGGAGAGGGGCATAGGGTGCGAGTTTGGAGGAAAGTGGTTAGAGGTTGTAGTCGGGGTGGCATCGGGTTGGGGGGTGCTCCGGGGTACCGGGTTGAAAGATATATAAATAGAAGTGAAGGAAGGGAGTGAGTTTTGGTATAGTGATGTAAGAATTATACTCTTAAATAGCTTAGTACTCGTACAGGCGCAAAAAGAGATAAATGACAGGCATATTTACAGGGTTTAGTGCTGCACCGCATGTACTTGAGAGAGCTAGCTGCGATGGCCACCTGAACACGAACGCTCAAGAATGAATAACGGAAGCTAGAACAATTCCTTATTACATGAAAAACTAGCGTTACTCCCGAAAGATACGAGATCAATGAACCCCTCCTTTCATCCCACTCTCACCGGAATTAAAACTCGGGCCTCCAAAATAAACGCCAGAAAAAAAACCATCACCACCAACTAAACCAAACACCAAGAGGCGCCCACCACCCCCAACGTACGCTCTCACCGAACATTGATAACGCCCAAAACCCCGACCAAATACAACCCAGCCCAACCTAACCTAGCCTCAAAGTACTCTCCACATCCCTAATTCCTACAAACCAGAGGGTAAGAAAAAAATTCACAGAGAACATATCGTGAGGCATTTCTTGATGAATCGGACCCACTGGAGGGTATAAGAAGCGCCACGGCAAAAACACGAGAAAACAAAAAAAAAAAAAAAAAAAAAAAGAGAGAAAAAAAGAAACAAGGAAACAGGGGGGTCAAGAGATGGCAAGAAAAATGAAGGTATGAGGAAATGTTAGAGGTCAAGAGCTATACTACCATCCAGGGTTATCCATAGACGGCTCCATCTACAGAATAATAATTGGAGTGAAAACTTAAACTTCCATCCCTTCGAAAAAGCCATCATCGTAGTTGTCGTCGCCCCAGATGCTCTTGCTCTCGATGAAATCGTCGTTAAAGTCTTCGCCTTCGCTCTCGTCCCATCCGTCAGATCCGACTCTGCTATTTCTGCCCCATCCGGCAAGACTCCTCTCAAGTGGAGAGTGATTCAAGGTGCTCAATCCCCTGAGGTAGAGGTAACAAACCCTCTTCTTATGCTTGTTGAAGAAGAAGAGGTTAGTAGACCAAATGAGCCCTTCGTCACCATACGGATCGTTGGAGACATCATCGGGAGAATAGGCATAGATATTGCAATTCAAGAGATCCATCTCCTTATCGATTGTCTCCCACATCTTGGCAAGCTCTCTAGAGATGTTGACGCCTAGATTGAACAAAGTTGTATTAAAACTGTTCATAACAGGCCTAATATGACGCTCGCGACGGAAATCCGACGGGCGGAGCGTGGTAGAAAAATCATAGTCAGGATGAGACGCGTTAAGAGTAACAATCAAGTAAGCGAAAGTGCGTCTAGCCGAAATCTGATCCAAAGGTCCAAACGGGGAATGCAGGGTTTGGTAAACAGCGGCAGACTGGTACTTGCTAGCGCTGTCAGAACCATGGTTAGGGGGAGATAAGGACTCCGATAGACGGAGGTCGGCTTCATAGCGAGTGCTGATAGTTTCGCAGATGTTCTTGTAAAGCTTCTTGTCAGCCCCTGCGGCCTGAATTGACTGGCAAAAGCGATTATTAGCTTGAGCTGCTGCAGTCGAATAATATCATGGGCTGGAGTTGAGGACCTTGGTGGTGTAGATGTCCACACCGCCAACGACACGACAATCAGGAGTGTCGAAGACGAGAGCACGGTTGATCGAATCAAGTTCGCGAAGAGGTAGGAACTAAGTCGAGGGCGATACAACATCAGCGATCAAGCTCGGATAAAAATAAGCCGAAAATAGCCAGGGGGGGGGGGTTTTAGTGCGTCCTATATCGTAGGGATCATAGCTTACCTTCATGGCTCCGGTCGGTGGGTTGGTGTCGGCGAAAGATGTGTTTGAGGAGTCGCCGGTGAGGTGGAGAAGTTACCGAAAGTGAAGCTTGATATGAATTTCGGATTAAATTCTCTCGAGGTTTGTTCGTTCGTTATCCAAAGGAAGTAGGGTTGTGAGGTAAGAAACGGCCAGAGAGAGGGAGATTTGCCAGGTCAGAATAACTTGCGCGGATGCGACCACTACCCTATTGCTCCCCGTTTCCTCGATTCCTTGTTTGATTCGACAGACAGACAATGCAGAGCACGAGTAGGTAATTAAGGCCAAAGGGTTCACCGATCTGTTAGGACCGGGTTGCTTTAGCAACAAACGAGCGTGCTAGCGACGGGCGACATGATTTGATGATGTTCAGTGACCCTATTCGGGGTGTTTTCTGGTGAGTTTAGGAGGGAGAAAGAAGAGGAGTGAGATGGAGCCGAGAGAGTATGTGGTGGGTGACCATAATAAGCAGCTGAGAGCGATTGGTCTCCCCATTCCAAGCTCTGGCCGAAAATGGCCAGAACACGACAGGATGACCTCAGGCCATGTAGCGTATTATAGAGTACGTGAAGGGTTCAAGTCGGAACGGGTCTGGGCCAGGGTTTTCATGGTTCGACAATACCCGGGCATTGCAGAAAAGGGCAAAGTTTGGATGGCAAGGCAAGGAATAGGGGAGCCAATCGATTGGCAAAAGTGAAAAAGGTGGGCACCACAGGGCGCCATTAACCTGGAGCAGTTGCACCCAGTGATCATCCATGATTCTGAATCTATGGATTTCAACAAGAGCGTAATTACCAGTACTGTAGAAGGCCAAATTGAGGGTAGGCTACCGTACCAGTACTTGGAAGGGTGCCGAGAACGATAGGATGGTGGGAACCAACATCTCCTTCGGGGAAGATATCGTATCTAATTGGATTGGAGAAGGTAGTAATAGGAGATGTTCAATCTAGAAGTTCACTTAGGAAAGGGCTCAGGCCCACATTGACAATATTTTACAATGTTTTTATTTTCACTTAATTAATTAAACAGGCCACTATTCGGTACCTTTTATCACTGAAGTACCTTGGGGCCAAGTACTATAGCTTCAACTTTCGGTGGGAAACACTCCTTCGCCGTACCACTAATTTATGCCAAAGGCTTGTATGTGGGAGTGGTGAACCATCATTGTCTCCTTGAGTACTATTTGGCGCATTCCTCGGCGAGGGACCCCTATGCCCCGGCTGCCCGTCCGAACGAACTTCGAGAGTCTGTATCCTTACCCACATATCTGGTACAGATACCGGTGCTGTAGATAAACAAAATAGAAATGAAAAAGCAATACTATGCTCCCAGGGGATGATGATGGAGTGATATATTTTGGGGGATTAATAGGAAGGTTATATCAAAAAAGGGAACGTTGGAGGGAGAGCATGATACGGATACCTTCCGCCTTGACTACCAGTGGTCATGTAGCCAATGCTGGTTATGGCCTGGAGTCTGCACATCTGCGAAACTTGTCATATTACCGTATTGTTTACAAAGAGCTGCTTACCAACCGCCGTCTCAAGCTGATAGGGGCGGCAAAACATTTTCAATATCTTCTCGGTGGAGATAGACAGGCGGGTTAAACTTGCTGCTCATAAATACAATTTCTCTTTGCAACCGATGCCTGTGGGAGTGCAAAATTTTTTTTTTTTGATGGGTGACAATGATAATAACACCGGTATTGTTATCGCTCTGATTATGGACTGTGGGCCTAACACGGCTCCAGATCCAGGACTCAGAGCACGTCATGCAGGACACCTACGAGTACTTCTGCGTCCGAGTTAAAGTCGGGCATCCAGACAAAGAAATTGATCAGCAGGCCAATCAAAAGGATACTCGATATCTTTGCTCTCTACTGTAGTTGACTGGCTGATGACTAAGGTCGCCATAGTGGACGACCTCAAGTCTGGTACGTATGTGTCAGTCACGTGCCTTATGTGGGGACACAACAAGAAAGGCTCGCCAAAGTTTTCCTTATCAGACCCACGTAACGAATATATCTATCGGCAGCACTAGTACTAATATTCGCGCGGCCGGGTCGAAGCCGGATACCCTCATATAGTAGTAATCGGCGAGCCAATAAGCGTGCAGTCCAAAGGATGCCGAGCAGAGTCATGTCACTGGATATACGGGAGAAAAAGCCAGCTTCGTATCATTCTCGCTGCCAACCAACCTGCATATCAATCCACGTTCAGATCTTCCTCAGGCGGTTATTGACGATGGGTATCGAGCATTTCCCAAGAACCTTTAGAGGGTTATCATTCATGGTGGGAGTTATAATTTCAATGGATAGAGAGTGATATGTGGGTATGTGATGTGATGTGATGGTCACTTCGGTGTAGGGAAGGTATCATACAGTAGCCGTTGCTCATGTTTTAAATCTCTATATACCTTACTTGAAGGTGAATAATATGTTTCTGCACATACCCAATCCTGCAAGTTTATTCTCTCGCCGGTCACTGCTATGAGGGTGCCAGCTTCAAATCGGCCGCACAAATATCTCTTTCGCCTTCCCTAAAAGTTGGATTGTGGTTACGGGCAGCCGAGTCAACAGGGGGGGACAAGGAGGCCCAAACCGCTACACATTAAGCAGATAGCGAAGGGCGGTTTGACATCTTCCTTACGGCGAGCCTAGGTTTTAGGAAAAGATACCGGTACGCTAAATCACGCTCCTTGTGCGTCATAGGAGCCAAGTGGAAAATATATAAGGATTCGGCCTCCATATCCCCCTCCCTATCTTCCACCTCACCCCCGAGTCCTACATTCTATCTTAAAAACATCTCACACAGGCAATTTGTGCCTAAAGCCAAAATGCTTGTAAGTGTTAGCCTCCTCCTCTGTTTGTACTAACTCCGGAGAATATTCTAAGAAACTATGTTGACTGACTTCGTTACACGCACATATTATAGCCAATCCAAGTGTTCTGGGTACTCGATGTTTTTGTCTTTTATCCCCCTATGGAACAACCAACTCCAACTCCAACTCCAACTCCCGGGTCCGGGCGGAATAGGGAAGGGGTACCTGATCACTAAGAGGCAAAGCTTTGTGGGGCTGGGGGCAGAATTAAGGTGATGGGAGAGCATAAAGACTGTAAACTCTGTGCTCATCATAGCACAATGCTTTGATTTTGTCTGGTGCCGCCAACTGTGTACTTAAGGGGTTGTCAAAAAGCGGAAAACTATTTCTGCTGATCCCATACAGCTCCCTATAGAGACAAGGGTTATGTTTTCCGGCTTTTAATGACCCTACCCCAGCACGTTAGTCTAAGTAGCAAACAATCTCCGAAAAAGATCTGCGAAAAGAGTTGCTACATACCGGTATATCATTTCGTCTGTATTTGTTGCTTTTTAGTTGCCTGGAATATTCCGCGATTAGGAATAGTTCAAGTGTTTCTACCGCGGAGATATTTTCTACTGGTCAGGCCACAGCAAGAGCTCCGTGACCATACTACCTCTGGCAAAGATCTGAGGCTAACCTATGCCATTAACCACGCTAAAAACCTACGAGATCCGCACACAGATTAGGGGGTAGTAGTGATCTCCTGTCCGACAATGAGTCTATGCGGGACAACGCAATTAATGGTAAGATATAATACAAAAAGGAAACCGTTTTGCACAATTGGTCCCGACACCAGGACATGACTGGAAAATCACCCCATATAACATGGTATCCCGCCCTTGAAATCGTTGTTTCTATCATGAAGCATCACCCCCGAAAGCTTCTCATGAAAAGCTCAATGAATCACAGTCTGAGGAAGAGCTTTCCAAGTCCTCACAAGTATCTGTTTGGTCCCATATGCTGCAACTTATTTTCTACGATTTATAGAATCACATCACGCAGGCCGGCGCACCGGAGACGTCAATTTATTGGCCCAGCGATCGCTACTACAAGATGAGGGTGTCCAGCTTCAATCCGGCCACAAGAGTGCAATACTCCGCCAACACCTTCAACTCCGACTCCACATTAGGACAAGATAAAATCATTCGATATTTGCCCAAGGCCCCTATCGCCGTTACTCGACCTTGGCCCTGCGGCGCCCAAAGACCGTCTTATCAAAACCATCACCAGGTACATTCCGGTCAGCACTTAGAAAAGAACTCCGATGTCACCAACCTACCTGAAAATTCAGTCCTCCACCATATCGGGCCCCTGCCAGCGCCAGACTGTCTGATATCGATTCCCCATCTCTATTTCAGGCTCTTTATAACCGTTAAAGAACTAGTGGCGTTTTCACACACGGTCCTTTATTCATTGACTATCACTCGCGATTTGGAATCACCCCTTTCCATAGTTAAGAATTCCCCCCCATGCTCGAGTAGTATCCCGGGTTCCCGATACATGCTAGACCAAAACAACGCAGAATGTTAGGTCCTACTTTCCAGACTGAATCGTGATAATTATCGGGATACACTCATCCAGTGAGCCCTCGGTAATACATATTCTTGAGAGATTGAGCCGTATCTTGATGATACCAGAATCAGGTCCTCATGGCAACATTTTGAACGCCTGATATACCAGGGCTAACACCCAAGAGTTCCCACCATTATATCATACCGGTCAGACAATATAAGTCATGATATAATGCGGGTGCGGGTAGAATCTGGGCACACCCAGTCTCGGAGTATCATATCTCCACAAGAGAACCCTTCAGATACAGCGCTTCACGGAAAAGTGGGAGTATTTGCACTGAATAAGGAGTTCCTCATACAGACCTCGTAGCCCCGCCATTAGTTGCGTGGATTTTTCTCGGTGGGCTGTTTGTATATATAAGCACATTTTAAAATAAACTTTTTCATCTCTGGCACACCCCGGAGATCTAGCTTCCCCCTCTCAACCGCTCGGGAAACTCTCGGGGTTTTATCACCTTTGTAAAGCCTAAAATCTTTTAAAAAAGCCACCCATAGTTCCTATCAGTGTGGAAAACCCCTCCTGACACTTTTAGCTTTCTCATGACGCTGCGCCCCAGGTCAGACAGGGGTACTACGCAATGCTGTGGGCAAGCGCTTGCCAGCGAGAGGTCGTGATCCAGCCGGAGGGCAGGCCCATCGACAAAGTTGCAGCTAATTCAATATATTTATCCTAGCTAAGCCAGTCCTGCAGAACAGCCATAAGAACCATGCAGCTTAGCCAGCCTCCAATTGGAAGGTACCGCTACTTTTACTCATGGAGGGAGCCCGATGGGATCTATCCTCCAGCTCCCTATTATCAAATTACTCATATAGGCTGTGGTGCTATACTGTACGATGCCTTCAGAGAAAAGTCCTACTCAAATCGGAGCCCCCCACACAATGAGACATTAGCATGTTCATTCAACAATGACATTATATTAGCAGCTCACATTCAGAAGGAAACGAAGAACAGTCCCCGCGAACACCTCGGATTTATCATTATTGAAAACGATAAATACAGTGAGTTAGGGCCCGAGAGACGGGAGAGAGATGGATGTATAGCACGGCACGGTAAATACCCATGCCAGTACACGGTTGTGCGCAACTAACATGATCTTCTGCCTTAAATCATGGGCGCAAACAGCCTCAGGCCAAATATTATCACAGACCATTGCAATCGTATCGCACAACCGATCATTGAGGCCTTGTACAGCACGTACCACTTGAAAATGCCCAGGAAATTAAATGACGGTTACTCAAACTCACACGAGGGCCTGTCATATATGCATTTTATAATGAGCCCTTATCCACAATCCCCTAGTCATTCACCTACCCCGATATGGGCACCACCACTGCTAGCCCAAAGTGTGCGTGGTTCGGGACATGTTTAATTGCATTGGCGGCGCAATCACTATATACCTCCGGGGAGGAGGGGCACTAGTGGGTGCAGCCTGGGAGTTTACACAGCTTGAGCTTTATGCCCATGGCCATTCACGGCTACCTGTACGCGACGATGAGCAATAAGTGTAGGAAATCAGATTGAAATAAGCGAAACATGCCCTCTTGTCCACAAATTGACACTCTATATCACACTTTTCCCTAGAGGGCAGCTCCCAGATATTGCTAATCATCCATCAGGAAGCCACTCATAAACGCAAATCAGTTATTGATAATATGTGCAACTTGTATTATACTTCCAAGACTTAGTAGTGAAGGGGCACAATTCTTTTACTCCCCCATGTCCATCACTTCCGTCAAGCTCAAGGTGATTTCCAGTTTACATTTTGGGATCCAATTCTCCCCCTATGGTGTTGCCAACTAGGACATAAGTTGAGGGCAACAGATAAGGTGAGCACTGGTAAGGGAAACATCGGCACTACAGTAGAAAGTGGCGCTTGGCTGGCAACTCGAGGGTGACCAGAGAGCTCTGCTTTCTCGGGACTTGATAACAAACTTAGAATAATATCTCACGACCACCTCTACCCACCGGCAGCAGTTATATCTTCCCCCCGCAAAATCCCAATACACCTAACCCCTTCCCCCACTTTTAACACTCTCAATCACTTGGCTTTCCTTTTCTTCAGTACAGTATTTTCCCTCCTCCTCCTCTTCCTCCTCCCCCGCCCCCGCCCCCTCCTCGCTGATCCCCCTTCCCCCCTCTCTCAACCTTGCGTAAACACACACACGACATGACATGACATGACATGACATGGCAATACTCTTCAACTAGCAAGGCCCCACTCGAGGCCTCGAGGGTCGGAGCTTGCTCCTATAGGTATTATCTCACTAGAGTTTTTGGCTCATAATATTGGTTTTTTCCTCATTCAGATAAAATTTCCCCTCTTTCCTTTTGCCTGCGCTCCCTTCCCCTTCCTAGGGCCGCCGGGCTTTTTTTTTCTTTTTCTTTCTCTTAGTTTTTAATTATTTCCAATTCTCACGGTATATATATACTCGAGAAGATCCACAAAGCACCGACATCCAGACATCAGGATGCTAACAATTGGTGTTTTACCTCCAAATACAAGGATCTTAGCACCCCCATTTCCGGAGACAGTGCTTTACGAATTGGCGGGTATCTGGTTCAATACCAAGCTTCACGCGCCCAACTACCCACCATCAAAAGGTACAGGCAAACAGTGGAAGCTAGCACTCGAGTGCGCAGCGTAAGCACCGTGCCCTCCGAACTTGCCGTGACGTGTCCAGTGACACTCCCTCAGGCCTACGACACCCACCGATGCCGTATCGCAAGGTTCAAGCTTGCACGTGTGCGCTACCAAAGGAGGGATGTACTGACACAAGTAAGGTGCAATACTGGTAGTCGGAGAGTAGGGGTAAGTTGGAGGTGAGGGTTAGCTACCAAGTGCCGGTAGCAGGTATAATAAGCTTTGATCAGCCATCCCTACAGCACCACACCGGTACAGTCTGTTGTTTCAGAGCAGCCATTACGAGTACTCGAGTACCAGTGTTGTGGTGGTAATAACGGTGTTGTGTACGAGTCTTGGTCCTTTTTGGAGGCGAGGATATTACGGCAAGCACGGAGTGGATAAATAGAGTGGAATGTTTCACAGGGTTATAGATGGGAGACAGATAAGATAATCAAAGAGAGTACCGGTAGAGGGCTATTGTCGTTTAACTTGCTATATCTGGATACTTGTTGTACGACGCAGTGCGGCGTGGTATTATACCGTACAACGCTCGCTATCCTGACTTGAATTAACGTGGCTCGAACTCCCGAGTGCTCCGGTAACAGACGGGCAGTGTTCTTTTTTTGGCACAGTACCGCAGGATATATTCTCGGTCAGATTTTTATTTTTTTATTTTTTTTTATATCATGTGTATTTTATTTCTGGCTAAAATACATGCATGCAGCTCGCGCTATGGCATATATTCTCGGTCAGATATAAATCCTATACTAGTACAAGTGCCATGGGTGATGTTTTCGTACAAGACTTAGCTTGCAAGGATGTTTAAGACATGAAATTCATTGCGTAGAAGAACATCAATACACAGCTAAAGGAAAGTATACTCGGAGATGATAATAATATGGGGAGAGCGAAAAAGATTGTGAAATAGAACCAAAAAAAAAAGAAAGTACAATGTTTCCCTACATTCTCAGCATTCGGAAAGGCAAGCACCGGCTTACAAAATACTTTGCACTATTGGTTAAAACAATAATATAACCCACGAAACACAAGCAAGGGTCCAATAAGTAGTGAATGCTCACTTGGCGGAGGACACATCAGGTAGGGAAATATTATAATACAAGCAATACGGAAAAGAAAGATGAAAAAGAAAAAAAAAGGGAGGAGTAGGCAAGCCGCTTCTTAATAGCCGGAGTAGCCACCCTGAGCAAGACGGACCTATGTAGAAGCTGGTAGTTAGTAAAATGAGAAAATTGAAAGGTAGAAAAAAAGAAGAGTTTTTAACCTCACGAAGGCGGGTAGGAAGTGAGTCTACCAATGCTTCCAACTCGTCCGGGGTAATGGCTGCCCATTCTTCCTCAATAGCAGTGTGAAGGGCCTCATTGGTAGTAGGAAAGGGGTTGTGGTGACGAATCCGTTGCTTTAAAGTGCGCCAAAGGTTTTCAATAGGATTACAATCGGGGGAGGATGGGGGCCAATCAAGGAAATATCCCCAGATGCCGAGAGTGCGAAAGTGATTCTGGGTGTATGCTGCTTGGTGGGGGCTTGCTCCATCCTGCTGAAGGTAGACATAATCCAGCTGCAGCTGTGATTGCTCCTGCCAAAATTGGTGAAAATGCGGAACTATATGAGAAGTAAAAGAGGTAGCCTTAATAGTCTTTCCCCACTGCTCCTTATCCCAGAAAATTAGTGGCCCTTTCTCTCTCCCTTTAAAACAAGCCCAAACCATAATAGTTTCCAGTTTTTTGAATTTGGGTACTAAGCAATCCTCCAGATCCTCTTCACCAGCCTGCCGAGTAACCCATACCTGACCACTGGAAGAGAGCCCACCCACATTAAAAGCTGACTCGTCACTCCAAATTACCTGATCAATACTATGTTAATCTTGCTTAAGTACTAAGGTCCTGTTTGATTGCGCTGGTCCCATTCTGTTGTCCGATACAAATTGACCATTTCAAAATAGAGCAAAGGCCATTTTCACAGCAGAAATAATTGCCCAACGAAATGAGACCAGCGCAACCGAACAGGCCCTAATAGAATAAATTGAGTAGTAGTACGAACCTTATGCCAGTCAGCACGAGTCCAGTCAGCATAATGCTGAGCCCAATCAAGCCTCTTTTCCTTAGCTTTAATAGAGAGAAATGGACGTGCCCGAGCCACCCGCCTGTGGTAACCTTCTGTTGCAAATGCAGTGCGAAGAACATCAACACTAGCAGTCACACCAGCTAGCTCAGCAACTTCTCGGAGGAGGAGTCGCCGATTCTTCTGACTCGCAGTTGCGAAGTCAATCAATCTCTTACGGATAGGAGTCGTTAGGATTCTTGGTCGGCCAGGTTTGACTCTGTGAGGGGTGGCAGGTGCCTGGCAGATTGAGAATACCGTGCTGGCAGCAATGCCGATTTCCTCTGCAATGCGCCGGAATGTCCAGGCTGCATGGTTACGCAAACCCCGCACTTTTGAGCGTAGCGAACCACTGATTAGTGTTCTTTCTGGAGTAACACTTCTGGACTCGGAGGCTGGCTGGGGAATTGGAGCAGGTGAAAGAGTCCTTGAACTAATTGGACTAATAGAGGAGGAAGAATTTACTGCCCGAAGGCGATTGTGCAGTGGGCGGATTGGAGCCATATTGTGTTCTTGTTTTTTTAAAAAATCTCTCTTTTCTTACGACAAATTCAGTTCTTTTATCTCTC
>Ga0307507_10010695_pt1 | contig 11775 bp, 9 predicted proteins | sample 7_EM_MG_FD_207223 | JGI IMG/M metagenome (GOLD analysis project Ga0307507, IMG submission 207223) | Populus trichocarpa ectomycorrhiza microbial communities from riparian zone in the Pacific Northwest, United States - 7_EM | ecosystem: Host-associated > Plants > Roots > Unclassified | place...
TCTCGGCTTCAAGGCTGAGGACCGCACCGAGAACATCCGCCGCCTCGCCGAAGTCGCCACCCATCTCGCCCGCAACGGCCACATCGCCATCGTCGCCGCGGTGTCGCCGTCGCAGGATGATCGCGCTGCGGCGCGGCGCATCGCCGATGGCCTGTTCTACGAGGTCTATGTCGCGACGCCGGCCGAGGTCTGCGAAAGCCGCGACCCCAAGGGCCACTACGCCAAGGCCCGCGCCGGCCAGCTGAGCGGGTTTACCGGCACCGGGAGCGATTACCAGCCGCCGTCGAGAAGCGAACTCACGCTCGACACCTCGACGCGGCCGATCGTCGAGAGCACCGACGAGATCGAGCGGCTGCTGCTCAAGCGCGGCGTGCTGTTCGACGACATCGTCGATCTCGGCGCGAATATCTGAGGCTGGCGGTAGGGCGAATTGTAATCCGTCACTGACCTTCCGTGTTCGGCAGGCGTGGCGGAGTGCGCCTTCAGCTGCAAATTCGCGCCACGGCCGTATCAACCAACGCGTGCCGTGGGGAAGGAAGAACCGTGCATGTCGGCTACCAAGGCATGAACTTTTCGAGCCTTTTGCAAAGGGAAGGAAAGGAGAAATCCCCCTTGGCGCCGATTGCCAGCACAGAGATCCAGTGGTATTCCAAATACAGTATGCCAGCTTGTGATGCCTGTCCGATTACAATAGACACCGGCGCCAATCACTAGAGGGAGGCTTGGCCTGCTTCTGGTCCTTCGCCCAGGTGAGTCGGAGGCGACGGACATCGTCAGCGTAACTTGGGTTTGGGCGTATCAGAGACAACTCCGGAACATTTTGTGAAAGAGAGAGCATGGCCCGCAGCATTCTGATTCTTGGAGCCTCGTACGGCTCGTTGCTCGCGACGAAATTGCTGATGGCCGGTCACAACGTGACCCTGGTCTGTCGGAAGAAGACCGCGGACCTCATCAATCGTGACGGGACCGAAGTTCGGATCAAACTCCGTGACGAGCCGGTGCACCGCTCCATCTTCTCGCGCGATCTACCCGGCACCCTGGACGCGACCTCGCCCGCGGACGTCGACCTCGCCCGTTACGATCTGGTCGGTCTTGCCATGCAGGAGCCGCAATACACCAACCACACGATCCGGGTTCTGATGATCAAGATCGCCGAGGCGAAGCTGCCTTGTCTGTCGATCATGAACATGCCGCCTTTGCCTTATCTCAAACGCATCCCGGCGCTTAAGGACATGGACCTGGAGGAGGCCTATACCAATGCCCAGGTCTGGGAACGGTTCACGCCCGGCCTGGTGACGCTCTGCTCGCCTGATCCGCAAGCCTTCCGTCCACCCGAGGAGGCGGCGAATGTCCTGCATGTTGGCCTGCCGACCAACTTCAAGGCCGCGATCTTTGCCGATGAGACACACAATCAGCTGCTTCGCGAACTGGAAGCGGACATCGATGCGGTGAAGCTGGATGGCCAGGACGTTCCGGTGAAACTCAAGGTGTTCGATTCGCTGTTCGTCCCGCTGGCCAAATGGTCGATGCTGCTGACCGGGAATTATCGCTGCATCACGCTGCAGGAGCCGCAGGCGATCCGCGACGCGGTGCATGGCGATCTCAGGCTGTCGCAGTCGATCTATGACCATGTCGATGCCGTCGCGCGGCGTCTGGGGGCCGACCCGGGGGATCAGGTGCCGTTCGAGAAATACGCCAAGGCGGCGGAAAGCCTGCTCAAGCCCTCATCAGCGGCCCGCGCGGTAGCCAACGGGGCACCGTTCATCGAGCGGGTCGACCTGCTGGTGAAGCTGATCTCGCAGCAGCTCGACATGCCCAATGCCGATATCGACCGCACGGTCCAGATCGTCGATCAAAGACTGAACGAGAGGATCGTGCCAAGCTGATCCGGCGCAAGCCGCGATTCTTCGAGGCGCCCGCTGCGCTACGCGTTCTTGCTCTACTTGACGCGCCGCCGGATCAGTCCGCGCGCAATGGCGCGAGGGGGTTCGCTGCGCAGGACCAGTGACGTCGTCACCGCACCATAGCCGGCAATCCGGTCCACGACCGTCTCCAGGTCTTCGGGTGCCGGAACCAGCACCTTGAGGACGAAGCAATCCTCGCCGGTGACGCGGTGGACTTCGATGATGTGAGGGATCTCGCTGAACTTCTTCAGGCAGGTCTTGATGTGCTCGTGCGTGGTCCGCAGCCGGACGATGGCCGTCAGACCGAGTCCGAGCGCACGCGGATTGATCCTCGCGCCGTAGCCTTCGATGATGCCCGCCTCTTCAAGGCGCTTCACGCGCTCGGAGATGGCGGGTTGCGACAATCCGATCGAGCGGCCGAGTTCGGACAATGGCGCCCGCGCGTTGGCCTGAAGGGCCTCCAGGATTTCGATATCCTTGCCGTCGATGCTTCCGGAACGATCCAACCCAGGCCCCCGCATTCGCCTTGAAATCATCGGCCGATGGCCGCCGCGGCCGATGACTTGCGATGTCGTGCGCCGCCGAAATCAGCCATGCTGCGTCTCTCACCTTCAATACCACGAGGCTGATATGCGCGACATGATTACCTTGCCTGGCATCGGCGGCTCAGACGACACCCATTGGCAGAGCGCCTGGGAGCGGGCCGACGCCCGGTTCACCCGGTTTCAACCGGCGAGTTGGAATGACCCCGACCTCGACGACTGGATGCAGTCGCTCGAGCGCGCGGTCAGCGGTCGGGTGCAGCCGCCGGTGCTCGTTGCACACAGCCTTGCCTGTCTGCTGGTATCGCACTGGGCGTCGCGGTCGTCAGCCAGCGTGGCAGGAGCGTTCATGGTGTCGGTACCGGATCCGAACGGGCGCCGGTTTCCGACGGCCGCCGCGTCGTTCGGCCCGGCACCGGGCAAGCCGCTGCGATTCCCGTCGCTCATCATTGCGAGCACGGACGACCCCTACGCCACGCTCGACCACACGCGGCAGCGCGCGATCGCATGGCAGTCCGGGCTGGTCGTCGCCGGCGCGCTCGGCCACATCAACGCCTCGAGCGGATTGGGACATTGGCCCCAGGGCAGGGCGCTGCTCGACGCCTTTTGTGCCGGCCTTCCCAGGGGCGCATAGTTCGCAGGGCGGATCGCAATCCGCCATCTTGCCTGCGTGTTCGGCAAGGCGTGGCGGATTACGCCCTCAGCGACGTCGCCCGCCGCAGGCAACAGCCTCAACAAAGCGTCAACCGTTTCCAAACCATTCGAGCAATCGGGCCAGCCCGCTAACGAATCGAAAACCGTTGTGGCTCATTTTCGAAGAGACCGCAGGCGAAACGGGGAGAAAGCTCATGCCGACATCAGGGAAAGCTGTCATGGAAAACGTGCGCAAATACCGCGCCATCGCTTCGCTGTACCGGCGAACCGCCGCTTTCCGTCCCCACCAAAGCTGCTCGCTGCTGCGACAAGCCGATGAATGGGAGCAACTCGCGGTCGCCGAGTTGGAGGCCTACTTCAATCTCCGGGATCGTGCGGTCCGCGACATCCGATCGGACACACCTCCGCGCGCCGCCGCGCGTTGGGAGATGGTTGCCGCCGCGTAAACCATAAGGAGCCGGGCTGCGTTGTCCGGCCGTGGCGTCCCGACGTCATCCGGTTATCCATGCATCAAGTGCCATCCTTGGGCTGATGCTTTGATTGCCGCTTTATCGCGTCGATTTCCTTGAAACGGCTCGCCAGCTTACCTGCGTGTCCGGCGACGCAAGACATCACGCCTTCCGATTCCACCGCCCTACCAGCTGTTCGTCATCCCGGTCATTCGTAACTCTAAGGCAACACGGGCGGTCTGATCCCTCTCCCGCGAGCGCTTTGCGAAGCGCGGGGTGGCCGGCCGAAGGCCGGTCGGGTGGGGGTCCATTGGCGAAACAAACGCTGTGTGGTGTGCGCTGAAACACCCCCCAGCGGGCGCTTCGCGTCCCCCCACCACTCGCTGCGCTCGCGGGAGGAGGGATCGCACCACTCGCCGGAGGAAGCCCGTGAGATTTGAATCGGATGCGCGGAATGTCGCTGCCTCTTATCCCCTCCCTCGCTTTGCTCGCGGGTCGAGGGATGAGAGCGAGCCCGTGGCGCAAAGCGCCGCGACACGGCAGACGCATGCCGACCGCATTCGCGATCACCAATCCGCTATTGCGAGCCACGATTGCAACGCTTGACGCGCCACGCCGACTGCCCCCGTCGTTCCCGCGGATCAGCCTGTCGCGCCTCCGCCAGCGGCCGAAATTGCCGGGTCCCGGGGCCTTCTCATGACCGCAGCTTTAGGGCTAAAAGGGCCGTGAACCCGGCCCCTTTGGCGCGCTTTTTGCTGCTTTTGATCGGAAAACAGCGTCCTTAAGCGCCCTCCCTCGAGAAAGCCTGCCATGAACCGTATTGACGCCCATGGATTGAAGATTGCGCCCGTCCTGTTCGATTTTATCGCCAAGGAAGCCGCGCCCAAAACCGGTGTCGCGCCCGATGCGTTCTGGGCGGGATTGGCCGCCATCCTCCGGGATCTCGGGCCGAAGAACCGCGAGCTGCTGGCGCACCGCGACGCGCTGCAGACCAGGATCGACGACTGGCATCGCGCCAACAAGGGCAAGGCCTTCGACATGAACGCCTACACCGCGTTCCTGAAGGAGATCGGCTATCTGCTCCCCGAACCCGCGACCCATGCGGTCGAGACCGCTGACGTCGATGAGGAGATCGGCAAGATCTGCGGGCCGCAGCTGGTCGTGCCCCTGACCAACGCCCGCTACGCGCTGAACGCCGCGAATGCCCGCTGGGGCAGCCTTTACGATGCCTTCTACGGCACCGACGCCATCCCGCACGATCCGAGCGAGACGGGCAAGGGCTACAACAAGGCGCGCGGCGACAAGGTGATCGCCAAGGCCAAGGCCTTTCTCGACACCGCCGCGCCGCTCGCCACCGCCAGCCACACCGATGTCACCTCCTACAGCGTGATCGCGGGCCAGCTCGCGGTGAAGCTGAAGAGCGGCAACGCCACCGCGCTGAAAGACAATTCGCAGTTCGCGGGTTACCTGGGCGATGCAGCCGCGCCGACGGCGGTGCTTCTGGTCAACCACGGCATGCATATCGAGATCCGGATCGATCGCACCCACATCATCGGCAAGGACGATGCGGCGGGCGTCGCCGACATCATTCTCGAGTCGGCGGTCTCGACCATTCTCGACATGGAAGACAGCGTCGCCACTGTCGATGCCGACGACAAGGTGCTGGTCTATCGCAACACGCTCGGCCTGATGAACGGCACGCTGACAGCCGATTTCGAGAAGGGCGGCAAGACGCTGACGCGCGCGCTCAATCCCGACCGCGTCTACACCACGCCCGACGGCAAGACGCTCACCTTGCACGGCCGCAGCCTGCTGTTGATGCGTAATGTCGGCCACCACATGTTCACCGACGCCGTGCTCGACGGCAAAGGCGACGAAATCCCGGAAGGCATGCTCGATGCCGCGGTCGCCGGCCTGCTCGCGATCCACGACCTCAAGGGCGCTTCGAAGATCAGGAACAGCCGCACCGGCTCGGTCTATATCGTCAAGCCGAAGATGCACGGCCCCGACGAGGTGGCCTTGACCTGCGAGCTGTTCGGCCGGGTCGAGACGCTGCTGGCGCTGCCCGAGAACACGCTGAAGGTCGGCATCATGGACGAGGAGCGCCGCACCACGGTGAACCTCAAGGCCTGTATCCAGAACGCCTCCAGGCGCATCGTCTTCATCAATACCGGCTTCCTCGATCGCACCGGCGACGAGATCCACACCTCGATGGAAGCGGGCCCGATGATACGCAAGAACGAGATGAAGGCGCAGCCCTGGATCAAGGCCTATGAGGACTGGAACGTCGACACCGGCCTGACCTGTGGCCTGCCCGGCCACGCCCAGATCGGCAAGGGCATGTGGGCGGCGCCCGACAAGATGGCGGACATGCTGACGCAGAAGATCGGTCATCCGCAGGCCGGCGCCACCACCGCCTGGGTGCCGTCGCCGACGGCGGCGACCCTGCATGCGCTGCATTACCACCAGATCAACGTACAGGCCCGCCAGCAGGAGCTGGCGAAGCGCGGGCCGCGCGCGAAACTCACCGACATCCTCACCATTCCGGTGTCGCAATCGAACTGGGCGCCGGACGATGTCCGTCAGGAGATCGACAACAACTGCCAGGGCATTCTCGGCTACGTGGTGCGCTGGATCGACCAGGGCGTCGGCTGCTCCAAGGTGCCCGACATCCACGATGTCGGCCTGATGGAAGACCGCGCCACCTTGCGTATCTCCAGCCAGCATCTGGCGAACTGGCTGCATCATGGCGTCGTCACCAAAGATCAGGTGATGGAGTCGCTGCAGCGGATGGCCGTCGTCGTCGACAAGCAGAATGCGGGCGATCCGCTCTACCGCCCGATGGCGCCAGCGTTCGACGGCACAGCCTTCAAGGCGGCCTGCGACCTCGTCTTCAAGGGCCGCGAGCAGCCGAATGGCTATACCGAATACATCCTCACCGCGCGCCGCAGGGAGGCCAAGGCGGCGGGGTGAACGGCACCACGCCTCGCGCCGGGGCTGTTCGATTTGCCACTGTCATTCCGGGGCGATGCGCTGCATCGAACCCGGAATCCCGAGATTCCCCGATGCGCAATTGCATCTAAGGTCTGGTCCTTCGGACCATCCCGGAATGACCGAGGTCAGAAGACAGCGATGTATTTCAACAGCGAGATCACGCCGAGGACGATCACAACGACGCGCGCGATCTGCTTGGCGCGGCCATCGATCGGCAGCATGTTGATGAGGTAGAGGATCAGGATAACGACAAGGAATGTGACGAGTGCGCTGACCAGCATTGGCCCCCCGGAAGGTGATGTTAGGAGTTAGTTACGGGTGTCATAACGTCCGTCGCCTGGTGAAGTTCCCCGCAAGGAACACCGCCGAAATACTCGGCTTTTTCCAGGCATCCCGTATTACTACGGAGTCCGTTTTGACTAAGGTTTTTTACCTGTCGAAGGCCAACTGCATGGAGTTCCCTGGGGATCTCCAATGCTCAATCGTCTGACCGTCTCGGCGCTGCTCAAGGCCGTCATCCTGGCCACCGCACTCGTCGTCATCGCGGGCTTTTCGCTCCGCGCCTGGGACTCCTTCAACCAGCTGCAATCGGCGAACCGCATTGTCAGGGTCGCGAATGCCTCGGCCGATGTGTTCAAGGCGATGAACAATCTGCGCGCCGACCGGTCAACCAGCGCGCGGTCGGTGACCGCCGAGCAGCCGATCAGCCCCGACATCGAAAAATATCTCCGCGACATCCGAGCCGCGATGATGCCGGCGCTGGAGCGGGCGCTGGCATTGCTGCCGGCGATCGATTTCCCGCAGCAGCCAGCTCTCGTGTCCGAACTCGATCGCCTGAACAAGCTCTTGATCGCCGAGCAGGCGGAGTTCTGGACCGAAGTGGTCAAGCCCAAGGCGTCGCGCCGTCTCGCGCTGGCCCAGGACTATACCCAGACCGAAGACGGACTGTTGTCGACGCTCGACAAGCTCTCCGGAATTCTCGCCGCCACCATCAACCATCAGGATGCGACGATCGACCAGCTGCTCGCGATCAAGCAGACGGCCTGGCTGTTGCGCAACACCGCGGGCGAGGCTTCGCAGATCGTCGGCAATGTGATCCTCTCCGGCCGCGTCACGCCGGAGGTTCAGCTGGCCTACACCAAGCTTGTCGGCGGTATCGAGGCCGACTGGGGCGCGCTGGAGCTGGCGGCATCCGGCATGGCATTGCCTGCCCCGCTGTCCGCCGCGATGGCCGCGGCGAAGACCGCCTATTTCGATCCGCAATATACCGGCCTGCGCGACCGCCTCTTCACCGCCGTTGCCAAGGGCGAGAAGACCGAGATCACCGGCAGTCAATGGAGCCCCCTCTCGGTGAGCCGCATGTCGACCGCGGCCGTCCTCGCGGAGGCGGCGCTTGAGGCCGCCAAGGACCATAGCGTGGCCCAGAGCAGCGCGACGTGGCGCGCGCTGCTCGCGGAGCTTTCGCTGCTGCTGGCGGCCATCGGCTTGACATTCGGGGCCATGGTGATGGTCAGCCGCCGCGTCATCACGCCGCTGCACAATATGCGCGATGCCATGCTGAAGGTCGCGGCCGGCGACCTGGCCGTCGACAGCGGCTACAGCGATCGGCGCGACGAGATCGGGGCGCTCGCCGGCGCGCTCGAGACCTTCAGGCAGCAGGCGGTGGACAAGCTCAGGATCGAGGAGCAGGAGCGCGAGCACAACGCCGGCACCGCGGCGCGTCAACGCGCCATCGAGGCCCATGTCAGCGACTTCGAGGGTGTGGTGCGCCAGGCGCTGCAGCAACTGAGCGATGCGTCCCACCAGATGCGACAGACATCGTCGGGCCTGTCGGAGGTCTCGCGCCAGACCAACGCGCGCGTGGAGGTGACCCAGAAGGCTTCAGGGGACGCCTCGATGAGCGTGGAGAGCGTCGCTTCCGCGGCCGAGGAACTGAGCGCCTCGATCAACGACATCAGCGAGCAGGCGGCGCGCGCCGCCGGGATCTCGAGTCGTGCCGTCGATCAGGCGCGGCAGACCGACGGCACCATGCAGGGCCTCGCGCAATCGGCGAACCGGATCGGCGAGGTGGTCGGCCTGATCAATACGATCGCTTCGCAAACCAACCTGCTGGCGCTCAACGCCACGATCGAGGCGGCGCGTGCCGGAGAGGCCGGACGCGGCTTTGCCGTGGTCGCCTCGGAGGTCAAATCGCTGGCGACCCAGACCGCCAAGGCGACCGAGGAGATTTCCGAACAGATCTCGGACATCCAGAGGGTTGCCGGAGAGGCCGTCAACGCCATCCAGGTGATCGGCAGCATCATCGGCGAGGTCAACGAGGTGGCGACGGCAATCGCGGCCGCGGTTCAGCAACAGGGCGCCGCGACGCAGGAAATCACGCGCAGCACGCAATTTGCCGCGCAGGGCACCAAGAACGTCAGTGATAACATGTCGGGGGTCAGGGCCGACGCCGACACGGCCGCCGCAGCGGCGGCCAATGTGAAACAGGCCTCTGAGACGCTCGAAACCCAGAGCCAGCATCTTGGCGGACAGGTCACGGATTTCATCGGCAAGATCAGAGCGGCCTGATCACCGCAGGCCTGGTCAACCGGCTTTATTCCGTGGCCTCCACGGGCGCATTGCGATAGCGCGCCTGAATGGCGGGGGAGACGGGAGAGAAATTCAGCGCGGCGCGCTTGCCGGCACTGCCGCTGGCAACCATCAGACCGTCCGCGCCGGCAACGATATCGCCTTTGCGGAGCGTCGGGTCATCCTCGATCTTGACCTGTGCCAGCCCGATCTGGTCACGGCCGTTGCAGGTGCACCCCTCAACCATCTCGGTGCGGTAGCGGAAGGCGTTCGGCAGCTCCGAATAGGACTTGCCGGCTTCGGTCTCGGCGTTGTCGATATTGCTGCCGTAAACCACCTTGGTCTCGCCGGCCGGACAGAGGCTGTCGCAGACAGCCGCGCGGCCGTGCTCCCCGGCACCGGAAATCGGGAAATAGCGACCGTCGCAGGTCCGCACGCACCAGGCCTGCCCGCCACCGTATGCGGTGCGCGGTCGCGAAGCGCCGGGACGCAACTGGAGGTCGTCCGGGCTGCTCTCGTTGGCAAAAGGCATCCGGATCTGCGGCGACGATCGCCCGCCGCCAAAACCGCCGAACAGCGTCGAGAAGAAATCCTGCGCCTGCACTACGGCGGGAACGCCCCCGCACAGGATGACGATCAAACCCAGAGCAAGATGGCTGCGCGATCCATGGACCATGATCGTCTCCCGAACAGGTTGCCGTCTTCAATAGACCGCCACGGCATCACTGTTCATCGCCTGCCGGCCGCCGGCCCGCGGCGGCAACGCCAGCGCACGCGACCGCGCCGCCGTCGGCCGGATCGCCATCGTTGCGCGCGCCTGCGGCGGCGCGGTCTTTGGCAGCACCACCACCTTGGTGCCGACGTCGATGCGATTGGCAAGGTCGATGACGTCGTCATTGGTCAGGCGAATGCAACCCGACGAGACAAACTTGCCAATGGTCGTGGGATCATTGGTGCCGTGGATGCGAAACTCGCTCGAGCCGAGATACATCGCCCGCGCGCCGAGCGGGTTGCCCCGACCGCCGGCCATGAAGCGCGGCAGATAAGGCTGGCGAGCGATCATCTCAGCCGGCGGGTGCCAGTCAGGCCACACCATTTTGCGGGTGATGGTCTGGACTCCCGACCAGGTGAAGCCTTCGCGTCCGACGCCGACGCCATAGCGGATCGCGCGGCCCTGCCCGAGCACGTAGTAGAGCGTGGTATTGGCGGTATCGATGATGATGGTGCCGGGCGCTTCATTGCTGTTGAAGCTCACCACGGCGCGCCGCAGCCGCTCGGGCAGGACGCTGTCCATGTCAGACTCCTGCTCTCCCGTCACGTAATCCTGCGGAAAGGCGTCCTGCGTCGGCGCATAGCGGAGCGCCTGAGCGTTAGCGCCGCTTGAAACGACGATCGGAGTCGCAAACATCATCCCCGCCAAGAGCCACGCGCAACGAGCGCGCGGCGACGGCGTGTGACTGACGAACCGTGAGTGTGTCATGGGCGGCCCCCTCAATCTGCATCACGCAGATAATCTGATGGACCCAACGCAATTAAGGCCGAGCTGGTTCCGCAACGTGAAGCGTTTGCGGCACAGTCAAGATTTTTGCTCTCACGTTTCCGCGATGGAACCCGTGCAGGCGCCGTGCATTGTCACTTGGATCGTTGCGGCGGCGCGAGCTTCGTCCTTGCGGGAGATTCTTGGTGCGTGTGCTTCCGAGCGAGCGGCTCCCGTCCGACGCACCAGACGGCGCGGCTGTGCCCGACAGTCGCAGCGAGGCGCCGCCCGTCATTGGCCGCGCCGAGGTCGTCGCCTTCGCGCTGGTCGCGCTCCTCATCATCTGCCTCGTCGCCGTGCTTTATGTCGCCAAGGCGTTTTTCCTCCCTGTCGTGATGGCGTTCGTGGTCGGGACGATGTTGTCGCCGGCCGCGAGTTTCCTGGAGCGGCACCGGATTCCGCGCGCCGCCGCCGCCTTGCTGATCGTGACCGCGGTCGGCGCCGGCATCGCCTTCATGGTCGGGTTGATCTCCGCACCGTTGATGGAATGGAGCACACGGCTGCCGGAATTGGGGTCGCTGCTCAAGGAGAAACTGCATGTCTTCGACCGGCCGCTGGTGCTCTGGCAGGAGTTGCAGACCATGCTGGGCGGCTCCGATACCCTGACGACCATGCAAATGCCGAAGGTCGACTGGGTGCAGCCGATGCTCGAATTCCTGTCGCCGACTTTCACCGAATTTCTGCTGTTCTTCGCGACGCTGATCCTGTTCATCGCCAGTTGGCGCGATCTGCGCCGGGCGCTGATCATGACCTTCGGCGCTCGCGACGCACGGCTGCAAATGTTACGCATCCTGAACGAGATCGAGGTTCACCTCGGCAATTATCTCCTGACGGTAACGCTCATCAATACCGGCGTCGGGATCGCGACCGGGGTCGTCTGCGCGCTCACCGGCATGCCCAATCCCGCCGGACTTGGCGCGCTCGCCGCCACTTTGAATTTCGTCCCGATCATCGGCCCCGTCGCAATGTTCGCCGTGCTGGTCATTGTCGGTATCGTCGCGCTGCCGACCCTGGGCGCTGGACTGCTGGCGCCGCTCGCCTTTGCCGGTATCACCTTCCTGGAAGGGCATTTCATCACCCCGACCATCATCGGCCGAAGGCTCGCGCTGAATGCGCTTGCCGTCTTC
>Ga0307507_10010696_pt1 | contig 11774 bp, 10 predicted proteins | sample 7_EM_MG_FD_207223 | JGI IMG/M metagenome (GOLD analysis project Ga0307507, IMG submission 207223) | Populus trichocarpa ectomycorrhiza microbial communities from riparian zone in the Pacific Northwest, United States - 7_EM | ecosystem: Host-associated > Plants > Roots > Unclassified | place...
GTTGTTACATTGAAATCCAACTTATTTAGAGAGCAATTCAAGTGTCAGCGGATCACTGTAATGTCAACTTTTCTTGTAGATTGGATGAAATTAACAAATTCATGGTTTCTCAACTGTAGTTAAATTGTTTTCTTGCATTTCACTTCAGTGTTTGGTATTTGTTGGATTGACGAGGTACGGGTTTTGCTATACTTAGACTGGAGATACAGAGATTTTCTGTAACTGCGGTAGCCATAACTTGGTTTTGAGGAACCACAAATGGTAGCATGAGGTAATTTTATATGCTTGTATTCTCTGCAAATTTGACAGCATTGATGCCAACAAAGACTCTATTTTGATTAGCTATTATATCATTCACTGAACATAATCTTGACAAATCCTTGTTGCAGATTTCAGCTGGAAATCCCAGAAAGGTCAGTGATGTTCAGTTTGAACAGATTAATAATGGTGAGGCGATATTAGAGACCAAAGAAATAACTCGCTTGTTCCCAGGATTATGAAGAGAAAAGGGAGCAGTGATGAATCTGATAGTAGTGATTATGATGAAGATTCATTCCAAAAGAGACCAGAGCATAATCTTTCAGATTCCATTGTAATTGCTGAACATGAAGAGGACAACGAGACAAGAAGAAAGTAATTTACATCTTGTTTTCATTTTTTCCTCTATCCCAGTAATTTTAATAGCTCCAGGAAATGACTTGAGAAACAGAACAAGGGGACAATAGAGAGGCTAACATTGTAAAACTCTTTCACAGATGAAGTGAGGTATCTGCATCTGATTCATCGAAGTTATTTTTTATGCTCATGACTGTCTGTGGAGCATGAATTCACCACTGTTGGAGTCTCATTGACCTGGAGATCAGTATGCTTGTTCTGTGTCGCAAGTGGGCGAGCGGCATCGAGGGGTTCAAGGGAGTTGCTATCTAGTTATTTGATTCAAGGTTATTAGAAAACCCTAGTATATTGGTTTTATCAAAGATTTTAAAGGAAAGGAACTGATTGTGGTTGGAGAAGGTATTAACACCTCTAATACTCTCTACCTGAGGTAAGTTGTATTATGTTGTTTAAAGGTTTTGACGGATTCCTAACCAATGGTCTGTTTATAGCTTAAGATAAGGATTTATTCGTGTGAATAAATATGATTTTTTTAATTCATTATGGGTTCGTTTACCCAAATGAATTTTTATAGAAATGATCCATGTAGGTTCCCTGACAGGGTTACACTATCTTAGAAGATAGAAGGGTTTTTCACAACTCATGTTTTGTGGTGAAAAATACTTCCAATTAAAGTTGGTAAATATTTAAAATAATTTTGAGAATTTTCTGGTCAACTCTTTACTTGTAGGTTCAATATTTATACTAGAATATTGATAATTAATTCCCATGAATTAAAATTTTGGTAATTATTAGAATATTGACAAAATTCTCATGGATTCAATAAATTGATTATTAAATCTAAAATACATGCTAAAATGAAACATCCTATGTATTTTATTTTATTGTAAATAAGATATGATTTTGTACTTTTGAGAGACTTGGTCGTATGCAACAAGTAAAAGGATATTATTTATTATATGTTTTTGTATTTTTATAAGATGACATTTGGAAAAAAGAATTTCTTGAAATAAAAACTATCCAAAACAAGTTTAAAGTGTATTTGCCAAATACATCTTTAAATCAAATATCATAACAAAAATAACAGCAAACCAAACAGGGCTTAAAGACTGACATGGTTTTGACCCGACTAGGTTGACCTGACTGGGTTGACCCAATCGAGTTGACTCGAAAACAAACCAAAACAAAGACCCAGGATCAAAACAGATCCAACATAAGAAAAACATAAAAAAAAAACTTTAAATTCTTTATCAAAACGGATCAAACACATGAAAAATAAAGAACATGAAGAACATTCATCAAGAACCCAACAAACACAACTCTAGAACTAGACCAAATCTCAAACAATAAAATAAGGGTTTTGTTCGCAATCAAGCATAAATTAAGAATCAAGTGTCATTTTACTTCGATTATTACTCAAATATTATAATTTTGTCTAAATGGTTTTCGGTTCAAAATAAAACTCTAAGATAAAAACTCTAAAACATGTGTTATTGATGCTCGAAAGTCCTAGATTATTTACTAATAATAGTATACAAACTTGTAGAAACCAAAATCGAATCAAACGAGACTTAAAACTAGCACCTAAGATAATGTTCATCAAATGAACACAAACCCAACTGCCCAGAAAAAACCCAGAATGGTGCTAAACCTAGAAAACATGTTTTAAGCCTCCAAACCAAACTCTTTTGGCCTCAGCAACCCACATTATCATAACCAAACATACTTAAATAAAAGAAACCGATAAAAACAACAAATCATCGTAAACATGCGAAAAAAAATCAAATTTCAAAACTATCAACCTAGAACAACCTATATTTTTATGCAATTTGGATTCAAATGTCTTTTAAAACCCTCTAACAAAACTAGATAAAACCCAACATCCCAAAAACATGCAAGAACTAATAGAAGAATACCATACCCTTGTTAACCTATTTGTAAAAATTCCAAATCAAACTTAGATGCAAACATAACATGTTAAAGCAATCAGCAACATGTCAACACATTCAAAACATGGCATTTAAACAATAAAATTAATCTAGCAGGGCCTCTCATGGACTCCACTTTCAAGGTTTGTAAGAATGTACATTCCAAGCTTGAAATCTTCAAATAGAATGGATTTTCGATGTTGCCTTCTTTCTCTTCTTCAAACTCAGCAATAACAAGCTCAATCACTTTGTGAGATCGTGACTTTGATTGAATCACTTGAACCTTAATAAAAATCTCTTTTTCACTTCTTTTTCTCCTTTTTCTTCTTCCTTTTTTTTCTCTTATTACCTCTCCTTTTATAGGCGGATTTAGATCTTCTAAATGAGTTTGTTAGGATTCAACAAACCAAAACTAGGTTGGTTTCACCTTTGGACCAATGATTTTGGTTTAGGTGGTTTTGTAACAAACTTAAATGCCAAGGTGAAGTATTTTTGATCTTTTGATCTTAAGAGAAGGGTTTTAAACCCTTGATAAGAATTCTCTTGGAGTTTTTAAATGTGAACACACGAAAGAGTTAGGTGGTTTTGTGTAGATGGGTGTTTCAGTTAAGATTGTCTGGGTTGACCACTTTTGTGGCTTCGCTGGAGCAACACCGACATCAACGTCGCTTGAGATCACTTGATAATTATAGAGGGGGTGTATATCTTTTGATTGGATCCATTCCTGCTTAATTTGAAGGTCTATAACTCCACATTCATTCATTTGAAAGTGTCAACTCAATTAGCATGAAATCTGAAAATACAGTGATGGCTGATAAGGGACAAGATGTTGTTGAGATCATTGGAATAAATGGGATGTAAATATTTAATTTCATGGAAATGAGGTTATAGAGGGGATGTTTCTCAATTGAATGGTGGTTGTTGCAGCCTCAAAGGTGGTCAGAAACGCCACATTCACTCACCTGAAAGTGGCTACTCGATCAGTCAAAACTGCTGAAAAAGGTGCACAGTAGTTGAATGACATTATTTTGGCTAAACCCTACAAATTAGGGTTTTTAATTTGGGATCTAACAGACTTCAATTAAATCCCTATTCTTGTAATTTTTTTAATTGTACTCGTAATTTCCTTCTGAACTTTTATAGTTTAGTCCTTGGTTTTTGATTTGTTTAATTGGACCCTCAATTGATCAATAAAATTTTAATTTTCTTCGATTTGACCCCTGATTTCACCGATTTCAGTCCCCAAAGTCACGCCCCTTTTACAAGTTGGTCTTTAGTTTACGAATTGTTCAAATAACTTCATAATTGCTAATCAGACTTTGAATTTTATTCAATTAAGCCTCTAATTTGACCAATTAAACTTTCCAAAGTCCTATTTTAGTCCACAAACTTCTATTTGTTTTGATTAACATCCAAATTGACTCCAAAAGTTGATTTTCCTTGCGATTAAGTCCTCAATAAATTTAATTAAGCCTTCCAAAATTTCAATTGAGTCCTTATACACCCAAATAAAAATATTTTCACCAATGAGACCTTTTACTAATCAAAATTTGGTTGTTGATTTTACCGATTTTGTACATTTTGATCTCCTAGCTTTTTACTTGTTGTTTTGATCCTACACCACTAACTTGAGCAGTCTTTTAGGGTTTCTTCATGTGTATTTTCTTGTATTTTTTTAGATTTTTTTCTATTTTATTTTAATTTTTTTATAGGGTAAAAAAATAGGTAACAACATTCTGCATGGTTAGCTGGAGAGAGATACAGGCTTGGAGTGTATGCCTGGGTGGAAGGATTGATCCAGTTTGGAAAAACAACTTTGATGACTCAAAGGCCGTGGTTGGCTGGACATGCTCTGATTTGGAGAATAATTTTAAGATTTTCCTCTGCTGTCTCATCTCCTTTGCTTTTTCTAACTATTTGAATCTTTCCTGTAGTAGAGCAATTAAGGAATGAAAAATGATGGGATCACAGCTTTGCCTGCCCATTGAAGGATAGTTATCAATCTTTTTGTTGGAATATACATAATGAGATTGATAAATTGGAGTTAAAGTCTGTAACTAATCAGAAAGTAGTTAGTAGTTAGTAGTTAGAGTTTGTTACTAATAGATTAAAGTTAGTTATACTAGTTGTAGATTAGTTGAAACTTTTGTATATATATGTAGCATCATCTTGTAAAGAAAGGCTAACGAATATAAAAAGAAAGGAGAATTCTTTTCAATCAGAATACATTTTTTCCTTCTCTCGGGTTCATATCTCTGTTTTATACAAATTACTTCTGTACAATTTTACATGGTATCAGAGCATAATCATTTTTTCCATTTTTTTCTTGATCTTTCTAGCTTCACAATGTTTGATCATTCTGAGGATAATGCTTCTGCGACACATATTGATTCATCCAATGCTTCTGTTCAAAATCTTTCTAATGATTCATCCAACTGCTACTACTTGCATCCCTCTAACAATCCCAGTGCTCTTCTGGTCTCTGAGATCTTCACCGGTGAGAATTACATTGCATGGAGTCGATCCATGTCAATTGCTTTAACAATGAAAAATAAAATTGCTTTTGTTGATGGTTCTCTGGCTCATCTTAACACCACTGATCATTCCTTTCATATTGCCTGGCTAAGATCTGATAATCTTATTATGTCTTGGCTAATGAATTCAATTGCTAAGGATATCCATGGTAGTCTTCTTTACTTCACAACAACTTTTGATATTTGGGAAGAACTAAGAATTAGATATCTTAGAAGTGATGGAGAAAGGGTTTTCTCTTTGGAGAAATCTTGAAGTTCTATTTCTTAGAACTCCAAATCTGTCACTGAATATTTCAATGAATTCAAGGCTTTGTGGGATGAATACATCAGTTATTGTCCTATTCCCAGTTGTAAATATGGAAATCTTGATCATTGTTTATGTAATATTCTGAAGCATCTAATAGATCGACAACAATCAGATTATGTCATGAAGTTTCTTATAGGTCTTCATGATTCTTATTCCACAGTCAGGAGTCAACTATTGTTTCAATCTTTACCATCTATGGGCAAAGTTTTTCTTTACTTTTACAAGAAGAGAGTCAGAGGTCTTTGACAAATACAGTTGGCATTTCTATTAATAGTAATGGTTACTGAACAATCTGTGAATCAATCCTCTAGACTAGGTTCAACATATGCCAATCGATTTACTAAACAGAAAGGAAAGTTTGATGCCATCTGCTCTCATTGTGGTTATTCAGGACATCTTGTTGATAAATGCTTCCAGTTAATTGGATATCCTCCTGAATGGAAGGGCCCAAGAGGAAAAAGATTTGTTTCTACACCAACTATTGCCAAGAATTTTTAAAGATTGTCCACTACAAACAATACTATTGTTTTTTAGCAAAATTCTAGCACTCCCAACATTGTTTTGTCTTAAGAGCAAATCCAAAATCTGCTCACTCTTGTAAATAGCATTTCCAACTCAAACTTAACCTCTACTTCTAATGCTAATGTTGCATCTGCATCAGCTACTTTATTTTCTTGTCATACTGTTTCTTTATCAAGAATCAATTCACTTGGATTCTTGATACAAGAGCAACAGATCATATGATTTGTTGTCCCCTTCTTTTTGAATTAATAATTTTGCCTAAAACACCTTCCAAGGTTCATTTACCAAATGGTCAAATGGCTCCAATTGTTTTTACTAGAACTGTCAAATTTTCTCCTAATATTGTTTTACACAATGCTTTTATGTTTCATTTTTCAATGTCAATCTTGTTTCTTTCTCAAAATTAACTACTGATAATTCTATTGGATTATTTTTTCTTCAATCAAAATGTATCTTGCAGGATCTAAGCAAATTGAGGATGACTGGGCTTGCTGAAGTTCAATCTGGCTTATACCATCTTCACAAACCATTTGCTCAAGCAAATACTGAAATGCTTCCTAGTTTAATTGGCTTACCTTCTAGTTCATTAGTTGAATCATGTATTGTTGCTTCTGATCTTTGACATTTTCGTTTAGGCCATATTCCAACTACAAAAATTAATCTCCTAAGTAGTTTTGATTCTTCTATCAAGGTTACTCGCAACTATATTTGTGAGATTTGTCCATTAGCTAAACAAAAAAAGCTGTCATTTTCTCTATCAACTAGTAAATTCAATAAAGCTTTTTAATTAGTTCACATTGATATTTAGAGACCTTTTTCTATTCCTTTCTACTCTAGTTATAGATTCTTTATTACCATTGTTGATGATCACACTAGATTCACCTAGTTTTTCTACGTTCATACTCATTTCAACACTAATATTCAAACTCTTAGATCAGAAAATGGCCAAGAGTTTAATATGCCTGCTTTTTATCAAGAGCATGGCATTATTCATTAATTATCATATGTTGAAACACCTGAACAAAATGGAAGTGTTGAGAGAAAACATCAACACCTATTGAATGTAGCTAGATCTCTCATGTTTCAATCCAAACTTTCTTTATCCTACTGGACAGATTGTATTCTAACAACCACTCATTTGATCAATCATACTCCTTCATCTATTCTCAATAATCAAACACCATATCATCTTTTGTTTCAAAAACCACCAACCTATAACTATTTCAAAGTCTTTGGTTGTTTATGTTTTGCTAGCACAATCACAAGCAATCGAGGCAAATTTCAGCCACGGGCCATAAAATGTATTTTTCTTGGTTATCCTCCACGCATTAAAGGGTACAAAGTTATTAACTTATCAACTCTCAAAACTTTTGTCTATCAAAATGTAGTTTTTCATGAATCTATATTTCCATCTATTCCAGATACAATTCATACTCTTTTTATGTTTCCAGATTTCCTCAAACCTATGAACCCATCTCTTGTATTCCAACTAAATCAGTTCCTCAAAACTCTGTTCGTCCTACAGATTTACCTTTAGTAAATTATGTTCCTAAACTTCCTCTTTTTGAAAATAATGATGCTCCTAATCTTAGAAGGTCTGCAAGAACTAAGCATTTACCTAATTACTTGCAGCAATATTATTGTGGTAATATTACTCAGATTCCTTCAGCAAATACAACATCTTCTAGCTGCTCTTTCTCTGGTAAGCCCTATTTTATATTCTCCTTCTTGTCTGATTCTAGATTATCCTTTAAACATAAAGTTTACATATGTTATTTCATCTATTTTTGAACCAAAGTCTTTACAAACAAGCTAGCTCAATTCCTCATTGGCAAACTACCATGACTAATGAAATTCAAGCTCTTGAGAAAAACCAAACTTGGGATCTTGTAATTTTGCCTCAAAACAAAACTGGTATTGGTTGTAAATGGGTATATCGAGTGAAATTTGAGGCCGCTGGGAGTGTTGAGAGGTACAAAGTTAGACTAGTAGCTAAGGGCTATACTCAACAAAAGGGACTTGAATTTTTTGACACCTATTCTCTTGTTGCAAAGATGACAACAGTTAGAGTTCTTCTTACTATTGCTGCTATTAAACAATGACATTTACATCAACTTGATGTTAATAATGCATTCTTGTATGGAGACTTAAATGAGGAGGTTTATATGCAATTACCACCAAGTTTTTCCACTCCAAATGACTCTCGGGTTTGTAAACTCAAAAATAGCTTATATGGTCTGAAACAAGCTTCTAGACATTGGTTCTCCAAGTTGTCTTCATCTTTACTGCATTTTGGATTCAGTCAGGCAAAGTCAGATTCTAGTCTTTTCATCAGACAAACATCAACCAACTTTATGGCATTGTTAATATATGTTGATGATGTTATCATAGCTTCTAATGATCTTGTAGAAATAGCTACTGTGAAAAGGTTTCTTATCTTTTACTATAAAAGATTTGGGTAAGCTGAAATACTTTCTAGGCATTGAAGTAGCCAGATCTGCTAAGGTATTGTTCTTTGCCAATGAAAGTATGCTTTGGATGTGTTAGAAGACAGTGGTTTTTCTGGTTCTAAACCTGTTAGCTATCCTATGGAATCAAATTTGAAACTCACTGCTAATGATCCTAGTCCTTTATTATCTGATCCTGCATCCTATCGAAGACTTATTGGTAGACTTCTTTATCTCATAATCACACGACCAAATTTATCATATACAGTCCAAGCTCTCAGCCAGTTTATTTCCAATCCTCATACAATGCACTTACAAGCTGTAGAGAAAGTCCTTCGATATCTTAAGGCAACCCCCGGTCAAGGCTTATTTCTCAAAGCTAATTTTGATTTGTATTTAAAAGCATATTCTGATAGTGATTAGGGTGGTTGCATTGATACTAGGAGGAGTGTCACTGGTTTTTCAGTTTTCCTTGGGGATTCTCTAGTATCTTGGAAATCAAAGAAGCAACCTACTGTTAGTAGGTCCTCGGCAGAAGCTGAATATAGAGCTTTAACAACTACCACATGTGAGCTTCAATGGTTAGTTTATTTGTTGGCTGATTTCAAAGTAACACATTCTCAAGCTGCATTGTTATATGCTGACAGCAAACCTACTTCAGAAATTACTTCTAATCCAGTACACCATGAAAGAACTAAATATATACAAATAAATTTTCATCTAGTTAGGGAGAAATTACAGGAGGGTTTGATCAAAATCATCTATATACCTTCCAGGTTTCAATTGGTTGATATTCTCACCAAACCTCTCGGTTGTCTTAATTTTCATCATCCTCTTAGCAAGATGGGAATGATAAATATTCATTCTCATCTTGAGGGGGGATGTTAGAATATAGAGAATGAGATTGATAAATTGGAGTTAAAGTTTATAGCTAATCAGAAAGTAGTTAGTAGTTAGTAGTTAGTAGTTAGTAGTCAGTTAGAGTTTATTACTAACAGATTAAAATTAGTTATACCAACTGTAAATTAGTTGAAACTTCTGTGTGTGTGTGTGTGTGTGTAGCATCATCTTGTAAAAAAAGGCTAACAAATATAAAGAAAGGAGAATTCTTTTCAATTAGAATACATTTTTTTTCCTTCTCTCAGGTTCATATCTCTGTTTTGTATAGATTACTTTTGTAGAATTTTACACTTTTGATGAGAAAGTCCTCTAGTGACGTCCTGAGAATTTTCTAATCCTATTTATAAAGCATGTGTTTAAAGATCACGATGCATTTAGCATGAGCCTTTTTTAGACATTCTTAGACGTGAAAGGTGAAGTAGCATTGGCATTTGAGCAACAAAGTCCAAGAACACAGTTATCTGGCTAACCTAAGAAGTCTAGGTTGGTGGAGTTGAAAGGTGAGAAATCTTAAAGGGGCTGGAAAAAAAAAAAGAAATTGCAGTAATGGAAGGTGTATGGAAGTGTGATTCAATTGCTTTTCAAAGTGCTTTTTATTGAAAAATGTATCACAATAATATTTTTTATTATTATTTTTAAAAAATTATTTTTGACATCAGCACATCAAAATAATCTAAAAACACCAAAAAAATATTAATTTGAAGCAAAGAAAAAAATATAAAAAATTAATTTTTTTCAAAAGCACTTTTAAAACGTAAAAATAAATAGTCTTTGCCAAAGGCATTTTCAGTGGAGTAAAAGGTTGGTCATGGGAGATGCTCTATCAACTTGTCTCCATGAACTGCAAAGACTTTGGAGAGGATGGTGCCTCATTTGATGGGATCTTAATACCACTCAACCGTCTCTTTTCATCATTTTGAAAACACAAAAAGAAAGTGAGGCGTACATGAGAATGGCTGCAACAAGAAATAACTCTTGATAGAAGCCTGATTCGGATTTTGGCGTAAACTTTTCTACCATCCAATTTTATGCTATTGAGCATAATTCCAAATCTAACCATTAGATCGAGCTGAAACTTTACCAAAGGATTCAAGAGGTATTTTTATATCTTTGGATAAATGTTTAGGTCAATCGTAGGTTAGAAAGAACTTGCGATATACGTTAGAATAGGTTGTATGAATTTTGTTATTTACTTCATTTTGACATGTGGACTTCCTATATGGCAAGGATCATTTTTCTAAAAGGATGTAACAGCTTGTTTTGGGAATTTTCTTGTTCGTAAAAAATCTTTAATGAGCTGAAACATAATTTTCAATAGTGGAAACGATTCATTAATGTTCCAGAATCCTTTACTTATAAGGATTCCTTATTCATCCTAGTTACACAAGGAAAGAAGGGTTGATGCAATTTAATGAGAGATTAGTTATTTTATTATTTTCTTTCATTTTGGGCTTAATTAAAACTTTGTTTTAAGTTAGGATCCAACGCTTGTTTGGATCAGGTTATGAGCTTTTCAATTTAGGGTTTTTGGGTTAGTTTTGTATGGGGGTCAATTCATCCCACAAGGGTAGATCCATTAGGGTTAATTTTTCAAGATCTATTTAAACTCATGTAACCAAAGATTCGGGAGCCATTGTTAATTACTTTTGAAATTTTCAGTTTTAACGTGTGAGAGTGATTTTTGCATTCTTCAGTTCTTGAACGAATTAAATTTGACTTATCAAAGATTAACTGGCTTCGTGGCGTCATTCTACTTCATTCCAATCTTATTGTTGTCTTGGGGCAGGTTTCCATTGTATCACACTCCTATCAGACTTATTTCGGCTTTCCGAGATCATATCTCAATCTTGATTGTGGGTTGTGTGACCACATGATCACAAGGTTCACATCAATTGGTATCAGAGCTAGGCTCCGAAACAAGGTCATATCCTTATGTTATTTTCATTTTTTTAGAGTTCCTTTAATTTTTTCAGTGTTTGCGTCCATCTTCTTGTTCTTTATGTCCCGTGTCATTTTAGCAAAAAAAAAAAGAGTAATATTTCATCTTGTTACTATCTCTAAGCACATATATATATATGAGAGATTAGATGAAATTTGAAGGATGATTCAATTTTGCCGTAGAACACAACTCTTGGTGAATAATAAGCAAACCACCTCATAAATAATTCAAACTTTATATTATGTCCATTGGTAGTGAGATCGTATCATATATAACATGTGGCCTTGTTATGATATCGTTTGCTTGAGGTTTTAATTCGAGGTTCAATTCTACCGTAGAAAAACAACTCTTAGTGAACTATAAGCAAATCACCTCAGCAGCAATTGCAACTTCATATTTTGTCTGTTGGGGGTGAGATCGCAACATATATAAAATTTAGGCTTATTTTGATGTCATTTGCATGAGGTTTTAATTTGAGGTTCAATTTTATCGTAGAAACACAACTCTTGGTTAACTATAAGCAAATCACCTAAAAATCAATTTCAACTTCATATTTTGTGTATTGGGAATGACATCGCCATA
>Ga0307507_10010697_pt1 | contig 11774 bp, 8 predicted proteins | sample 7_EM_MG_FD_207223 | JGI IMG/M metagenome (GOLD analysis project Ga0307507, IMG submission 207223) | Populus trichocarpa ectomycorrhiza microbial communities from riparian zone in the Pacific Northwest, United States - 7_EM | ecosystem: Host-associated > Plants > Roots > Unclassified | place...
TACTCGGTGGGTAAACGTAAAGAGAAATCGTCAAGGTATTATTATGATAGGATAACCAGAAATTACTTTTTTATGTTCATCGTATTTACTGACTGAGTACCGATACCGATCCCGGTTCGTCACGCGATGTAGTGTCGTTTTTTCGTCATGGGTACCGGTACTCGTAAGTAGGATGATGGATGTGGCTTTATGTCCAGGTGCTGGACGAGTACTGGTACTGGTATGATACTTGTGGTTTGTTTGTTTTGCTGCTTGTTTGCTTGCTTGCTTGCTTGCTTGCTTGCTTGCTTGGTTGGTTGATGGTTTGAGTTAGAGTATGGTTTCAATTTTTGCCCTGGTTCACCTGAAAGTTTATTATGGGATTGCTCTCTTTCGAATCTGAATGACGCCATGTTTGCTTATGTAATAATAATATTATTATAGGAGCCGGGGGGATTGGGATGATATCAGCTCTGAATACGGTAGAGGAGAATTTTGGATCAAATATGTGTACTGCATAGGGCAAGAGGGGTTGGAGTCCTATTTGGACTGGATAGGTATCATACTACAGTTTATATTAGAAAGGAGGAGGAGGAGGAGGTTTTATGAGGTTGAGATTTCTGATATGATACTACAAAATATGAATTCTCATATGCGTTTTCCAATTTTTTTCCATTTTGTTTTCCTAAATGTTTGATGAGTAGGATAGTAAGTAATATACTTGGCCCAGGGGTAAAATTGTTATGCTTCCCCTCTAAGGTTAGAAGGTTTTCCTGTTACAAGAAAGACAGCATTGGGTTTTTAGATTGACTCGGACACTTGTAATTACTGGTCATTATTAAGATTGATGATTTAAACATTTTTATTTTGAGGGTGGTTTTTTTATATTTTTATATTTTTATTTTTAGTTTTCTAGGCTACACTTGGGCGTGTTTGCCATGGATTTTCCAGTATCCCGCGGATAAATCCGAGGACTTTAAGAGGAAGGGGGAAGAGGACTTGTATGATAGTTTGGCTTTGGATTGATATTGCCGGGAAGAGATGGTTACCGGTATGTGGGGAGCCGTTAGGGTGCTTGAATGAATGGACTGGATAGGGCGGACGTCGACTTCTTCCCGATTCAGAGTAACGCACCTAAGGGTGTCGTAGGAAAGGGAAGGGAAGGGAAGGGAAGGAAATGGGGATACAGTACCATACCGCCGTTTATTCATTGTAACTGTGGTAATTAGCTACCGTGCATTACTGCACATAGTAGGATATCATGGGTCACGATACATACCAGTACGTCCATACCATAAACACCGTAGTAAAAAGGCCATGAGAACAAAAATGATTAAAAAAGGAAAGGGAAAAATAAAATAAAAAAATACAAAGGGGAAAGGGCTACAGAAGCTAAGTGGGCTCGCACCGAGCTACCTATTAGGTCACGCGAGAGATGGGTTGGGGGTGGATGTTGAGTTACGTCCGCAGACGCATGCTGCGAGTGTGTGCGCTAGGTTCCTTTTTGTCCACACCACCTTTTTTTTATTTTATTTTTATTTTTTTATCTTTATTCATGATTATTCAGCTATCGCTTTTCTCTCCCTTCTCTCTCCCTTCTCTCTTGGGTTCCTTTTTTCTTTTTTTCTTCTTTCCTTTTTCTTTTTTCTCTTTTTGAGGCTTTGTTTTTACAGGTTATTCTTTTTTTCTTCTTCCTTTGCATTTGGTTTGGTTTGGAGGTGGTGATGCCAAGAAATGGGGAGTGGGATTGTGCGATGGATGCTGCTGCTGCTGCTGCTGGATGGGTTGGGTTCGCTTGATGGGTGTGCAAGTACGGGACGGCACTTGTGCTGCACTGTATGGTACCCGCAAGAGAGGAAGAAGGGGGAAGAGGATGCGCGCCTTTCCCCAGGTCTTTATTTTATTTGAGTCATGGTCCTTTTGCTGTATGTATGTACAGTATGTATGTATGTATGTATGTATGTATATTGTTCCGTCTATCGTCTTCTCCGGGGATTTCTGTACTCTGCTGTAAGGAAGGGAGGGAGGGAGGGATAGGAGTGTAGGTGGGTTAGCTTTTCCGGTAGTCTGCGCTCGTGCTATGGATAAATGGCGAGCGATTGTTTTGATGGAAGATGTGGAACGGAAGGGCATCACCAGTATGCGGAGCCTCGGGCAATCCAAGCTGTTGTGTGGAAAAAGGATCGTAGGCAATCTAAGTTGGGCGGATTGAGGATCAGAAGTTGCAGATAGGGTGCGGTGTGGTTGATTATGCTACTTGTATCGTATAGTATCGGTGCGGCACCGGTATCTGCTTTGACAGTATCGGGGCCCCGATACCAGTTGTCTGCTTGTAGGGTGAAATCAGTCAGACAAACCGGAGTCGCATTTACCTGACTTGAATAGGTATTTCCGGAGACAACACTCTCCATTGGAGATTGTACAGTACGGTACTGTACTGTACTGTACCTATTCGTCTTTTGATTGCTTCCTTTATTTCTGCCTATCGTTGTTGTCTATCTTCTGCACGACAGCAGAGACAAGCAGCAGTGTGTAGTCTATTATCCGTCTACCATTCGCTATTTATTCGCTATTTCTTCATTCATCCTCACTAGACTAGGTATCATATAGGGACAAGGATTATTGACTTCTTGGAACCACGAACTTGATGCACTGGTATAGTGCTGGCCCACGCTCTCTTTTGACCGATTGCTTGATTGCTTGGTTTACCTTGGCTGCTCGGTCGGTATGGAATCCGCGAGGCTTCCCTCTGCTTTTCCATCTATCTACTAGTATATGGCTTTTTCTTGCCTAGTTGTCTACTCGAGTATTGATTGATTGTCCTTGACACAACTATAACTACATAGCCTACCCACTTCCTTAGTCACCACTCGTCCCCGTTGTTTTTTGATCCAACTCTCCCCTCACCCCCCCCCTCCTCTGTCACTCTCGTTCCTCCCTTGGGGGACTTTCGATTGTCACCTCTTCATCTCTACCCAGCCATCAGTGTCTCCTTCTCCCTCCTCCCCTTCACATCCGCTTTGCCCTGTCCTGCCCTGCCCACTTCCCCCCTCCCCTTCCTATCCCCTACCACCACGCCCTTGTCTATTCTGCTTCCTTCTTTCTTGTGCTTCTTCGACTTTCGTTCTTATTCCCCCTCTTCAGCTTGATCGGGGTATCCCATTCATCTCCGCCCAGAGCCTTCCTTCTGTTTCACGGGTAGCGCCCCCGTTGTCATCTGGCTCAGCTAAGGAAGACATTGTAGCCTTTTAATCATCCTTCTCACCCACACCTTCTACATCATCGCCACCCCCAAACCTTTCCAACCCTTCATCTCCTCCCACTCACTGTTCTGTTTTCTCCTCACTGCTTATCGAGGCCTTCGCGGCGCTGGCTCGCCTATAGAGTAATTCGCTTATTGACCTGCTTGACAAAGTAGTTTGCATCAACCTGTGACACCCGCTTCCTGGCTAGCTGCCCGTTTCGAGCTCGCGCGAGCCGCCCTACGATTGAGAGGCTCTGTCAAGCACCCCCCCCCCCCCGCGGAGCACGGCCTTGTAAAACTCGCATTCCGTCAGAGCGGAAACGAGCCAACCATCAGGGTTCAACGGCCTACAAAACCCTACCAGGAACTACGTGGCGTGGTGGGACAGCAAAGGGCGTAGGGGGACGAGAGAGAGGGAGGGATATAATAACTCAAGGGTTCACAGTGGATTAGATAAATGTGATGGCTATCGCGGACTTGGACTTTTTCATAACCAACTTTGACATTTTTGCCTAGCAGCATAAGCTCCGTCCACCCTCCTTATTTTCTCCAAAGAAAAGATCCCATCCCTCCATCTACAAATCACCACCACTACTACCCTTTCGCCCTATCTGTCGCTTATCTATAGCTTAAATAATGTACGGGCGAGATTCACCACAGCTCCCTTGGGATTCACCACGGCGGCGGACGACTGCCGGAGGTTTGGCGGGAGGCGAGGTTGAGCAGACGAGGAGGTTTTCTACGGGCTTCAACTACGCTGGGATGGACGGTTCGAGCACTTCTTCTGGTTCTGGGGGGTTTACAAATGTTCCGCCTGGAGGAGGAGGAGGACATTCACGGGGAGCATCGCAGGGGGGTTACTCATCTGGTGCATCGGGAGCTAGTCCGGGAAACAATGGCGGTGGTGAGAGAACGAATAGAGATAAAGTAAACCAGATCATACAAGCTTTTTTCATGAAAGCTGCAATGATCATCATACAGACACGGGCGCAGACTAAACCAGTGATATCGAAGAATGGTGTTAGGAAGGTTAACAAATGGGTATGCTGGTTGTCCTTCTCCTATTATTTGCTACTTTTTTATTTTGTTTTTATTTTTTTTATTCCCCTGGTCTTCGAGCATCGGTTGCTAATTCCTTGCTCCTTACCCGATTGTGTAGTTCAATATCGAGCTTGACGAGACGGATGCCTTTCGAAGGGAGTTGGATTTGTGGCGCTATGGAGACTCGTTCGAACCGCGACCTCCGCCATTAATCATTGAGACTTATCTCGATACTAGGGATCTGACAGCAAATCAATCCTTGGTGATTTCGGATGCTGAAGGAAAGAAATGGAATGTGGACGAGGCCACAGACGCAGCTGCGGCCCGAGCTGGATTGAATGCGGAACCTCGAAGAAGTGTACGTGGAGGGCCCGCTAGACATGAAGTAATATTGGAGAGGTGGAGAATAGAATTGGGGTAAGCTTAATTTTCTTTCCCCACTTCCGTAGTAACTCCCCTGATATCCTTCCCCTCCACACTCTAGTTTGCTTTTTATTATTATTTTATTACCTCATCCGAGCTTTTATAATTAGCTTTTTTTCTTTTTTTCTTTTTTTCTCTTCTATATTTCCCTCATAATTTGAGGAATGTTAACTGATTATATGTGTGTGAATCAGTGCTCCGTTTGACGTCGCGCTTGCTCCAGAGCTCCCTGTTGTTTATAAGAAGGGCATTGTGGTGTTTCGTGCATTATATACATACGCTGGGCTTATGCCTACTTGGAAATTTCGTCGGCGGCTGTTGAAATCCGTGCTCAACCCGAGCGCGCTGAAAGTTAATTGTCGAGTCATCAATGGGAATGACTATTCACGTCCTCCGAAGGATTTCGATCTTTTGCATGTGCCGTTGTGTCAAGACGAGGGCAGCGTTGTTGAAACGTATCGGATTGAAAAAGTGGATAGTCCAGCAGGTTCTATCAAGGTTGAGGTTTCTTATCGACGGAACTGCGATTTTAGGGTGGATGACTCAGAAGCCTTGCTGAGCTCTCAGTTCTTGAACTTGGATGAACACTTCTTCCGGCCACCGCCCGTCCCAAGAAACGCCTCTCAGCCTCCCGGAAGAGAAATGAACTCGCTGCCATCTGCTGGCATGAATCAACCTCCGAGGTCCGAGTTTAACCAGACTTATGGGAGTCTGTCATCGTTCCACCAACAGGGTGCCAATCCGATTGGAGCGAGCCCACTCTCTGCCCTACGATCTGCTGCGGAAATGGCTGATAGGGCGTCCCCAACTGGTTCGCCTATTGAGCGACCTACAACCGGCTTGCGATCCATGCATGGATCGAAAGCGTCTCTTAGGAGCGTGGATGGGGGTGGCCCACAGCGTCGATCTTCTGTGTCGTTTATGCAGCCGTTCAAGTCTCCTTCGTTATCAGCTTCACCAGCGAGTTCTGATCAGGTAGCTTCATCCCCAAGAACTTCGTTAAATCGGGTGTCAACTCCTATGGCTCCTCTCCACCGACAACGGCCAAGCCTTGGAGCTATGCCCCCATTGTCCAATAAAGTGCCCCCACCAAGTTTTGAGCATGCATCTGCCCAGCATGCTATTCCGGCTTCGAATACTGGGTCTTCTCCATTAGCTGCACAGCCCATGACTCGAATCGCAAGTAGCTTTGGTTCGCGTCGGCCACGTAACCCTTCAGGTGCGAGCCGCACTGACGATGATAATAATAGCAGTGGAAAAGCTAGCTATTCTTCGTCAGCCGCCCCCGGATCCGGTCTCTACGCAGAGACTGGAGCCAATTCTAATGAGGATTTGCAAATCCGAGATTTCATGAAGTTATTGGCCAATGGCCAAAACCAAACATTGAAGAGTTTTGGAAGTTCTTCAGGGGAGGCTTCAAGTAAACGGACTGGAAATGCATTGTCAAAGTATCAGAAGATGAGAGATTCGCATATGAGTATGGCGGACTCTATTACATCATCACTCCTTCTTCAGCCGCCTCCGGCCTCTCCCTCAACATCGAGTAGACATTTATCCAATGTTCCTGCAATGATACCTTCGACCGAATTTTCGTCTTCCTCCTCGCCCGGAAAACCTATTTCTCCGCATACACCGCATACACCGCATACGCCCGCTATCCCTTCCAGGCTGAGTGCGGGACTAACGGCACAGCATGCGCCGCGACACGACGACCAACGGGGTCATCAAGGAAGGGTATCGCCGGGGAGTGGGGACAGGCCTGAGCATGCCCCGAGCTCTGGGGCGAGTGGTAGTTCGAGAATGACGACCGCTGCTACCACATCTCCCCTTGATATACCATCCTCTCCTCGTCCTTTTGGTTCACGTAGGTCAAATTCCATGTCTCAACAGCAGCAACAGCGTCTTGATGGTGATTCCCTTGGTTTTGATCCATTAGTTCCCTATGGTCCGGAAATGCGACAGAGTGCTAGCCTTGGTAGTCTAGACACGGCTCCGCTAAGTATGAGCCGCCTTTTGGACCTTCAGAACGCATCCGCGACTAATTTGCCTGGGACTTCAGAATCCGAACCGGAAACGCGCGAGGATAACGACGGGGATGACGCCCTGGCTTTTGGCCCTATAAGAGCACCACAAACTGAGGGTGATCCTCCTCGATTTCAGCAACGATATACTACGTCCCACAGAGGTACTACATATTCGGGTTCTGGGTCTCCTGGGCACTCGTCTCGCGGAAGGTTTCCGTCTAGAGGAAGAGGCAGTTCAACTCCTCCCACTACTGGATCAACATCTAGTCTAGAGCAAAGAGCCGGTGGTAGCTCAACAGAAGGAAGAATCCGCCCTTCGGGAGGACGAACGTTCGGTTACACGAAACCCGGGATCTATGGCGAGGAAGATGACCTCCTCTTCACAATGAGCGATATGTCAATTGCTCAACAGTCTCGTAGAAGCCTAGATCAGGAACGAGGCGGTAGGGACGGCTCAACCGGGCCCTCCGCTCGACGAAGAGGCAGTCGTGGTGGGGGTGCGGGAAGCATAGGGGAAGGCTCGAGGGGTGCTGGCTGGAGTTGATTATTCAGAGGGTTACTTTTTTTATTTTTCTCTTTTCTCTTTTCCCCTCCTTCCTCCTCTCACCACAAGTGGAATTCCTCGTTTTTGAGTCTTTGGTTTTTTTTTTTTCCTGTGTGAACTTTTTGGGACGGAGTCACATATACGTGTTTTTATGTTTTGGCGCTCATCGTTATTTAGGATGCCTTGTTTACTTGTTCTGCTTTGTCATTCTCGTTTTCTCCTGTTATTCCTTGGTTGGTCTGTCGGTCGGTCGTACTGCTGGTGGTTTCGTTTTCCCCCCCTCCAATTGTTCCCCTACTGTTATTCTATTACTTCTACTACCTTTACGTTACGCGCGGGGGGATTTGTGCTCGCTAGTTCTTAGTTCTTGCCCCCTTTTTATTTTTTCTTCGATAAAAAAAAAACAATCTTACCTTTTTCTTAGGAGACTTTTTTTTTTCCTTGTTTTTATATATTCTATTCTTTGGCATAGAATGCGATCATAAAGTGGATAACAGTAGTATGAAGAGAATTGAGGGGATTGGGTACACAATATGAACATGGGAGGTGTTTTTGTTTTGTTGCTTGCCATGTTTACTTGACCTACGGGTTGGTTGGGGTTTCCCCTCTCTATCTCTGCCTATTTAACTTGCGTTTTTTTACCTGGTGGGGTTTCTTTTTCAAATTTCTCATTATATTTCTTTTCTTTTCTTTCTTTCGAAGTTTCATTCTTCTGTTAATGGATGGAGTAGTGGTTGGATGAGATGAGTGGAAAGAAAGAAAGAAAGAAAGAAGGAAGGAAGGAAAGGTAGATTGTATATAGGAGTGTATATCAGATTATTTTTTTGCCTATTATATTATCTAGCTGCTGATATTCCCCCCCCCCTCCTTCTGGAAGCTTATGTGTGATATAATATCACTCGCTGTAGTATATATATATCACGACCGATGGTAAAACTCCCACGTTACCAGTGCGCGCGTGGGACATCGCATGGAGAGAAACCGAGGCGGGGGGTTAAGCTTGCCCCTTCTGCAGCAGAGCCAAAAACGGCGAGTGACGTACTATGACCGAAACATCCGCCTTGGATATTCTTCCTTGCGTATAGATGATGGTGGCTAATCATGCCACCGATAAACTGCCCGGCTGGCTGGTAAGTACGTATGGACAGACGAGTACGAATTCTCGCGGCGTTTTACGTATTGTATACTGTGCGGCATAGCACCATACGGGAGGCTATATAGCCTAGAAAAGCTGGGCTGTGCGATAACCGTTAGTTCGCTTTTTTTTTTTGCAAAAGATATCGGAGTGGGCTTTGGCATATACTATGATTTTTTTGTCTTGTAGTCAGTGAGTGAGTGGGTGGGTGAGGGGCTCACCTACCTACCTATCTATCTACCTACCTGTCCATTTGCCTCTTTCTACTATAGAGTTTAATATGAATTATGGTAGCTATGATATTATAAATACTTTATGTTATCCCTCCTCCTCCTCCTTCTCCTGGTGATTGTCTCCGAGTTTATGTGTGAATGTATGGCATTGTGTTTCGCCTTTTCTTCTTCTAGTGTATGATGGGATATATGTAACGGTTTTGGTGAAGTTTGTACTGTATATATGATATATACAGTATATATGATATATACAGTATATATGGGTATCATGGACAGGGCGTAGATGCTGGAGTTATAGAACTGGAGGTGTGATGTGGCTGTTATCGTGGTCTGTGAAAGTTTCTGTGGTTCCAAAGGTGGCCGGTATGCTCGCTATTTGCAGGAAATTCTGGATGTTAGGCTTGTGGAAGCTTGGAAGCTGTGGTTTTTATATCTATATTCCTCGTTGTGCTGTGTCACATGTGGAGTAATTATTCTTGTGATCCTGTTGAGGATAGCTAGAGTGGAGATAGTGATCGGCAACGAGGGGTTTGCCCAGGGGAGTAGAGCGGCTCAAGCGAAGACACGGAGTTTGTATTAAGCGGTGAAGGGGTTCATGATTGATTGAGTTGAGAGTGTACAGGGAAAGTCAAGAGGGGAATGAAGAACAGGAAGGCAGGGAAGAGACAAGAAGGAAGGAAAGATGAATAGGAGAGAAACTTTCATGGCTTGCGTGTCTCCCGCGGATACATAACGCGTACCACTGTGTCCTCAGAGTGCTGGCATTTCCTACACTAGGTGGGGATATTTTCTAGCAGATCCTAGAGCTATGCTCCAGAGTGATTCTTGGTGATCGACGTAGTGATCTTGGTGTTAGGGGCAGCGGGCTCGCTTGCTGCTGTCAGTGTTGCTGTGGTCGTTACGAACTTAGTGTGGAGTGTGCGTAATCACTTCCTCGTCATCGTCATCCCAATTTCATTTGTCTTGTAAGTTTGCTTCTCTAGGATACTTGTAGGGTTTAATGTTCTTTAACTTCTCTTTTCTTCCACAACATCAGGAGCGCCGCGCTTTCCCGCTCTACCAACCATAATATTATAGTATTTATTCTCCTGGAAATTTCCGGTATGATATCTTGAGTTCTACCACTCCTGGGGCTTCACCTTCTGTTATTCTAATCATCCTGCTGTTTGGATAGGGCACGATCTCGATGAACTGCACTTATCATGGAACATGTTCCTGCTGATAACATGTTACCTATCACCATATTTGTGCTTTGGGGAAGCCAAGAAAAAAAGGATCAAAGCACACTCTGGTACTCTCCAGTCACTTTCGGTTGAGAAAAGCGTCCGGATAAAATCAATACTAGTAGTCACATCATCCCCCATCACTCGTATAGTAAGTCTCAGTCCCCTCACCCCCTAGCAAAAGCCCTAAACCCCAAATATATTTGGAACGATCCCACTCACCGCAATTCCCTTTTCCCAGATCATGTCGCCCCATTCCTAAAACCCGCCACGTCGGCAGCATACTTCCCAAAATCCCTCACCAGCTCAACCCTTCGGCACGCCGGGTATGCCGTGGGGAGAAGGGAGAAGCTATGATATATCACGGGCCTCTTTCGTATCTCATGTATGATAAAGAGAGATACAGAACGGCAGATTTTTATTGAGAACCATTAGGAGAAATGTCGATGCGACATTAATAGCTAACATGAAATTCCTAGTAAGAAATCGGTTACGTACCCTGGTTGCCTTCGCATTGCGTGGGCTGAGTGCTCCCTAAGTTGAGACATGGGAAAAAGGTATAGGGAAAGAAGAGATTCCTTCTAAGTCCTCGGTTGCTAGAAGAGTTCCGTCGGATTGGTCGATGCACCGGTGATCCAGGAGCGACCATCCTTGTATGATATGTTAAGATGGTATTCCGAAATTCTGATTGATGGCAATGCGTTATCCGGGGAGAGATGCGCTGGGCTCGCGCTTTGGATGTGTGGGACCCAGTCGATTTGCAGAGGTTGTGGCCTGGGCTTTTGCGAAATTTTCACTCTTTCTCTCAATTTCTGTTGTAAGAGATCACAATTGGGTCAAAGCTTTATCAATTCTAATCTAGATCCCATAAACTTGAGGAGTGAAAGTACAGCACAATATTCAACTAACTGGCAAGTCAATTTGGCGCTGCTAGCGATAATGCTCTGCATATAACCTGCGTCTTGGCACCGTGCTTGTAGGCAGAATTATCTTTGCCAAGAGAGGGTGGAAGGTGCGTTTAAATCAACTGCACTTGAACATGCTCCTTGTATCCTAACCTTTGGTTGGTCCGGTCTTATGGATTTCTTTTTTGTGCTTTGGCGTTGGATCGCGCCCTGAGTATCATACAGAATGATTTACCGCCTTCTATCGCTGATTATCAACTCGGCAGATACGATATGATAGAAACATCACTTCCTTCTTTCTTGGCGATCGCTTGCCAAGATGGTTTCTTTTAGCAAATTAGAGGTGCTGCTCTCCTGTTTGCCGGCGAGTAACCTGGGAAACGTGCATGGGTTGCACCACAATGTGAGTGGTGAGTTTGAGAAGAAAAAAGTTTTACATGTGCGTGTTCAAGCTGGTTAACTTACTTATGCTAGGAACTCGAGAAGATAGCGCAACATTATCTGAGATATTTCTTTTCCAACTGACCGCGCTTTTTCGCTGATTCATGATGCTTAAGAAGCGGTGTTTCGTACAGTTTACGGTACGGGAAAGTGCAGTCCGGAACTGCGCTGTACCCTGAAGAGAGGCTAGACCACCTTGCCGGTCTTAGAAAATCGTTGCTTTGGGTTCCTCAAGTAATACGTGTTGACGGCAATTGGAATTTAAGAAAATTTCGATAGAGTGTCTATATGGTAAGGCGAGTCGTGTGTCATCATGTCATACCGGTATTTTGCAAAACCAGATGAGATAAGCTCTCCCTAGATTTGGGTGGCAGGGGGATTTTCTTCACTCCACCGGGAAAGCAATATATCTTGCACCGCACTGGATGACTCTTACTATTTAGGGGAGCGGTCAGAAGTGATGTGAGGCCAGGTTTCTACTGGCCAAATATTGGTTGGATGTGGCCGGACAGTCTGCCAATTTTGGTTTTTTTGATTTTTTTTTGGGGGGGGGGCGGTGGAAAAAGAATTCAGGCGAACTGT
>Ga0307507_10010698_pt1 | contig 11773 bp, 15 predicted proteins | sample 7_EM_MG_FD_207223 | JGI IMG/M metagenome (GOLD analysis project Ga0307507, IMG submission 207223) | Populus trichocarpa ectomycorrhiza microbial communities from riparian zone in the Pacific Northwest, United States - 7_EM | ecosystem: Host-associated > Plants > Roots > Unclassified | place...
GCTCTATGAAGTATAGGTTTATAAATATTCGAGTAGATTCGGTGGTAAATTTTAGTAACAAATCCGCTGTAATACGCACAGATTTTGACAGGGGGGGCGTCTGAGCCATTCATGCTACCCCCTTGTAAGCTCCAGATCATAATTTGTCGATCTGTGCGCCTTTTAGTGTCGCCCGTTTTGTAATTAGTGGCGGCTACTACCGTGGCTCAGTTGAAATCTGTGATTGAGTCGATCGTTCGGTAAGCCTCCATATGAGGCTCCAGATTCGACTTCGCACAATGCGTCCTTGATTTTGGCGGGCGATTTAAGTGACCACCAGGCCTCTATCGCGACTCCCTACTCTAGTGCAGTAATAGAGCCTCCTCCTCGGCCAACGCCCTCTCCTCGGTCGACATTTCCTACACTTTATTGCGATTATGAAGGCTAGAATAGATAATATTATATAAAGCTTGCAAATGCGACAGCAGTATCGCGATCGGGGTATATAGAGTCGTCACTTTGGCGTGTACACAAGAGCTCCAGAATTAATATGGAATATGGAGCAGGAGCTCGAGGCTCCATATTGAAACGGTGCCAAGAACTTCATTTCAACTATGTATACGGCATAGCCTGCAAATTTGACGCGCTTACCGATATGGAGGAGCTCCATATTCAAAAGTCGTCAGATTTACCGAACGACAACCTCATATTCAGATTTGAGCTCCATATTCAATATGAAGTTGCAACCGGACGATCCCTTACCTAATGTGCTGGTGTTGACATCCCTGAAAGCTCTGATGCTGGAACATAGATGACAAGGGCTACCCAACAACATTTCTAACCTCTGTGACAATCCCCATTAAGTACAATAGAGACGAAGAGAGCTGGGCGTAGAAATATTGGATACTTCAAATAGGAAAAATTTAAGGTGTGGCTTTCCGTGGCGGCCTGGCGATCGAGACGCGGGGTGGCTGAACACAGGTCCCGAGCCGTCGCACCAAACGCATGATGATCGCCACCATAGAACGCGCATCACATCTGGTATACGTACCGGGCGAGTCTTTTATACCATCCAAATGCTTCATTTAGTCGCCAGATGGGGGGGAGATGATGCGGAGCATCGGGCCTGTGAGGCTGGCCGTTGCCCGTTAGCATCAAATTTCGTGCATAAATACTTGCGGACGCAAACGAAAGGTTTAGAGATCTGAAACGCACTTGCGCTGTTTTTAGAGGCTTGCCGTGTCGGCCGGAGCCCATTATTGGCCAGCGACAGCTCCTTATATTTCTACAACCTTGCATGGCAGCCCCTTCACGCTCGAATCTGAGCATTTTGACAGATAGGCTGGTCCTCAAAACCACTGCCTCAGCCTCTGCCTTCTTCCCCATATCTACGCCTTCGCCGGCATCTAATTTCCTGGACTACTGCCGTCTTCTTCGATGCATCCAGTGCCAGTCGTCCCGCCAGCATCCTTTCTTACTGCACCCCAGCGCTAGCGCACTAAGCGACCCCTGCGTTGGCTTCCTTGTCCCTCAGACAGCGACGGAGCTACTGGACTGTTTATCTTCTTGCCTGTCTGCACAACCGCCAACGCATCACCAGTTTTGCCATCACAGCCATTCTTCACCGCATCGAATTCGCCGCATCGCAGAGTGATCACCTTTGCATACCCCAAACACCCATTTAAAGCTCCCAGTGTCGGCCCCTCGTTTGGCGAACATCTGCGCGACTAGCGTGTCAGGAGCGCCGCAGCTCCTCAGCGAGAATGCCCACGGCTTACGGCAACTTTCACGACTTTTGTCGTGATTCCGGGAGCTCTCGCGCTACTATACCAGGTATGTTACTGTCAGCAGCTGAAGCTAAAGCTCGAATAAAGTGCTAATGCTTAACGAATCACAGTATGCAACGTATGTATAACACCACAACCCCATCCCCTTGTAAACGAATCAACAAGCTAACCACGACATCAATAGCTATTCAACGAGTCGCCAACTAGAGGGGGAAGTGGATATGGCGGATGCGAGCTGGTAGGCATATCATTGAACCACGGAAAACACCTCGCAAACTTAGGTCAGTAACTTCGGATGGATAGACACAATTGAGCGACAGCGCTGATGGAAACAGGGTCCATACTATTATGTGGTATAGCTATTGCTGCTAGTGCTTTTCTTATCTTGAGATCGGAAAGAAAGAAGGCTGCTGTCGGAAGAAGGTACGCACATCCCCAAATCTATCCAATGGCTTCAGCTAATGCTCTCTAAAAAGGGAAATGCAATTGTTCCTGCTCGGGTATATTATCATATCAATCTGTGAGATATTCACAGTTGGCGGCTTTCCACTCAATGGGGGCGTGCGAAGGGTACGTTATACAATTTACAATATGTACAATTGGTCTAATGATCCTTTCTAGGCATTCAGCGCTGTGCATATCGCTGCAGTCGTCGCAACATTATGGATACTATTGTTGAACGGCATTGTTGGCTATCAACTACTGGATGATGGAACGCCAATGTCTATTGGCCTGATCTTCGTCTCATCGCTCATTTTATTCATTGGTACTGGCTACATAGCGCTTGACACAGGATTTAGCTGGACCAAATTTTGGAATTCGACATTAAACTCTCCGAACCGGTCATACTCGCTTTACACGCTCTATCAGCTAGCCCCGCTAGTATTTCTTGTCGTCTTCTTCCTCTTGGAAGCCTTTCTTGTTCTAAGGATACTCGGAGAAAAGAAACCTATGTGTAAGAAACGTCTCTCCACCCAAGACCTAAAAATTGCTAACAATGTGCAACAGTATACCTTGGTAGCGCAGCTCTACTCTTTGCGATTGGTCAGATATTCCAATATGTCGTTAGCGTCCATATTTGCAATGCAACACATGGCAAGATAAATGGAGGCTTGTTTGAGACACTATTCACTCTAGCCGCGGTAATCATGATCTGGGTCTTCTGGTCCAGCATCACAGAAGACGATTGGCCAATGACCAGCGTGGGAGTTCAAGGAGCGTATACATAATATAGGTTTAAGTGTAATGGGTGGATGAAGAAAATAATGGTTTTCATGATTATTAGCATAGCGTATACCATATTTGCTGGTGCCTTTTGGCTTGACTGGATATACCCAGAACCCGCACGATTAAGATAGAATATTCGAAGCACAACGCTTACCAGTATCTTGTAACTAACTATTCAATGCAAATGTAAAGTTTTGAAAGTCACGTGTTCGCGTTCTTGACTCGAGACTTTAGTGAACGTCAACACCTAGCTAAATTCTGGAGGTGATACAATTCAAGGCTCTCTTTTGATGATGACAATTACAGAGCAGCTTGAATAATATGCTTACCCCTCTCTCTCATAAGCAGTCTGGCTAATTTTAATGTTTATTAACGTAACGTTGACGCTCATAACGGGTGTTTTGCGCCACGTCGAGCTCCACAAAGCTCCTCTCGGTCTCTGCTCTTTCCCCTCTGACCAGTGAAGATAGCGTATTTTGAGCCTCCCCAAACTTGGTAGCTCGCCTCCTGTTGTCAGTGCACTGATTGAAGCTGCTATTCCTATCAAATTAGTGTCGCGACGCAACTGCGCACACCCACAGCGGCCAGCCGTGACCGCCACCCGCCGCTTCCACGATGGCCGACTCAGACGGAGAATACGTGCAAGACGCGTCCGACGATGAATATATGGGTGGAAGCAGCAGTTATGGCACGCGAGCACACGGAAAGGGCAAAGGACGATCGAGAGACAATGCACGCGGGCACCAGGCTTGGGAGACATCCGCCAAAACAGGGCTCGATATGCTGAAGGAAGCAGCCGACGGTACTATCAAACAGAGTGTTCAGGAGAGAGAAGATGAGAGGAAGAGGAAAAGGTAAGATGCTTTTCTTCTTTCTTGCCTCGCAGGATTAAGTAGTCCTGGACGGGAAGCTTTACAAACGGACCCTACGTGCTACATATTTGAGCCTTTCTTTGTATATGCCGTTCGCCATGATACCCGAAGAAGAATCTTACCGCTGTTACGTTTGTCGGATGTTTAGAACCTTGCTAGCAGCCAACTTCCAACGCTCCTTCTCGTTCATGTCTCAAGCAAAACATATATCTGTCACATTTCTTTTGGGTACAAGTCTTTCATCATCTCCATGAATTCCTTAAGAGAAAGGCTACATGTCTTCAAGCACAAGCTCTGGATTGAAGTCCCTTCTACCCTATGTACGTAACGTTTATGGCAACGGGCTAGCGACGGCCTTAAATCCAGACACACATAAGGAGTACTTTACCTTAACCGGAACCACAGAACATCCTGTGTTGCCATTTTCGCGCAGCAAGAAGGACACTCCACGGAATAGGCGTTATCTGCGGCACGATTCATTTATTGTCTACAAGCCATGAAGGACAACATGCTAATGCTAATTTTTAGATTACGCAAAGACACAAAACCCTTCCAACGCGGCATCATTCGACATGTCATTCTTGTCCTTGATCTCTCCGAGGCTATGCTAGAAAAGGATATGCGGCCTAACCGCTACATAACCATTATCAAATACACACAGGAGTACATTCGAGAGTTTTTCGAGCAAAATCCCATCTCCCAGATGAGCGTCATGGCCATGCATGATGGCCTATGTGTCCGTGTTTCCGAGCTCTCTGGCAACCCTGCCGAGCACATTGCCGCTATCCATGGACTAAGGACCCCAAAAAACCCGAGGGATGCGCCAAAGGAACCTAAAGGCTCTCCAAGTCTTCAAAATGCCCTAGAGCTTGCAAGAGCAACATTATATCATACTCCTAGTCACGGGACTAGAGAAGTCATTATTATACTCGGCGCCCTTCTCTCCCTTGACCCTAGCGACATACACTCAACCATCAGATCATGCGTGCGCGACCGCATTCGCGTCAGTATCATTGGTATGGGCGGGCGTCTGCGTATCTGTCAGGAGATAGTTGGCCGCACTAACGCAGGCGATGAGAGTGGTTACGTTGTGGCGACGGACCAGGAATTACTCCGCGAGCTTCTCCTCGCCACAACCACGCCACCTGTGATTCGCTCCACAGGCCCTAATGCCTCAGGCGGCCTAAATGGCGGAGCCGTGCCAGCCGAATCTGCGGCCTCATTGCTGATGATGGGCTTCCCCTCCCGCATCATCGACGACGTACCTACGCTCTGCGCATGCCACGGCAATCTGACTAGAGGCGGCTATACATGTTCACGGTGCAGCGTGAAGGTCTGTAGTCTCCCAGCCACATGCCCTGGATGCCATCTTACCCTAATATTGTCGACGCATCTGGCACGGAGCTACCACCATCTCTTCCCACTTCGCAACTGGATCGAGGTCAGCTGGGAGCGCGCAAAGGAGGTGGGCAGCCGAGAGTGCGTGGGCTGCTTGTTGCCATTTCCCGACCCGCCTTCAGATGAAGAGCTCCGAGCAATCAGAGACGAGGAGGCGAGCAGTACCACAGATATGGTCAAAGCGCGGCATAGCAGCAAAGGCAAGGGAAACCAGAGGATGGAAGATGGGGAAGAGGAGGTAGAACAGCAGTTGGCGAGTGAGAGCAAGAGGTATGAGTGCCGAGCTTGCGGCAGTCATTTTTGCGTTGATTGCGATTTGTTCTGTCATGAGGTGCTGCACAACTGTCCAGGGTGCTTAAGCCAGGCGGATCCGGCGGCGGGAGATGGAAATGGGGAAGTGGAGATGACAGGTTGAGCATAGTGAAGTGCATTCTAGAGTACTGGCGTTTGAGGCGAGCTGTTATTCGTTCTCACGAGAGACAACCACTTTCGGGTTGATAGATTGGCTTGTTGGTATGAGTGGTATGAGTGCATGCATGACGTTTGAGGTGTATTAAGGACAAGCGTGGGATGCTCGATATGGAATTTATGAGAATAATCAAAAACGAATTGCTAAATCACACCCATAGAATGCGAGACACGGTAAAACCGGTCTTAAGATATTTTCAAATCCAGGCCTTAGACCACCCACTAAGCCACCATTGAGTACCAAAATAAATTATCCACATGCTCCTCACGTAAACCCAGCCACCTTTTACTAAAATTTCTATAACCATACATGAGATGTCTGTAACCATAAACGGTTAGGTTAACCGAACTCCACACTGCAGCAAGGGCACAACTGGAATTTTAGCATACAGGAGTGGACAGAGAAATCATAGAAAGCCCCAATTTAATTATCTATTTGAACTCTTCTTTCTAGCGGTATCTGGCAACTATCCTCCATGACGCAATTGGCTAGCGCGTCTGACTGTTATCTGGTGACATGTCATTCAATACCAAAGATTACTCCCAAGTAAGTTGCAAGCGGTACTTCAAAGATATAATTGATGCGGTAAGGGAACTCTGACTAGATATAGAATTTACCAAGTTGACCATTCGTAATACCGCATACATCCTCAACCTCGAAGTCCATCTCCGATTATCAAATCAATTAAGAAGCTGCAAAGGCTTTATGAAAGCATAGTAACAAGACAATGGGAGGATAAGAGTTCAAACGGAACTTTTAAACTCTCTCGTAGCATTGAAATATATGGCTCTTGCTCAGCCGGAGACATCACCGGCGGAAGCGGAGATTTGATGTTTCGCAATCACATTGGCACAGACTAGAGTAGCGGTCGAGCATTGCGTTACACAGAGAGCAGAATATCGAAGTAAGTTTCGGCAGAGCAGCTCATCAGTATATACAGGGAGAAGTATTTGAAGTTGATGTTGGAGGCTCCTTGCTCAACGTTACAAGCTCTTTCGCTTGTTATGTCCATGTTCGAATTAGCTCAGGTAGAAGCTCGATTTGGCGGTCAGTCCTTCGTCACGTTAGGCAATCATCAGATGGGAATGAAAGTAGGTTGTTCACATTAATGCAATAATCTTCAGCGTGTAGAAAACGTGGTTGAAGTTAAGATTTGCATATAATCACATGAGAGAACTTGGCAGAGCAGCGAACCCGGCTCGCGAACCTCCTCCCATACCTACTATTGTTAGCCGCCTTTGATGTGATCCCCCGTTACAGGTCAAAAGATAGTCAAGATTGGGTCAGCATCTTGTTTGAGCCTCCCACAGCTTTCGGACTCAACCCCGCACTCCCGAAGCCCTGTGCTACACCTTCGCGCGCAATGGCCCAACTAGAATGCGCCCCGCATCCCGGGAGATGTAGTCCGTTATAAAAAGGAGTCCAAACTTCGACGTCGTGAGAATAATACCCGGGTTATCAGGCATTCCCATTCCGCCCTGTCCCCCTCAATTCCTTCGTAGAATAGCATAAATTGTTGTAACCATGATTATTCTTGGGGTTATTATCCTGTCCTTGGTTTCCAGTGTGGTCTATGCCGTAACTTTCTTGGGCAGAAGGGGTCGCAATTATCCTTGTGGTACGCAACTGCATCCTCAAGCTGAGTTCTAAGACTGGGATTGACAATTGAGCGCAGGTCCCCCGACTCTACCCTTGATCGGCAACCTTCATCAGATGCCGCTGAAGAGGGCACATGTAAAGTATGTATTCTTTCCACCCCCCCACCGGAGTTTATAATTATCGCTGGTAACCGGCTGTCTAGGTTCACCGAATGGGCGAAAGAATATGGCGGTATTTATTCACTTAAGTTGGGTACCGGTACCGCCATTGTTTTGACAGACCGCCGACTGGTGAAGCAGCTGATTGACAAAAAGAGCTCCATCTATAGCGGAAGACCCATTTCATATGTCGGCCATACGCTCATTACCGGAGGCGATCATCTTCTTATTATGGATTATGGCGATGTGTGGCGAAGCTTTCGGAAACTCATCCACCAGTACTTCATGGAAGGCCGGGTGGAAAAGGAGCACACAGTCTTGGTGAACGCAGAGGCAATTCAAATGGCTCGTGATTTCTGCATTGCTCCTGAGAAGCATATGTTACATCCCAAGAGATTTAGTAACAGCATAATAATGAGTCTTGGTAAGTAACATTTTTTGTATTCCTGTGTCATACCAAACTCGAGTCTGGGACGCATCGTTTTGTAAGGCTGTATACGTTTTATGCCGCACCCCTCATCTATTTATCAGATACTTCGAGTTTTCTGAGATGAGTCCCTCTTTCCTCCTTCCTGTTTTAAGCTGCGCCAGAAACTACAGAAGAATAACCTTCAAATACAGTCTTTGGTATTCGTACCCCGACATACAACACTGCTCATATGACTAAACTTTATGCTCTCATGGAAAATTGGTCGGAAGTAATGGAGACCGGCAGCACACCTCCCGTGGATATATTCCCGTTCCTACATTGGATCCCGGAGCAGTTCCTTGGTATGTGGGTATCAAGAGCTAAAGACGTCGGGAAAGAGATGAATGAGCTCTACGCAGAGTATCTTGACCTCGTCATTCAACGCCGCAAGGTTGAAGGCAACAAAGAATCCTTCCTGGACAAGGTTCTTGACCAAGAAGATAAACTTGGGTTCAACCGCCACCAATTGTATTTCCTTGGAGGCGTTCTTATGGAGGGCGGTTCGGATACGTCTTCCTCGATCATTATTGCCTTTATCCACGCTATGACCAAGTGGCCGGAGATCCAAAAGAGAGCTCAGAAAGAGATTGACGCCGTTATTGGTGATGATCGAACGCCAGTATGGTTGGACTACGAAAATTTGCCGTATGTAGCCGCCACTGTGAAGGAAGCAATGCGATGGAGACCCGTCGTACCTCTTGTATTCCCACATGTGCTAACAGAAGGTAAGAGCTCATACTTCAAAGCCCACTCCCTCTTACAAGAATTCGCTAATGTGTTCCTTCAGACGACTGGGTGGATGGTATGTATCTACCAAAGGGTAGCATGATCTTTATAAACGCGTATGGAATGCACCATGATGAGAAGAAATTTCCCCATCCTGAGGTTTTTGACCCGGACCACTACAGGGGCCAGACAGCACTTGCATCTGAACTTGCTACTGCAGCGGACTACGAGAGCCGTGATCACTACGGATACGGCGCGGGTCGACGTCTATGCCCTGGTATTCATCTCGCAGAGCGCAATCTTTTCCTCGCAATCTCAAAGATACTCTGGGGTTTCTCGATTGGCCCCGGCAAGGACGCTCATGGAAATGTTATTGAACCGGATGTCAGCAATGAAACAGGATATAGCGCAGGTTTCTTGGTCTGCGCGCATGACTTTCCTTGTGAGATTGCGCCGAGATCTAAGGCACGGCGGGAGACAATCATGCGAGAGTTCAAGCAAGCAGAGTTAGAGATCTTTTCTACTTATCAAAGTCCATAAGTATTCAAGATATTCTGATTCGAAGATAGTGAATGGCGGGTGATCGGCGGTTTAATGTTCCAAGAGCCGTCACTACGGTCATTTAAGAATATGCAATACAGCTCGGGAGTTAACTGGCATGTTTCAACTGTTCTAAGGTCACCCTAATTTATTCTAGACTACATTCATAGGGCTCTAGCATGCCAATTTGATCTCGGTTCACTGCGGGACCTGATGAAGAGACCTCATTTCTGCTAAAAGCTCACTAACTCTCGCTTAACTCAGGCCCCCACCAAAAAAGTTCAGTTTATCCCTTAAAAAATTTAAGTTTAAATTTTTATAGTTTAAAAAAAGCTCAGCCCACTTATTAAAATCTAAAGTTGCTTTGCTTGGCAATATTGGGGGACCGGAAGTGGTGGGCCGACCTTTTAGCGTGATGAGCTCAACCGATCCCTTCCTTATGAAGACGCCTTGCCCCGCAAGACGACCGACATTCGCCCGTCCCACCGCTTCTTATCCCTGATATGAAATCAATTCCAGTTACCCGCCGGCGGCTTTCGGCTATGTGGTCCTTTATACATCAAGATGGCTTCGCAGTATGTAGCGTGTGCCCAGCATAATCCCAGGTGTTCCTCCCCACATTTTTGGCATACGACATTATTGGACCTGCCAAGAATTGGCTAAAATGGGGTTTGAAAGATTGATACGTTTTGTCAGTGAGAATGGAGAGACCTACTATGGAGACATAGCAAAGGAGACTCCAACGCTCAAGATCGAAGGATCAACAGTTGCAGTGTTAGATGGAGATATTGCTACTGGTTTCCACAAAACAGGAGCGGAAGCTATTGTCAAGAAGGTGCACTGCAGTCGCAGCTCTTACCTAGAGAGCAGTAATTGCTAACCATTCGCCAGTTACTTTCCCCTTTGCCGAAAGCTCATATAATAATGTGTGTTGGTCTGAATTACCGCCAGCATGCCAATGAAGCAAATGTGCGTGACTTCCTATTCTTACTACCCAAAGCAAAACTTTCTAACGATATACCAACAGCTTACCGTCCCATCTTATCCAACAATCTTCACCAAACCCCCAGACGCGCTTGCCGGACCTCTTGACCCCATTCCCATCCACCCCGACGCCCACGGTATGCTTGATTACGAAGGCGAACTCACAGTCATCATCGGCCGCGATGCAAAGAACGTCTCCGCTGCGGACGCACTCTCTTACGTCCTCGGCTACACAGCTGGCAACGACGTGTCAGCGCGTAATTTCCAGATGCCTGACACCTCTGGCGGGCAATTTTGCTACGCGAAGTCGTTTGATAAGTTTGCGCCGATCGGCCCGGCCATCGTCAGCACGTCCGTGATCCCAGATCCACAGAAGCTGAAGTATGTTACGAAGGTTAATGGACAGAAGAGACAGGAAACGGGAACCGAGGATATGATCTAGAGCGTGGCGCAGATTATTGAACATTTGAGTCGTGGAACGACGTTAAGGGCGGGCACAGCTATCATGACAGGAACGCCGAGCGGAGTAGGGCTTTTTATGGAGCCAAAGGGATTTTTGGGGGGTGGAGATGTCGTGGAGGTATATTTTGAGGGGATTGGGTCTATTATTAATAAGATGGTCTTCTGAGCCGATCCTTGAGAGCGGGAAGATTGAATGGTAGGTTTATCTTGTATGAGTGAAGATAAATCAATTTTCGAGATAGGCTAGATAACACGAATAATGCACCTGAAACTATTTCCAACTTTGATGATGGACAGAATGTGTTTTCCGTCCGTCGCGTTGGGCGACTTGACCCAGCCTAGGGACATCGGCCTTCAACCCGTCCTTCCAATTTATAAATCGCTTCGTATTCATTGAGCTGAGCCAGGCGTCGGAAAGGATGCAGATGGCATATACCCTATGGCTGAGGAAAAGGCAATGTTTGGCGCCCCAGCTGGCTTGGCAAACGCGTCAGCATATTCTTTCCCTCCCTCCTTTCCTCTTGAATGATAGTATCATCTTCGATTCCGGAATGCAATCATTATCTGATAAGCCACATCAACCACCTACTCAAAATCTTTAGAGCTTCGTGCAAAGCTTCGTGCAGAGCCTCCGCACGCACAGCTTCCGTGCGCAGAGCCGGACGTAGAGCCATACGTAGAGCCGCTTACTAAAATTTAGAAAAAAGGACGACATAACTTTATTTACCCGGTTTAAATTAGTTATTGTAGTTATTAAAAGAATGTATTTCAGCCATTTTATGCCGTATAAAATCCGAATCGCCCCAGACCTTCTAACAAAAGGGTTCTAGACGCGGTTTAGTGCTGTGGATGAACTTCGGTAGAAGGTCTAGGTACGAGATAAGTAGAGGCGAGCACCAATTGTACAGTAAAATCTCCTTAATACGATATAGGGTATATAACGATACCCTCTACATTACGATCTACACCCCTTGATCAAGCATTTTTTGGTGTAATATTACGATAATCTGACTTTTGACGATATCGTTAAGCACTTACCACCAATATCGGTATAACCAGTAGAGAATTTGTATGGGAGAGGGCCCTATTTGGCCCGCGAGGTA
>Ga0307507_10010699_pt1 | contig 11771 bp, 9 predicted proteins | sample 7_EM_MG_FD_207223 | JGI IMG/M metagenome (GOLD analysis project Ga0307507, IMG submission 207223) | Populus trichocarpa ectomycorrhiza microbial communities from riparian zone in the Pacific Northwest, United States - 7_EM | ecosystem: Host-associated > Plants > Roots > Unclassified | place...
CTGGCGCGTGCGATCGCAAGGCGGAGGGTCTTCCCCATACCGGTGTTGTATGGGGAAGACCCGACAACGCGGCGAGCGTGCGTGTCAGGCGCCGCGGACCCGGCGATACTTTTCAAACACGACCTAGGTCATGGTTCGGCGGATGTCGCGGCTGCGGTCGACGGCGGCAGGGCCGTCGGCGCGCGCCGTCAGCCCGCTCCGGCCCCGGTGGCCCGGTCGGTCATCGACTCCGCCAGCTGCGCCCACATCTGCGTGTACTGCTGCGCCAGCTGCCGGACCATGGGCGTGCAGTGCGCGGGTACCGCGGCGGCGAGGTCGGTCCACTGCTGTGCGCCTCTTGCGCTGTGGCGCAGCAGGGCGAGCAGGTGGCGGCCCATCTCGTTCTGGCGCAGCGACGGGTCGCGCAGCAGCTTTTCCAGGAGCAGGGCCGGAGTGACGTCCGGGTTCTGCGCAGCCGTCGCGGCCCGGGTGCGCGGTGCGGCCGTCGGCGTGGCGAACTCTCCGGACGCGAGCCGCTTGCGGACGTCTCCCGCGGTGGCCGGGGACACCCCGGCGTCCCGGGCCACCCGGCGCAGCGAGGCGGACGGGTTCTCGGCGAGCAGCTCGGCGACGCGCCGGCGGCCCTCGGCGGCGTCGAGCGGGCGGACCCGCCCGTCCCGCCCGACCCTGGCGGCGACCGGCGGGAGGGACTCCCCGGACTGGCGGCGGATCGCCGCGACGGTCTTGGCGCCCAGGCCCGCGACCTTCGCGATCGCGCGGTCGGACATGTGCGGGTGGGAGAAGATGATGCGCGCGGCCGCCTTGCGCCGGTCCGCCTGGGTGAGCGGGAACCCGTGCGTGACGTTCGCCTGGACCGCGCGCAGGAAGGCGTCGGCCGGGGTGCCGTCGAAGAGCTCTGCCTCGATCGTCTCCTGTCGGCGCAGCACCGCCGCCAGGAGCCGGTGCGTCCCGTCGATCACCTGCAGCGTGCGGCGGTCGACGAGGATGGGCGGGAACGGGCCGTCGAGGTCGGCGAGGCGGGCGATGTGCTCCTCGTCCTGGCCGTCCAGCCGGGGCGACTCGCCGAGGGTCAGCAGGGCGATCGGGAGATTGACGGTCCTGGTCGGTTCCGGCTCGGCCGGCCGCCGTCTCGGTTCGGTACGGTACCGGGCCGGCTCGGGCATCCTGAGCGGCTCGACGGTGGTCGCGGTCATCCTCGGCGGCATGGATTCGAGTAACTGCACATGGGCAGGACGATTCATGGTGAAAATCCCCGTCGTAATATCGGGACCCGGACACGAGGTCCGCAGTCCCGGGTTCGAACGTACCTCTCCGCCCCCTGCGGAGTGCGCGTCTCGCGAGCGCGTGTTGCCCGGCGAACCCCAGTCGCCCCGCGCCCGTGTAAGTGCACCGGCCTGACAGCTCACCAGCTTCCATCAAGAGAGCTACATGATCGTGTTAACAGTGGCAGTACCCTTGCTCGATCGATCATCCCGACCGTAGCACGAAGGGTCAGGTTGACGGGAGGGCTGTCGGCAGCCCGGTGGGCCCGGCGCAACGGACCGCCGCCGACCAGCGCGTGTGCGCCGGCACGGGTGCGGACGGGCTCGGTTCCGGCTGGTCAGGAGACTGAGAGCGTGGCGGGTTTCCGCCCCGGTCACGGCAGCGGTTTCCCGCCGGTTCCCACCGCCGCCCCGGCCCTCGCCACGTCCGGTCCGGCCGCCGTCTCCTGCCCGCGGAACTGGGTCCGGTACAGGTCCGCGTAGAGCCCCCCGGTCGCCAGCAGCTCGGCGTGCCGCCCCCGCTCCCGGATCCGCCCCGCCTCCACGACCAGGATCTGGTCCGCGTCGCGGACGGTGGACAGCCGGTGCGCGATCACCAGCGAGGTCCGGCCGGCCAGCGCGGTGGCCAGCGCGCGCTGGATCGCCGCCTCGGACTCGGAGTCGAGGTGCGCGGTCGCCTCGTCCAGGACCACGATCGGCGGCGACTTCAGCAGCAGCCGGGCCAGCGCGACCCGCTGCCGCTCGCCGCCGGAGAGCCGGTAGCCGCGGTCGCCGACGACGGTGTCCAGGCCGTCCGGTAGAGCGCTGATAACGTCCCAGATCAGGGCCGCTTCGCAGGCCTCGGTGACCGCCGCCTCGGTCGCGTCCGGGCGGGCGTAGAGCAGGTTGGCGCGCAGCGTGTCGTGGAACAGGTGGGCGTCCTGGGGCACGACGCCCACCGTGTCCCTCAGCGATTCCAGGGTGAGGTCCCGGACGTCCACCCCGCCGATGCGCACAGCTCCGGACGTCGCGTCGTACAGCCGCGGAACGAGGTGGGTGATCGTCGTCTTCCCCGCGCCCGAGGGGCCCACCAGGGCGGTGAGCGTTCCGGCCGGCAGCCGGAAACTCAGACCGTCGAGGGTCAGCGCGTCGCCCTGCCGCTCCGGCGCCGGACGCGCGATCGACTCCAGCGAGGCGAGCGAGACGTCCCGGGCCGCCGGATAGCGGAAGCCGACCTGGTCGAACTCGACCTCGGGGGCGGCGTGGACGGCTGCGCCGTTGCCGCCGGTGCCATTGCCGGCTGCGCCGTTGCCGGTGGACGCGGTGGGCCGGGGCAGTGCCACCGCGTCGGGGCGCTCGGCGATCAGCGGGGCCAGGTCCAGGATCTCGAAGATCCGGTCGAAGCTGACCAGCGCGGTCATCACGCCGGCCTGCAGGTTCGAGAGCTGGTTGATCGGACCGTAGAGCCGGGTCAGCAGCGCCGCCATCGCGACCAGGGTGCCGATCTGGAAGGAGCCGTGGATGGCCAGCGTGCCACCGAGGCCGTAGACCACCGCCGTGGTCAGCGCGGCCAGCAGGGTGAGGATGATGCCGAACATCCGGCTGTAGACGTTGGTCACCACGAAGATGTCCCGCACCCGGCCGGCCCGCGAGGCGAAGAGCTCCGCCTCGGTCTCCGGGCGCCCGTAGAGCTTGGCCAGCAGCGCGCCGGCCACGTTGAAGCGCTCGGTCATCAGCGAGCCGATCTCGGCGTCCAGCTGCATCATCTGCCGGGAGAGACGCTGCAGCCGACGGGCGATCATCCGGCCCGGGATGAGGAAGAACGGGATCGCCACCAGCGCGGCCAGGGTGATCTGCCAGGACAGCAGGAACATCGTCCCCAGCACCAGGACCACCGTCAGCAGCGTAGAAGTAGTCTGCGACAGGAGCGAGGTGACCGCCTGCTGCGCCCCGATCACGTCGCTGGTAAGCCGGCTGACCATGGAGCCGGTCTGGGCGCGCGCGAAGAACGCCAGCGGCTGCTTCTGGACGTGCTCGAACACCGTGGTCCGCAGGTCGTAGATGAGCCCCTGCCCGATCCGGCCGGACAGCCAGGCCTGCGCGTACATCGCCGCCGCGTCCGCCACCGCCAGCCCCGCCGCGACCAGCGACCAGGCCAGCACCGGGCCGGCCCGGCGCGGCACGATCCCGTCGTCGATGACGGCCTTGAGGATCAGCGGGCCCATCGCGGTGACCGCCGCGTCGAACGCGGTCAGCAGCAGCAGGACCGTCAGTGCGCTGCGGAAACGGCGGATGTAGGACAGTACCCGCCGCGCGGTGCCAGGCGCGACGCGTTGGCGGGTGGTGGTCTCGTTCAGCCGCAGCCGGAACGGCCCGGGGCCATCCATGGAGCCTCGATTCCTTGTGATCCGCGCCACCGTGGAACGCCCGGCGGCACTGCGCCGGGCGGCACGGGGCAGCACGCCGCCGGCCTCGCCAAGGCGCAGTGCCGCGTCAGTCGGCTGACGCGGCACTAGGAGAGGCCTGATGGTATGCGCCGGGGCCGGAAACCGGCAGCGGCCGGGCGGCCGGGCGCGGCCGGTCAACTGCGGCGGCGCCGCGGTTGAACACCCCGGGGCCGTCCGCAGGGTATTGATCAGCGGTCCCGGCCGCGGTCATCATGAGCGCTGCGGGCAGCGGCGAGGTCGCCGGCCGCCGCCACGAGGAGGTCGTCATGGCACTGACACAAACGGACCGCTTCCGGGCGTCGGAGCGCTGATGCCGTTCCTGACCGCCAACGGCATACGGCTGTGCTACGAGCGCCAGGGCGGCGGCGAGCCGGTCCTGCTGATCATGGGCTCCGGCGCCGCCGGCCGGGTCTGGACGATGCACCAGACCCCCGCCCTGACCGCGGCCGGCTACCAGGCCGTCACCTTCGACAACCGCGGCATCGCCCCCTCGGACGTGCCTCCCGGCCGCTACTCGCTGGCCGAGATGGTCGCCGACACCGTCGGGCTGATCGAGGGGCTGGAACTGGGGCCGTGCCGCGTGGTCGGCGCCTCGCTGGGCGCGATGATCGCGCAGGAGATCGCGCTGCACCGCTCCGACCTCGTTCGCAGCGCGGTGCTCATCGCCACCCGGGCCCGTTCGGACGTGGCCCGCGCCGCCCTCGGCGCGGCCTGGCGAGTGATGGAGGACAGCGGCATCCGGCTGCCGGCCGAGTACGACGCCGCGATGCAGGTCATCCAGATGCTCTCGCCGAGCACCCTCAACGACGAGCCGGCCGCGCGCAGCTGGCTCGACGTGTTCGAGATCTCCGGCGGACGCGGCGACACCGCCGGCGGCCAGCTGTGGGCCACCGAGCCCGCCGACCGGCGCGCGGCGCTGCGCGACGTCACAGTGCCCTGCCGCGTGATCTCCTTCGCCGACGACCTCATCTGCCCGCCGCTGCTGGGCGCGGAGGTCGCCGAGGCCATCCCGGGCTGCGACCAGGTGGTGATCGACCGGGCCGGCCACCTCGGCTACCTCGAGCGGCCGGAGGAGACCAACGCCGCGATCATCGAGTTCCTCGACAAGTACTGACCGGCCGGGGCGCGCCGCGCCGAGTGCGCCGCGCCCGAGCCCGTTCACGTCCGATCCCGACCCCTGAGCTGAGGAGGCGCGTGCATGACCGCTGAGCCCGTCGAGCGGGTCCGGACCGCGGCGTTGTCCGTGGAGGACCTGCACGCCAGCGTGTCGGACCCGGTCCTGGACACGATGAACTTCCTCAACGAGGTCACGGCGCGCTACCCGGAGGCGATCTCCTTCGCGCCGGGCCGCCCCTACGACGGGTTCTTCGACGTCGAGCAGATCTTCACCTACCTGCGCCGCTACCTGCGGCACCTGGAGGAGCGCGGGGATTCCCCGGCCCGGATCAGGGACGCGCTGTTCCAGTACGGGCCGACCGGCGGGCTGATCAGGGAGCAGATCGCCGACTCGCTGCGCCGGGACGAGGGGATCGACGTGCCGCCGGAGGCCGTCGTGGTCACCGTCGGCTGCCAGGAGGCGATGCTGCTGGCGGTGCGGGCGCTGCACGCCCGGCCCGAGGACGTGCTCCTGGTGTCCAGCCCCTGCTACGTCGGGATCACCGGGGCCGCCAAGGTCCTCGGCGTCGAGCTGGCGGCGGTCGAGGAGCGCCCGGACGGCTTCCACTGCGCGGACCTGCGGGCCGCGGTCCTGGCCGAGCGCGCGCGGGGCCGGCGGCCGGGGGCCTTCTACGTGACCCCCGACCACTCGAACCCGCTGGGCCGGACCATCCCGCTTGCCGTCCGGCACGAACTGCTCGACCTCGCGGCCGAGCTGGACCTGCTCATCCTGGAGGACAGCCCGTACCGCCTGGTCAGCCCGGGGCGGCAGCTGCCCACGCTGAAGGCCCTGGACACCGGGCGCCGCGTTATTCACCTCGGCTCCTTCGCCAAGACCTTGTTCCCGGGAGCGCGGGTCGGCTACGCCGTCGCCGACCAGGAGGTGACCGACGCCGCCGGGCGCACCGGGCTGCTGGCCGCCGAGCTCACCAAGATCAAGAGCATGGTCACGGTGAACACCTCGCCGCTGAGCCAGGCCGTGGTGGCCGGGATGCTGCTGGCCGCGGACGGCCGGGCCGCGGATCTCAATGTCCAGACCTCCGCCTACTACGGCGACACGATGCGGGCCACCCTGCGTCGGCTCGACGAGTGCTTCCCGCCGCAGCGCCGCGCCGCCCTCGGTGTGCGCTGGACGGTGCCCGAAGGCGGCTTCTTCCTCGCTCTGGATGTGCCGTTCGCCGCGGACAACGCGGCGCTGGCGCGCTCGGCGCAGGACTACGGCGTCATCTGGACGCCGCTGTCCTACTTCTATCCGCAGGGCGGCGGCACCCACGCCATCCGCCTTTCCACCAGCTACCTCACCGAGGCCGACATCGCCGAGGGGATCGCGCGCCTGGCGCGGTTCGTCGAGGCGCAGGCGGCCGCTCCGGGACGGCCTGGACAGTCCTGAGCCGCCGAGCCCGAACCACCGAACCCGAACCGTCGAGATCGTCGGAGAAAGGCCGATCCAGTGATCCTTGTGACCTGCGCGCCACGCAGCAAGCCGCGTATGTGGGGGTGGACCTACCGATGACCGTCAGCCTCCACCGCCTGCACCTGCCGACCCCGGCCGCGACTCCGTACCCTGATCCCGCTCCTGACTCCGACCCCCACCACGCTCCGGCCGCGCGCCCGTCGCCGACCCTGGCCGCGCCGCGCATCGCCGGCGTCGGCACGGCGGTGACGCCGGAGTCCTACAGCCAGCGCGAACTGCTCGACATCTTCCGGATCACGGATCCGAGGATTCGCTCCGTGTTCCTCAACAGCGCCATCGAGCGGCGGCACCTGACCATCCCTCCGCGGGACGAGGAGGGAAACTGCCTTCCGGAGCCGCAGGGGGAACTGCTCGCCAAGCACAAGCGGCTCGCCGTCGACATGGGCTCGCGCGCCCTGCGCGCCTGCCTCGCCGACGCCGGCCTGGTGCTCGCGAACGTCGACTACCTGTGCTGCGTCACGACGACCGGCTTCCTCACCCCCGGCCTGACCGCCCTGCTCATCCGCGAGCTGGGGATCGACCCCGGCTGCCACCGCGTGGACGTCGTGGGGATGGGCTGCAACGCCGGTCTCAACGCCCTGAACGGCACCGCCGCCTGGGCGGCTGCCCACCCGGGGCGGGTGGCGGTGATGGTGTGCGCCGAGGCCTGCTCGGCCGCGTACGCATTCGACTCCACGATGCGCACCGCCGTGGTCAACAGCCTGTTCGGCGACGGCGCGGCGGCGATCGCGCTGGTCGTCCCTGATAGTGATATCGGCGGCGATATTGACGGGACTATTGCCGGGGACATTGCCGCGGACGGCTCCGGCCCGGCGCCGGCCGGTCCCCGGGTCCTGTCCTTCGCCAGCCACATCATCACCGACGCGATCGGCGCGATGCGGTACGACTGGGACGACGAACAGGTCCGGTTCAGCTTCTTCCTGGATCCCGAGATCCCTTACGTGGTCGGCGCGAACGCGGAGCGCGTCGTGGACCGGCTGCTGTCCGGCGCGGGCCTGCGCAGGGGCGACATCAGCCAGTGGCTGGTGCACTCCGGCGGCAAGAAGGTGATCGACGCGGTCCGCCTCAACCTCGGCCTGACCCGCCACGACGTCCGGCACACCACCGGCGTCCTGTGCGACTACGGCAACCTGTCGAGCGGTTCGTTCCTGTTCTCCTACGACCGCCTGGTCCGGGAGCAGGCCGCCCGGCCGGGCGATTACGGGGTCCTCATGACGATGGGTCCGGGTTCGACGATCGAGACGGCGTTGGTGCAATGGTGACGGGGACGAGGACGAACGGGATGGCGGACATGGCGGCGGCCGGAGCGGGCGCACGAGACGGCGCACCAGACGTGACCCTGTCGATCGACGGCGCGCAGCCGCTGTCGGCGGCGCTGGTGGAGGCCGTGGCCCGGACCTGCGACCGGGTGGAGGGCGTCGAGGGCGCCCGGCTTGTGCTCCGGGTGAGCGGCGTCCCGGCGCCGGGCTGGACCGAGGGCCTCACCGTCGGGTTGGTGAGCAAGTGGGAGCGCGCGCTGCGGCGGCTGGAGCGATTGCCGGCCGTGACCGTGGCGGTAGCGGACGGAGACTGCGGCGGCGCCGCGCTCGACGCGCTGCTGGCCGCCGACTTCAGGATCGCGACCACCACGGCCCGGCTGGTGGTGCCGGTGACCTCGGCCGGGTCGACGGGCACCTGGCCCGGGATGGCCCTGTACCGGCTCGTTCATCAGGGCTCGAATAGCGCGGCGGTCCGTCGCGCGGTGCTGTTCGGCGAGCCGGTCGACGCCTTCCGGGCCCGCTCGCTGCAGCTGGTCGACGAGGTCACCGACGATGTCGACGGCGCGCTGGCCGCGGTCGCGGCCCTGAGCCGGACCCTGACGGGCAACGAGCTGGCGATCCGGCGCCAGCTGATGTTCGACGCCCTGACCACCAGCTTCGAGGAGGCGCTCGGCGTGCACCTGGCCGCGTGCGACCGGGTCCTGCGACAGGCGGCGGCAGGAGCCGCGTCGTGACCGCGGCGGATCAGGCCACGGCGGAACCGTCGACCAGTCGGGCGGGGTTGGGCGCCGTGCGCGGCGAGTTCGCCGAGGCCCGCAGGGAGCTGACGCGCGCCGCAGAACGCTGCGAGAGTCGGCTCGCGGCGCTGCCCGAGCCCGGGCGGCGTTCCGCCGGCGAGCGCGCGGCGGCCGCCGAGGCGCTGGACGAAGCCAGAGTGCTGCGAAACGCGTTCCTCGGCGCCCACGTGGACGCGGTGTACGACGAGCTGACGGCCGGCCGGACCGAGTACCTGCGGCTGGACGCGCTCGCCGAGGCGGCGGCGCTCGCCTTCCCCGGGCTGGTGCCCACCGCCGGGCAGCTCAAGGCCGAGCGCGCGCACGCCCAGCTCGACAAGGAGGGCCGCGAGATCGACCAGGGCCTGTTCTTCCGGCACGTCCTGGCCTCCCCGGCGGCCGGGGCGCACCTGTTGGACGCGATGCTGCGCCCGACCGCCCGGGCCCTGGACCTGCTGCCGCAGTTCACCGACACCGGCCGCGCGGACCTGGGCTCGGTGCGGATCGAGCGCCGGGACGGCGCGGCGCGGCTCACCGTGGTGCGCGACGACTGCCTCAACGCCGAGGACCCGCGGCAGGTCGAGGACCTGGAGACCGCCGTCGACCTCGCCCTGCTGGACCCCGGATCGGAGGTGGGCCTGCTGCGCGGCGGCGTCATGAGCCACCCGCGCTACTCCGGCAGGCGGGTGTTCAGCGCGGGCATCAATCTCAAGGCCCTGCACCACGGCGGCATCCCGCTGGTCGACTTCCTGCTGCGGCGCGAGCTCGGCTATATCCACAAGCTGATCCGCGGAGTGCTCGTCGACGACGACGGCGCGCGCTGGCGCTCCCGGACCGTGGAGAAGCCGTGGGTGGCGGCGGTCGACACGTTCGCCATCGGCGGCGGCGCGCAGCTGCTGCTGGTCTTCGACCACGTCATCGCCGCCTCCGACGCGTACTTCAGCCTGCCCGCGGCCCAGGAGGGCATCGTGCCGGGCGCGGCGAACTTCCGGCTCGGCCGGGCGATGGGCGCGCGCCTGTCCCGGTCCCTGGTGCTCGGCGGCCGCCGGATCTGGGCGGTGGAGCCGGAGGCCCGCCTGCTCGCCGACGAGGTGGTCGAGTCCGCCGGGCTGGACGCGGCGATCGAACGGAGCCTGCAGGCGCACCGCGGTCCCTCGGTCCTGGCCAACCGGCGGATGCTCAACCTCGCCGAGGAGCCGGTGGAGGCGTTCCGCCGCTACATGGCCGAGTTCGCGCTCGAACAGGCGCTGCGGCTCTACAGCGACGACGTCATCGCCAAGGTCGGCCGGTTCTCCGGTGCGAAGGAGGCCGTGGCCCCGTGAGCGACGGCGATGGGCCGCGGGTGCTCTACGCCAAGGACGGGCACGTGGCCCGGATCACGATCAACCGGCCGCAGGTCCTCAACGCGATGGACCTGCGCACCCACGCCGAACTGGCCGAGGCGTGGGACGACGTCCAGGCCGACGACGCGATCCGGGTCGTCGTGCTGACCGGCGCGGGGGAGCGGGCCTTCTCCGTCGGCCAGGACCTGCGGGAGCGTGCGCGGCTCGACGCCGACGGCGATCCCCGCACCTCCTTCGGCAGCCGTGGCCGGCCCGGATTCCCGCGGCTGACCGAGCGCTTCGGCCTGGTCAAGCCGGTGATCGCCCGGGTCGACGGCTACGCGCTGGGCGGCGGCTTCGAGCTCGCCCTGGCCTGTGACCTGGTGATCGCCTCCGACCGTGCGGTCTTCGCGCTGCCGGAGGCGCGCCTGGGCCTGGTGCCGGGGGCCGGCGGCGCCTTCCGGCTGGCCCGGCAGATCCCGCTGAAGACCGCGATGGGGTACCTCCTGACCGGACGCAGCATGCCGGCGGACGTCGCGCTGAGGCTCGGGCTGGTCAACGAGGTGGTGCCGCCCGAGCAGCTCGACGCCTGCGTCGAGGAGTGGGTGCGGGACGTGCTGCGCAGCGCGCCGCTGGCGGTGTACGCGCTCAAGGAGGCGGTCCAGCGCTCGCTCGACCTGCCGCTCGCCGAGTCGTTCGGCGCGCGGTTCACCTGGGAGGAGCGGCGCCGGGAGAGCCGGGACGCCGTCGAGGGTCCCCGCGCGTTCGCGGAGCGGCGGGAGCCGGTGTGGACCGGTCGCCCGGCAGAGCACTGATCGGACTCTGACCTGTCCCGCGCGTGTACGCGCCACTCTCCGGTGTCGGAAAAGTATCGGCCCTGAACTCCGATGACCACGTACTGTAACGGTTCTGATACAGCGGCGACCGATCCGGCGGTCCGCGCGTGTCTCCAGGTAATCGGTACTCGTCACGGAGTATTGATCACACGGTATTGATCACTCAGTACTCATCAGGGGGAGACACCCATGGGCCGGAACAAAGCCAGCCGCAAGCCGCTCGCACGCAGGATCGTCACCATGTCCGTGTGCGCCGTGCCGATGGGCTTGGTGGGAGCCTGCGGGACCACGACGGCGGCGACCGCAGGGGCGAGCAAGACGGCGACGGTCGCGGGGACGAGTACTGCGACGGGCGCAGCGACCAGCTCGGCCGGCTCGCCGAGCGCGAGTCCGACGCCGACGGTGATCAACCTGACCGGTGGCACCGGGCTCACGATCAGCAACGGCACCGGCTCCGTGCTGATGAACGGCTCCAAGGTCTGGTTCGGCGGAGTCGTCAAGGACCTCGCCTGGACGCCGGACGGCAAGAAAGCGGTGTTCATCGACGAGAACGGCGACCTGGCCGTCTCGAACCCCGACGGCAGCGGGCGCTTCGTGCTGGCGAGGAACCCCGGCGGGGAGAGCTGGTCGCACCCGACCTGGACGCGCGCCACTGTCCAGTACCCCTTGCCGGACGCCTTGGACGACGTCTACTTCACCTCGGTGAAGGGCGGCGTGTCCACGCTCCTGTATGTCCCCGCCGGCACGCCGGGCGGCACGCCGCAGACGCTGAGGCTCGCCGCTCCCGGCGGAAGCCTCACGCAGGTGCCGCAGACCGGCAACTCGTGGCCGAACACGGCCGGTACGTACGGGACGTCCGTATTTCAAAACACCAGCGGCACCACTGCCGAGGTGTACCTCCGCGATGACAACCTGCGCCAATCGGACTACAAGGTGACCCCTGGTGCCGAGCCCGCGCTCTCGCCGGACTGGAAGACCATTGTCTTCACCCGCTCCGTCAACGGCCACCAGCACCTCTTCAGCCGCCAACTGCAGACGCCGAACCCGAGCGACCAGGACCTGACGCCCCACGCCACGGCCGACTACACCGCCCCGGTCTGGTCGCCGGACGGCAAGACCATCGCCTTCGCCACCCCGACCGGCATCGACACGATCAATGCGGACGGCTCCGGTTCTCCGACCGTCGTCTCGAACAGCGTCGGAGTCCCCGCCTACCGGCCGTGATTCAACGCAGGGGCGGGTTGCGCACGCGCGTGCGCAACCA
>Ga0307507_10010702_pt1 | contig 11770 bp, 10 predicted proteins | sample 7_EM_MG_FD_207223 | JGI IMG/M metagenome (GOLD analysis project Ga0307507, IMG submission 207223) | Populus trichocarpa ectomycorrhiza microbial communities from riparian zone in the Pacific Northwest, United States - 7_EM | ecosystem: Host-associated > Plants > Roots > Unclassified | place...
GTCACCCTCCTAGGCAAAAGAGCCATCAGAAGAGGGGAGAGGGGGTGGATGTCGACGATGAATTCTCATGGTGTTGAGTTTTCAATCGCCGGAGGTGTAGCGGAGATCGTTCGTGACCCAAATCCCACACCCTGAGGGTGCCCTTATATAGGGGTTCTTCCCTCAACCCTAACCCTGCATGACTCATACTCACGCGTCACACGACTGATGACTCATAATGAGTCATAGTGCGAAATCCATCAGCTGACTCCTATAAGTCACTGTGCAACATACCCAAACCAATCAAAACTCATAAAACAAGTCATGTGCCCTGAAGGGGTCACTTGCGTGAAACACATGACTCATACCTATGCGTCATGTGCGAAATACATAAACCACCTGACTGCAATCATGAGTTATGTCACTAAACAATTAAAAACAATAAACCAATGACAAACTATTGCGTTGTCATGTGAAAACCTATGAGTCAACTTATCTCATAGTGTGAAACATAATAAACCAATTACTAATAACTATTAGTCATGAGAAATCTGCCTTGCTTAGTCACCGTTTGTGACACCATTAAACCCTTTGCACTTGGCTCGAGACCAGAGGTGGGATTGTTAATCTTTATCATCTTTCGGATGGAAGTCTCACCAAATCCAAATGCACACAGGGTTTTCTAGAAGGCAAATTCAGTATGCGTGCACTTCCCCAGCAACTCCAACAAAGCGATCGGGGTCCCCCCCCAGTGCGTACCCAACCACAAATCGAAGACCTGGTTTGATATGTCTATATGTACTCCCGCAATGGACGGCTGTCATATTAGAAGCTAGCTGAAGGTATAACATATCCTCTACAGAGGTATAGTGTATGAGTTTTGCAGGTTACATACAAGGCAGAGTGAGAGTCACAGTCCTTGTTTGTGGAACCTACAAAACCTACAGGCTGTACTGGTACGTTTACATGAAAGTTATTAATTAAGGCTAATTATCGGAGTAGAATTAAATCTCAGCGTTGGGAAAATGGCTGTTCGCTCAGCCTTAATGAAGGAAGGTTTTCACCAGTGGGTACCGATGAGAAAACCACTAATCACCAAAAGAAATCATGTAATCCAGCTAGAATGGGCTCGGAACCATGTCAACTAGACTCAAGAGCAGTACTACTCAATCTTATGGACAGATGAGACTTGGATTACAGGTGAAAGACATCCAAGTACTTGGGTAACTACTAGAAGGACAGGGGAAGAGTGAGATCCTACTTGTATAGTAGAAAAACAACAAAGAAAGCAGGAATAAATGTTTGGAGCTCAGGCTGCTTTCATGGATATATACAGGGGCCAGGAATCTTTTGGGAAAAGGATTGGGGGTCAATTAATTCTGAAAGCTACTGTGCCCATACGGTGCCTATTATTCATGGGTACTTTAAATTATACTAGAACAATGGCATTAATTTAAAACTCATGCAAGATGAAGCACCTGGGCATGCAGCTGGGGATACCAGGACTGAGCTTCAAGAAAGAGGCCTTCAATTCATTTACTGGCCTGCTTTTTCAACTTATCTAAATCCTATTGAAAAATTATGGCATACTATGAAGAATTATCTACAGGATAATTTTCCAGAAAATATGTCATATGATAGATTAAGGGATGCAGTAAAGGAGGCTTGGGCAAATGTTGGACCCCATGAATTTAGGGAGCTTGTAGGTAGCATGCCGGCAAGATGTCAAGCAGTCATTGACGCAAATGGCCTTTTCACAAAATATTAAAACTACGCATCTAGTTACTTCAATTATTTCATTCGTATATACGGGAGCAGTCATCTATCTATTAGTATGTAGGGAGGTATGGTGTCGTATGCTATAGTATCTCTACAGTGTGAGAGCGCGGTATGATACTCGACACCTCTGTTAACTACAAATATAATTTTAAATTTTTTACTTTCCAAATTCAATTTCCTTATACAGCAAGTATAGTACCAAGCCACTATACCCAATTTACTCCTCAACCCCTGTGTTCCGAACACCCCGGCTAACAAAAAGTACACTACCTAGGCGCCGGACCTCCATATAATACTATCATACTCAGTGAGCGGTGGTCCCGCTAAGCCCTGCTTTGGCTCAGGTGAGGCAACGAATGCCTTCTACACTATAATCTTTATTTCGGCCCTGTAACCAATGCTTAAATATTAGGAAATAAGGGGCTGTTTGGTGTGACATGTTGGCGAAATTTGGTTGGCAATATATGATACAGACCATGGCTGCAAAAACCATAATTGAAAGAACTCTATACCTTATTTCATAAATGGTCAAAAAATTGGTGGTTGTTGCAAACCATTGCTTGCGACTCACATCTATTGTAAGTTAACAAAATTAACCGTACACAAACCATTGATGACAACGGAACCCTCCTCATCGCCCAGCATTTTCAACACCTTCTAAAGATATTTCTCTAGATCAAATATTAATTTCTAACTAGGTATCCTAATATGTATTCATGCTTTATATCTTTGTTTTTTTCATAATGAGGTTGATGGGGAGTGCTGTTGTCACAGCCCAAGTTTTTCCTATTCGTTGATATACTGTACGGTTACTTTTGTTAAGGTACAATACAAAGCAGTCCTGTAGTTATACAAACAATGGTTGGTCGAGATTGGACGCCCCAAACATGTCACGCCAAACAGGTCCTAGGTTGGTTTCAAAATATCGTTCTGGAAGACTGGACCCCCACTTAACTTATCAAACAAAAAATGTGACAATTTTAGGTGTAACGGCAACTGTAATGCTCCTACTTTGGGCTTGGCTTAACATGTAATTTCTTTGCCAAGAAAGAAATGTTACCTTAATCTTTTTCAACATGTTAAGACAATGATTGGTCATCCTTAAACTTATTGAGCTAAGCTGAGCAATAAGCATTAGTTGTACAAAGAGAGTGGTGAAAAGTCTGGCGAACATGGCTTGCATGTGGTGTGAAGGGTAGCCGATGTGGTAATCTGTAACACCGGACTAGGCCTTATGATCGAGTGGTTTTATAGATGGAAAATCTTGTCTAGGAAGGCTCGTAGTAAAGTGTAACTAAGTTACTCGCGTAGTATAAAGATAATAAGGAAATAATAGTTTTCAACTTATTATATTGATAAGATCTCTTCTCCGGTGCTTGATGATTCTGTTTAAGCGAGGGAGGCACTTCGATATTTATATTCCACGTGTGCGGGTTCGCGGGCTACATGTTCTAACCATACTAACTAAGTATCGACTGAACTAAATTCTCTGAACTGGTAAGTGCGAACACCTCTTGACCCTGACAACTGTTCGACTCCATGCTCACATTATAAAGACATAGACTACCATATTATCGTAAGGGTGTGTCAGTCCCGTGAATAATAGGTCAGTCTAGAGTACACGTAGCCGACTAATGCCAACGTAATAATATCTCTTCACCTAACCGTATATGAAGCGGCCAACTTCAAAGGCGTCAGACTATTCCATGCGCGAGAGTCTGTCACTGTCTGCACATCAGGTTTCCGAACTGACTTATGGCAGCAATTGCTGGAATAGCCATTTGCGCTCATAATTTTATGTTCGTACTGACTGGTTCTGAGTGGGCCCGGAGGTCTCCGCTATGTGTCTTCTGGTATCGTTATAGGATATTTTACTTAAGTGTTTATTCTGATTCCGTCCATCATCTTAGGGAACTTTCGTTTCTACCCTATGGGCATCCTAAAATGGGAACGTACACTTAAATCTCTCAGACGTCTTTGCGCTATTATCGCCGTCATTTGTGACTTGTCGCATAATTATATTTTAACTAATAATAACTATGAAGCAGCTCTGAATCGAACACGTGACCTTATAGTCGGAGGCACGTGACTATCATCTTAAGCTAGACCGAGATGTATCTCTTGTAGTTTGTACTTGACTGATTGGTACACAGGGGTCTGTGCGTGAGCCTTATGGGTCGGCTTTCTTGGTATGCCTAACACGAGCTCTCTCCTCCTAGGTTTCGTCCCTGAATTACCATTTTTGCTATCCTTTTTCGAACTCGAAGTAGTAGGGTAAAAAACCTAATGCGTTTGCTTGGCCACATGGGGAAAACTTTTTCTCTTCATTCGACCGCCGCTAGTCCGGGCATTTCCGGATTTTGTCTCTGGAACTCTTCTACCAGCTCTTGAGCGTTCCCTAGCCCTTCCGGTGGTTCCCAGGTGTTCTCATCCTCTGCGCAACCTTTCCATTTAATGAAGTAACGTAGTTCCTTGAACTCCTTGTAACGTCTTCCAACCTTCCTTGTGTAAGTGATAACTTCACCCTTCACGACCATTTCTACCTCCGATTCGAGGTCTCCTTTGATATCTTCTGGAACTCGTCGAGGTTGTTCTCTTTTTTCACGCGCTGATGCTCTGTAAGGTTCCAGTAACAAAACATGAAATATTGGGTGGATTTTCCACCACGACGATATTTCTAGTTTGAAAGCCGGCTCTCCCTTCTTGACTTCTAATACCTTGAACGGCCCGTTCATTCTTGGACTTACTTTTCTCGTCGGTCGTTTGGTGCGGATCTTTTTAAAATTCAACATTACCAAATCTCCGATCTTAATGTCTGGTTGTTGACGGGCTTTCCGATGATAGTATTTACTCATTTCTTCTCGAGTTTGTTCTAGCGCTTTTCTGGCATGTTGGTGAGTTATCTGCATCCAGTGTGCATATAGTCCCGCTCCAGGGTTTTGAGCTTCTCGTTCCTTCATCCACTCTGTCTGTAGGTGAAAACCGTAGTTGACGTAGAACGGTGACATTCCATGTGCGTTGGTGGTGGAGTTTTTGTACGCGTGTTCGCCTAGTGGTAGTAGTTGATACCCGTCGTTCTGGTCGTAATTGAGGAAATTGCGTAGGTATCCTTCCAGCGTTTGGTTGGTTCTTTCTCTCTGTCCATCTGTTTGGGGGTGGTATGCAGTCGACATCTTTCGTCTTATGCCCAGCGACTTGCATAACAACTCCCAGATTTCTGCCGAAAACTTGGCGTCCATATCCGAAATAATTTCGGTGGGTAGACCGTCAAGTTTCCAGAATTCTTGTAGGAATGTATCGGCCTCATCTTTTGCGGTCGTGTTTTCACTTAAACTGATGAAGTGTATCATCTTTGTGAACCGATCTACAACCACCATGATCTGTGTGTGACCTTGTAATTCTGGTAGATGGGTTATGAAGTCTGTCGAGATGAAAGTCAATGCCGCAAAGGGGATTTGTAGGGGTTGTAGTCATCCATATCGCGCATGCCTTGGTGATTTATTGTGTTGACATTCGTCGCACGATCGTACGTAATCGTTTATCCATGCCGTGAGTCCCTTCCAATACAAATCCCTGGTGACGATTTCAACCGTTTTTTCCTGTCCAAAATGTCCTGCTACTTGCGAATCGTGACATCCTTTTGCGATGGTTTTTTGCAATCCTTCGTCATTTGGGATGTATAGTCGATTCTTATAGTAGAGCAGTCCGTCTTTTTTTATCCAGTTTTTTGGGAACTCCTTTCCTTCGCTTTCTAGTCTCCCGAGTTCCCTCTTTCTCACCGTCCATTCCTGGTCCCTTTCGCTTGCCTCTACCACTGTTGCTATGAAGTCGACCTCGAATGTTTTCATTTCCCCTTGTGAAATGATGGCGCTTGACATCAAGACATACTCTTGTCTTAGTCTAGGATGGTTGCCGATATCTTCGCTGTCGAAGTATTCGTTGTTACTGGAGTCGGCTTGCAGAAAGCATATCATAGGCTGGGCGTTAGTGACCGATATCGTACGTTTTGGAGACATGTCTGTGCTCCTAAAACCACTGTTCGCTCGTCCCGTCAATTCCAGCTCGTCTACTTCCATTATGTCCGATGTGTTGATTTTTTCAATGATGAGTTGGGCGATTCCGTCCCCTTCTTGGATTCTGCAATCTGCTTTGCAGTGGTTAATCATAATAACTCTTATTTCGCCGGTCTAGTCTGCATCGCTGACGCCCCCATTGATTGCTATGCCGTTTTTGCTTGCTAGACCACTTCGTAGGGCAATCCGGGCATACGTTCCTTCTGGTAGTCCAATGGCTATTCCTGTTTCTGCTAGGACTTGTCCTTGTGCTGGAATAGTGAACTCACTTATTGCGTAGATGTCGTGTCCTGTCGCTAGCCTTGATCCTTTGGTTGCTAGTATAGCTTTTCTTGACAGTCGCTAACCCTGATTCCGTTTCTCATCGTGGGTTCAGGCTCTGAGATGTATCCTTCGTCTTCGTCATCTTCGTGGATGAGTGATATTTGGAAGTGTTCAGATTTCAATATCGACTGTTCGCTATGCTTAGCTCCCTCCTCAGGACGGTACTCTGGCCGTCGACTCAGTGCATCTGGTTTTTCTCCTCTTTTCCCCGGGCGGTATACGATCTTGAAATGGTAATCTGCCAATCTCTGTGCCCACCTGATTTGCCTCTGATTCCAAACTTTTGTTGTGAGGAAATTTTGCAGATTCTGGTGGTCAGTGTATCCCGTCACGGGTTTATCTGCTCCTACCAGGGAATGGTTCCATTCCTTAAAAGCTTCTAGGATTGCAAGTAGTTCCTCGTCGTGAATCTCGTAGTTTCTTTCCGCGGCATTCAGCGTTCTGGAGTGGAATGCTACTGAGTGCAGCCTTTTGTCCTTGAACTGAGATAGTACGCATCCGAGTGCGAAGTCACTCGCCTCTGTTTCCACCAACATTTCTCTATCAAGATAGAAGTGTTCCAAAATAGGGGCCGTAACAAATCACCTCTTGAGTTCTGTGAACGCTTCGTCCTGCTTTGGGCCCCACTGAAATTTGGCTTTGTCCCCTTGTAGTATCTCGGTTATGGGTGTGCATATTTTAGAGAAGTCTTTAATGAACCAGCGGTAAAAATTTGCAAAATCAATAAAAATCTGTACTTCCTTTACGGATCGCGGCGCTCTCCAATTCATTACCGACCCAACTTTTCTCTCGCTCATTGTAACTCCGTCAATTCCCACTATATATTCTAGAAACTCAAGCGATTCGACATGAAAAACTGATTTAGTCACTGATAGTGCGACCTGGTGTTCCTCCAGCTTCGCCAGGACTTTTTTGACCAATTCAATATGTTCTTCCTCACTTTCCGAGTATATCAGGATATCATCTAGGTAGACGACTCCTCCGTGATCGAGAAATTCCCCTAGGATTTTGTTCATCATTGCTTGGAATGTGGCAGGGGCGTTGACGAGTCCGAATGGCATGACTTTGTACTCGAAGTAACCGTATTGGGTTCTGAATGGGGTTTTCCATTCGTCTCCTTCCCGTATCCTTAACAGGTGGTATCCGTCTTTCAAGTCCAACTTGGTAAATATTTTAGCTCCTGCTACTCGGTCTTTTAGTTCCCCCATTAATGGTAGTGGGTACTTGTTTAGAATCGTGAGTTTATTGAGGTTTCAGTAGTCAACACATAGTCGTAACTTTCCATCTGGTTTTGGGACGAATAGGATTGGTGCTCCTGCGGGTGATTGACTGTGGACAATCTTTCCTTGTTTCAGCATTTCTTTTAGATATTTGTCCTGTGTATCTAGCTGGTATGCCGACATCGGGTAGAGTGGTCCCCAGGGGGGTTCGGCACCTGGTTTGAGGTCTATTGCATGATCGAACGTTCTTCGCTCTGCTAATTTCTCTGCTGTTGCTATGAGAAATAGTTTGTGATAATCCTCGTAGTATTGTGGTATCTTGTCCAGCAATACTTGGTTTGGGTCCTCTTGTCGACATATCCTGCCCACGTACTGAGCTTCTTCGTCAAAAGCCACCGTCTCATCTCATTCAAACATTCCTCCTACTCCTTCGTCTTCCACGTGTCCCAGAGAGCATTGTTCGGTGAATGTCCATTTTTGGGGTTTGTCGATGTTACCTATAGGGTGCTCCTTGTGCCACCATCCGAATGGAATGATGAGTTCGTATTTTCCTGCTGCGGCTACCTCACAAGAAATCCTCGTGCGGTGACCATTATTTCCAAGTTGGAGAAGGATGGGATGTGTGAAGTGTTTTCCTCCTGATGAATTAATCTCGCTGTCGAAAGCTAGGATGTTTAGTGCTTTGTGATGAGTCTCGTAGGGTATGTCAAAGTGTTCGACTAAGTCTTTATTGATCAAAAAGATGTTTGATCCTGAGTCAAGCAGTACTCGGATGCGTATTCGCTTTCCGGCTGCTTCAATAAATGCGGGCCCTTCCGGGCATTCGTAGTGTAAAGGTTTTGGTTCCTGAGTCCTGAGTCGTTTGCCAAACGGCAGTGTGTGTTTGCGTTTTCGTTTATCGTTTATCGTGTTTTTTGTGTGTAGGAAACAGGGGTTTGTTACTATGCCCGCATAGTTTCGACCCTTGAGGTCTCCTCAGACAAACTTAAAATGTCCCTTCTTTTGGTTATCGGGCAGCCCACTACTAGCGGTTTTTACTTCCTGCCGAGGAATTCCCATAACCTCTGGTGTGCCAGTTCTCTGACTAGCTGCTAGCAAGGTTTCTAGTGGCCTAGTTCAGGTATCAAGGGATTCTAAGCCAGATCCGCGAACTCAAACTTATCTTTTAGCCGGACCTTGTATTCGTTGGACAGCATAGAGGTACTTCAACGTACGTGTCCTATCACTCACGTCATCAGTCCGGGTATAAGATTCCCAGGGCCTGCTCTTGAGAAGCGATTCCTTGTTCTACTAGTCGCCACTAGTATGAACCTTTCCTTGGAGTCCTCGTTGGACTGGTCATACTATGTTTCTTTTACTTATTGCCATCCTAACTCTTTTTCTTCATCTGGGTACCGGATGATACTTTCCCCAGTTCACTCCGCTTTGTTCTCTTTTGCCTTCAGGGTGACGTCCGATCTACTTGTCGTAGTCTCACACTTTTTTGATTTTGATTTCGGAGAGAGGGCATCCTCCAAGTACCCGAGTGCCGTCGCCATCGGTGCTGGGAGTAACTCATGTCAACTCCATGTCGCTAAAATCCCATGCCAAGGGTCTCTCAATTTGATTGACACAGGGTATCCCTTCTGGTGACTTTTGTCTGGTCACTGTCGAGGTTTGGAGTCGTCAGAACGGGGTTATAGGGCCGGCTTTCCATTGTCGGGAAGTAGGATGCTGTGGTCTTTGACCAAACTGTTTCCTTGGTTGCGTACCGATCGTGGATACTTGGATTGTTTGCCCACAGTTTGCCCATTTGTGGTTATTCAGTCCACAACGGGTACACTGTTGTGCTCTTTTCTGATCTTGGACTACTTGGTCCTTAATCCCTTCGTGGACTTTGTTCCAATCCGTATGTTCTACTTTTCCCTGCGTTGGTGCTGGGCCCTTTCCTTTCCTTTCAGCTTCCATTTTTATTTTGTAGGCCGCCTTTTCTTCAGCCGAATATTCCTTTTTTTGTTTCTTAGGCTTTGTGACAGCCTTTTCTTCTCTCTTCCTTTTCCCTCCTGAATCGTTTCGGGGACCACTGGGGCCACCGTGCTTTAAGGCGAGTTGTTCTATGAATATTTCTTCTCTCCTGCAGACTGTTCTTAGTGCTGTAATCCAGGCACTCTCTGTTGCGTATTCCTCAGTTGATAGTCGGCGCACTGCATCTTTCGGGATGTGCCGTTCTATCATTTGTCGCCATGCGACTCCACTCATTCCCACACTGGCATGGGTGTTGGGGTTTTCCATTTCGAGAAGGTAGCGGTCAATGTTACCTTTATAGGAAACTTTTGTCATTAGTGCTAGGGATCTTTCTCCCTCATGCGTGAGCGCAAATCGTAGGATACACTGTCCTCTGAATGTCTCCCAGAATTCGTAACCTTCGATTTTTAGATGGCCTAATTCTCCAGTCATCTTGTTTCGATAGGTAAATGCGAATGCCGACATGTCTTCTTCTTCCATTCTTCCCAGCGCATATGTGATTCGATCCTGATCCGAGCTCCACTCGTTGGGGTTTCTTTTGAAGTAGTCCTCGCATTGAAGTAACCAAAGTTTCACGTTTTGGTCTTTTCGGTTTTTGAACGGGAGTGGGGCATCAGCCTGTCGTTTACCACTGTTTGCGATGGCTATTTCTATCGCTTGAGCCTTCATCACGACTTGTGGGTCGATAGGGTCTCCACTGTCTGGTTGCCAGCCTGGGTTACCACCTCCTCCTCCTCCTCCACCACCCTGGTCTGATCCATCGTTGCTGGGATTGGGGTTATTGTATTGCGGAGGGGGGGGAGGACCTTGGTTTCCACCTCCCTGGTTTCCCGACCTTGGTGGCTCTCCTTCCCGCTGTTTCCCTTTGTCTTGCCTGCCTTGTTCTCTTGCATTTTGCTCCTGTCTCTCTTGTGCCCATTGTTGTACTCGATCAGGGTTCTTAGCGACTTGTGGGGCTGCAGGAACTTGCGTTGGCAGTGGAGCCGGGGTAGTAGTGGTAGGGGTTGGTTGGAAACTGGCCAATTTTTGCATTATAATGGTCATCTGGGCGGATAACTCTTTGGTTACTCGTTCTTGAGTTTCAGCGTGTCCGTTAACCACTCGCTGAGGGGTGACGATGTCTGCTGCATATTGAGCCCTTAATTTGATTACTTCTTGCTCTAGGACATTTGCCCTATTTGCTGAAGTCTCGCCTCGTCCCATTATGTTAGCATGTAGTTGGGCACTTACTACTTCATGATGACTTTGTCGTTCATTTGCCTCTTGTTGCAGCTTCCTCGCATGTTCTAGCTCAAGGGCTAGTCTGGTCATTTCCCCCTGTCGGGTCTGTGTGGCATTTTCGACCGCAACAATTATTCCCTCGAAGGCTATCAGTCTTTCTGCGTCGAGTGGTTTGCCGTCCTCGACCTCTTGCCGGGTGTCCTGGATTTCATGTACAAGTCCTTGTACTCGTTCGTCCAAATCCCCAAGTTTTACTTGGTTTGTCGCTATTTTCCCGTCGACGTGCCTCATTACAAGTCCCGCTCTTGCCCCTAGGGCTTTTAGGAAGGTATTATTGTCTGTTGGCTTTGGTGATCCTTGTCATCTGCCGGATCCCGAGTCTTTAATCCTTGCACCAATCCCTCATAGTGGTCGTGGTGGGTATGGGGAGCTCGTACTTCTTGGTACTTTGTCCGAATGGATTGGTCCCTCATTGCTAGAGATCACTGAGGCCTCGGTAATACGTTCCAACAGGTCTGCCGGTTCGCCGCCGGATATGTCCATTGGGTCTCCACTGGTGATTTGGGGAAAAAGAGACATTGGGTATGTCTTTTAAGTTGATATTTTTGGGATATCGAACTCGAGGATGTCTTGCTCGTAGATTTCGTAAATCCACTGATCGTCTTCAAAGGTGTGAAAGGTTTCTTTCACGAAGGAAATAGTTTTCAGCTTGTCTTCATCTGTCTGCCTATTTCACCGGCAGTGGTAGAGTTGAATTGTCTTGGTTTGGACAATTCGTCTGACTATATGTCCAAATAGCTGGTATCTCGTAGTGATATCTGGATTTCACAGGTGGGTAGTGGGTGTTCCACTCTTCGTCTGCGTCTTCTTCAGTGTCTTGGTATGTTTCAAGAAATACCCGAATGAATTCTGTGGAGGTTGGTGCTATAAGACAGTCGTCTATATAGTAAGGGAGATATTGTGGAGTCCAGTGAATCTGGATCTTGTCTAGTTCTTGATCGATAGTAACCCCATAGGGTATGACAGTTGAGTATAGGGGATGATCGCTGCGCGATAGTGCATCAGCAAAAACATACCTTGCGTCAGGCACACCGCTGTTGCGTCAGGATACCAGGTACAGTAACTTTGCGCCCTTAACGTTAGGTGCACCCAGAGCTGGGTTGCCGCCTT
>Ga0307507_10010703_pt1 | contig 11768 bp, 6 predicted proteins | sample 7_EM_MG_FD_207223 | JGI IMG/M metagenome (GOLD analysis project Ga0307507, IMG submission 207223) | Populus trichocarpa ectomycorrhiza microbial communities from riparian zone in the Pacific Northwest, United States - 7_EM | ecosystem: Host-associated > Plants > Roots > Unclassified | place...
CATAACCAATATCCTGTCCAAACGAGAATGCTAAGCTACGCTAAGGTAGAAGCGAAAACAACTAAGTCCTAAAACAAAGGTGTAGATGCGACAGGATATAACTAACAAAACAAGTAATGGAATCAAACAAGTAAGGAATCGCTACTAATGTACTAAACCAGTAAAACATAGTAGGAAGCATAGGGTTTCCCAATAGGGTACAAGAAACGAAAGGTAGTAATAAGCGAACTAATGAAACTACTACCTAATACGAAACTATAACAATACGGATGATGTAAGGTAAGAAATAATTTGTTACTGGGAAAATCGTAATAGGCAATATCCAACGTCAGGTCAATGAGTCGTAGCGACATTAGTAGATTCTCTTACAATAGCCCTTTAGACACCCCTATCCAGTCCAGAATGTTGACACTCATGCCTTACAACCGCTGCGCCCATAACGAACCACAGACAAAACAAGTGTCTAACAGGTCGGGAAAGGGAAATACATAGACTAAATGGCGCAATGGTTAAATACGTTAATACAAGAACTAGAGTGGGACTTACCTCAAGGGCAGAATATATAGAGACTCCAGCTTCCAGCATAACTACAAAGAAAAGACAATCCCACAATACATCCCCATCAATCCTTCCAACCCACTTTTTCAACTTCTGAATAAATCAACTCATTGAAGTCATAGAATAGCTAATGGGTGCAGGATCTCTTGCAGAGGAAACTTCCCCCTTTTGGCTTTTAACAAAGAGCAATGAAACTGCTGTTAGCAACTCTGGCCACCGCCCGCCCTGACTGCCCACCCCTAGCAGTCATTACCTATCCCAGGTCATCCTTCCCATATAGGCCAACATATCCCCAGCTGTTTTCTCCTGATACCTGTCTCCCTCTCACCCCCATGGCCTCCCTCCAGCCACCCTGGTATCTACCGAAACCGCCACTCACACATGTGTCTCACCCTAGTTAGAAAGCCCTAGGGCATTGGGCCCGGCGGTCCCAACCCAAATACTCTAAGGCACTACACCCAAGTTTGAGGCCAGAAGAGCGAATAGCCTGCCTAGGATTTGGGAGTCGTTGGCCACCGAACGGCAGGCAATTAGGTCGCCCCCTTCACTACCTGCCTCTGGGTGGGATCTATCGGCGCCAACGATCTCAAGCAACAAAGGCGGCCATATCTCACCCAATACCTCCGCCAGTGGAAATATTGGAAGAAGGTTGACGGATGCTTGGACAGTCTTGGTTTCCTTACTACCTTATACTCATCAGATTTTCCTTCTCTCATATTGGTTATTATCTTAATGTATTTGTTTGGCTTTGAAAAATTGGTATACGATAATATTACAAGACTCAATCGATATAGGATTAGTGAGACTTTGAATTGTGGTCAATTATAGGCAATATTATCAAATCATGTGGATGGTAAAAATATAGTAGTCATAACCACAAGTATAGTAAAGTAAAGGCTGAGACTGAGTTGATATCGTTGTAAACAGGAACAATGTAAGCTATGAAACAAGAATGCTCTAAAAGTACCTAACTTATCTCAATTCTAAAATTCAGAGATATTCTAGGTTGGCAAAATTAGCCAAAGACAAAAGATGCAATGTAACTAAATTCTCCCCAGCGTCCTGCACACCGACCCCAGCTAAAGGAATTGCTCTGGCTTGACCAAGGCGAAACTCTTTGGTCACACTGTTTTTGTTTAAGATACTAGGCCTCCTATTCTCTGCAGTTAGGCTAGATACTCTTTTTTATTTTCATTTTGGTCATCAGTATTGTGGGGCTAGCGGGGGAGTGGTGTTGCCGTAACCAAAGCTTTTCCTGTTCGTTGATGTTCGGTTAATTTTGTCCACGCACAATACATAATGCCAGTAGCACGAGCAGGTCCATCAGCAGGGATACCAGCACGATTTCCTTGTAATTGACAGCGCATGACCTCACCAACACGAATGCATTTCTTATGTGGACAACCTCTTGGTGAACAAGTACGAGGGGACTCAAAATACTGTGCAATAGGGACTATTGCAGGATCTGAGAGAGCAATAGCAGGGGTGGTTGATTATTAGGTGCAAGCAAGAGCTGTTGTTCACTAGTGTTGGTTAAACATAAAAATACAATAATATTATAAAAAGATAATCCTATTTATTTATTTTCTTGGCTATCTAATCGCCTTAAGATTATCTAATAAAATTGTAGTATGGGAGGGATCGGTGGTACGGGAGGGATAAAACATGAAAATGGGAGGTACAAGAGACCTTTACCCAAAATAATATCGTACATGTGTTAGGCTTCAGGCTTACCTTTTACCACAAACCAATAATTTAATGAAAAAAAAAGGAACTAGAAAAAAAGGGAAACCTCTTTGCGAGTACAATTGATATATGATACTATAGCTGCCAGCTAGGTATAGCATCTAGGCTATGCGTAATTGCTCTTTTTATATAGAAAATAACTAATTGACGATAGTAACTGGCAGTGTTTCAACCGTTTCTAAAACTGTGGCTTGTGCCTGGTCGATGTGAGAATCAGGTACGATAAGTGTCCGGAACTGTTGATGGAAGAGTGGGCCAGTAACAGTAGAATAAGTGCTGAAAAAACCCCTCATACTGAGAGGGCTTTACCCTTCTCCTCTGCTAGCTACTATGATAGAAACTCATTTGCCTTTTTTTATTATTATTCTTTTCCCTTAGTAAAAGCACCCTCAGCAAAAATGTTCGTGAAACGAGCTTTTTACACCAAAAGCACCCACCTTTAGCTACCAGTACTTGTAGTTTATGAACTACAAGCATTTTCCAACCTAACCTCTCATATATAGTTACAATACCTCTCTGCTACCCCTATACAACTCTTAATAAATCTGGTGAAAAATTGGAAAATCTATATATCATATTCATAAAGTTCGAGTCTGCCAAAAAGTGTCACTTTAAAATACTTACAAAATTAGCATAGTAGCAACGGGTATGATCTACTTTGAAACCGGTATCATAGCTTAGCCCCATAGAGTGAGTTAATTGAGCTGATAAGTGGTGTCAGGCGAAAAAGCTGCAATGAAGGTGAGAATAATTAGGTTGTCAGAAACATTATTAAATATTAAATTTTGAAGCAATTCTAGGTTGTGGGGGTTGATCAAACATGGCGAGTTTCGGTGCAGAAAGGCCGTTTCACCAACACTTACACTGTTGCTTAAGTTAGAGCCTGTCTCATATCGTCAGAGTTGTTTTTGCTGGTGTCGTTGAGTTTTTATCATAGTGGGAGGTTAATACTTCCGGACATTAAACCCTGCCCAAGTACTAGTGCTGTACTGTACGAGTATTATAATATGTTCTGGATGCAAGCATCGCACGATTCCTACAGAAATGGGGCATTCAACTAGCCTCCGTGCGAGCACAATTGATATAACCGCTAAGTATAACACCTATGCGTAATTGCTCTTATATACAAAATAACTAATTGTTGATAGTAACTAACTGTGTTTCAAACGTTGCTAAATCCGTGGCTTGTAAGGTGCTTGGTGTGAAAATAAGGTAAGTGTCCGGAATTGGTGACGGAAGAGTGGGCCGGTGACAGTAGAATAAGAGCTGCAACACCTTCCTCCTATACTGAGCATCTTTTGCCCTCCTCTGCTGTTAGGAACTGCTTTGGCTTTTATTATTATTATTATTATTATTTTCCTTTAGTATCATATCTTCGAGCTGTTTTTGCTATTGAGTTTATAGTCGGCGGTTAGGATACCATTTCCGGACATTTAACCCCACCCAGGTACAGGGGGTAGGCAAAGTGTCGGGCGCACTTCCAAAACGGGTAGGGGATTTGTGTGGAAACTAGCACTAATTAGGGAATCTAGATGATCCCTCATGATTACAACAGGTGGACAGCAAAAGTCCGGGCGCGCTTCTCAATGGAGCAGGCGCGCTTGCTCGAGAAAACACGCTTGTGTTACCGCGCCTGAGATACCCTTACACCCAAGTGCCCGCACAAGTATCCCTTAGTCTGTCGGGTGCTGCGCCCGATAGATCTCGTGAAGAAAATGACAGGATCTGGGAAGTATTTTTCCTTAATCGGAAATAGATTGATGGCATTTGGAAAGTATTCTTCCTTATGTATTATAACTAGAAATGCCTTCATTAGCGTTTCAAACTAAAATATATTCCACCGATTTCTTGGGCCCACCGACGGGCTAGGGGATAGTAGAATACCGGTACTGTATAATATGTTCCAGATGTAAGCATCGCCCGACTCTTACAAAAATGGGACATTCAAGTTAGACCGGGGGAGCAGCCCTCAACGAGACTGCATCCTCAGCCCGGCTTGTTATTAAAATAAATGCACGTTCAGTACGAATCGACCAAAACTACCTGAGGGTGCTGCCTCGTTGAGGCCTCTCCCGGTCTATTGACTAGCACATGCCAAAGATGCAGCGAAGCAGCCAGCCCGGGATTCTCGGCAAAGGGGGTATGTATGTATGTATGGTGCCGGACTATGGTCGTTGAATGAATGATTCGACATCTATCACTGCCTTGGCAAAGAGGTTCTGTATACCGGTAACTGAGTGACTGAACGGGTGGGAAAATATTAAACAGCGGATGCTGTACTGTGCACTGCCGTTAGAAAAGTTCAGGGACAAACGCCAAAACACACCAAAAGTTCCACTTTTTTTTCAGCACACCAGAGCAGTGCCAATTTACCTAACTAGAGCCTGTAATTTTACCAATATCATAGCTTGTATCTAGAGTATGATACCTTGTGAAAAAATTCCATATTTTCCCTGGACCTTTGGGAGGAATTATGTTGTGTGTCCTGCCTTGTCATAAGAAATGAATGCCAAGACACCCACCCTACACATATTATATAATTCGACAAGTGCTGAGATTCTCCTGGTGCTAAACTGTGCGAAGAAGCAATATTACATAATGCTATTAAATTGCTAAGCACATCAAACCCAGGTGTCTAATTACAACCACTTTAAGAAGTGTAAGCGAGGCTCAGAATCACCCAGAAGCTCTACTCTCTCAGTACCGTAAAAACTTGAATAATTGGACGGTGTGCTATGTAGTCCAGAATTCCCTTCTCTAGAAAGGGGGCCAAAAACACAGCCAAAGCACAGCCCCTTTCCCCCTTCCGAGACAGAAAAAAAAACAAAAATTTCTTGACCATACTGAGAGAGGAAAGCCCAACGACATAGCACACCGTCCAATTATTCAAGTTTTCTACGGTATATTGAATTCAAGATAGCATCTGATTTTTAAAATTTTAGAGAATAGTAGTGCTATCAGGTATTCAAGTGTTGGAGCATCTTGAAATGTGCCATATTTGGTGCGTTTTGGGGTTTGTCCCCGAACTTTTCTAGCGGCACTGTTCTGTACCAATAATATTACAAGCAATACCACCACGCGAATACCCAACCAGCAACTAATTAGATCTACGATAGAACCACAGAACAGCATTCTACCAATACCGGCACTCATACCTGCCAACACGAGAGAAACACTCCTTTCACCCAAGCACAACCCCACGAGGCGCTTTCGCTTTTTCATTTTATTTTTTACTTTACCCTTATTGCACAATACACTGCCCAGGGAGAGAAAAAAATATCCCAGCGCGCTGCTCATATCGCCGAATTGAAGTTGCGTCTTTTTTGGTGCATTTCACAATCATATCATACCTAAACGGTAACGACTTCAAACAAGGATTTTGAAAATCTTTTCGTTGCGGGGGGGGTGGAGGCGGCTGGCGGCTGCTCCCGGAGGCTTATTCTCACTTCCAGTGGTATGACGCCCGCGCTAGTGTCTGTGTAACCTAACCGGTCGCTAGCGAATCGGCGGGCGTCCATCCTCTCTAACAACGAGAAATATCTGCTGAATAGCAGTTGTCAACCCCCACATAATACTGTAGCTACAGAACTAAATGCTATGTCGCCAAGGTTGTCTCTCTCTCTTTCCATATATCTCTCAGAGGGCTGAGCAGATATTTGTTGTTTCTCCTCGTAAAAAAAAAATTCTCCCGAGATTTAATATAATGTTCTTAGCAATGACGTACTGTATTCAGGACGAGTGTCCTGCCTAGCAGCAATTAAATCCCCTAATACGCGGTCACCTTCAATATCTAGGTGAGGCACCGCCGGGCATTCTTATGTTTTTGCTCATTTTTTATCTGCGCATTTATGCCCGAAATACGGGATGAATTACTTATGTGCCTGTTCTTATGGACCTCGGCAGAGTTTGAAAAAGTGATGGTTTTGGTATGTGTGGTTTAGGTTGTGTGCTCCTCGGCCATATCCGTATGATAATACGGATAATACCGTACAATCCCTAGCCAACGGTACATTTTGTTTATGTCCTAGCTCTTTTTCAGAGAGTATTTTAATCTTTTTTATAATGCGCTCTTAATTTGCAACGTCAAGAGGCCATTTCAGTTGCTTCCGTCCCTAACAGCGGTTCAGCGAGCGCGGTTTCCGTAGTGATAAGAACGCAAGCTAGTGCTTAACCTCAATAATTCTTAAAATCACGTGAAACAAAAGTACTATAGTTTAATATTTGTGGTGGAAAGTGTTTCGATCGTGACCATACTCATGTTGCCGAGTGCTAAGTAGGTCACGTGATCTTCGATACAGAAGATTCATCGACACGGGAAGTGAAGAGAATGTTCAAAGGAAAGCCTTGACCGTCCTCCTATCTCCTAGTCCTCCTAAGCCAAAGAAGAAGAAAAAAAGAGAAACACCAAATTACAGTACAAGCATAATACCCCTCATAATTATTGGCAAATCTGAATAGAAGGTCGCGTGATTTACTTAACACTCGGCAACATGAGCAACGCTGAACAAGAACGCGCATTACTACCGTTTTGAAACAAGTATTTTTTTGGGAGAGCTAGAATGCCAAAAACAGAGTTTTTTTCCCACCAAGGAGCTTGGGAAAATAAATGCTCACTTTTGGTTATCATAACTTTTGTTTTCCTGTCTACTTGGCATGTGCAAAAGTTTCGCATGCCCTGCAAGCAGCCTCGGCTGTCAAATATTCTTAATATTCCTGTTTGCGCACCCGCAGCCTTAATCTCACCCGAGTAATTTTCAGGATCTCGTTGGTGACGTTTGATGGGCGGTCTTGGCCAAGTATCGTATCATAGTTCCAAGGTTTTTTTCTTTTCTTCGGGAGGGTAATGGGAAAAAGGCCTTGATCCAGGACAACGGGCCTAAAGGGTCCCCAGAGAAACACCGGATCGGCGGTCAATGGTTCCAGGCAATTTTGCTAGTATTATAATACTTATTTTCGCTCTCACCGAAAATTCCACTTTGTCACATTCAATTTCGGTCCAGAGAAACACCCAATTCTAAAAATAATAAAAAACCTCCTGCTTATCCCACACAGAATTATCTTTGTATCATAATTCATTGTTATTATACCATCTACTAATTAGACATCGGGGGAGCCGACACAAGGATAGAGGACAACATAAAACGTGTATTATGCTCTCGGCCTCTGAAAGGAGAGGCTGATAGGGCCTGTAAGAGTCGGAATCACAGACGGGCTGGTATGTCCTTGCCATATGTACTCGGGGGTAGGCAAAAGTCGGGCTCACCCCCCAGAATAGGAAATAAACCCGACATTTCGTGGCACCGCGCCCTACTCACTCTCGGTACCAAGCACACATACCTACCACTTCATAACTAATGGCTCCATAAGCGCAATAATATAATAATATAATAATAATACGTAACAAAACAATAATTGCCAGGAGAGGTACTAGGGGTAGGGGTGAAGTACTCGAATTGGGACAAGCAGTGGTAGAAGAGGCCAGTACTTATACCTTGGAGGGAGTGTCAAAGAACCAAAAAAGTAAGATAACTACTAATTCGAGCAATTCCATCATTCCCCTGCTTGTCCCAATATTTTCCCCCTCACTCGCGTAACCCCGACGTTTAGCGTGAGGTCCAATTGTTTCAGTTTTCACGATGCTACAAAAACTCTTGAAATCCACTATCATATCATCCCGATAAACCGGTTAATGAGATCCCACCGAGACCGGAATTCTAGACGCCTTAACATGAGCTTCAACTATTCCCCGGCTATGTTACGTAGCACACGGTTCGATTATTTGGGTTTCCGCCAGTATGGTAGCGTAGGATAGCGGGCTCGGAGCCAAGACAGAACCTGTTCCGGCTAGGCACACTTTAGAAATTTTCCACTCGACTTTGCCGAGCTTGTTCTTGTTGGTGGTGTTTGGCCGTTCCATATCATGGAACCGGGCCGTGTGTTCCGCACCGTCAACCTCTCAGCTCGTTGTTACATCAAACCACCACATCGGTAATATTCCCGTCCCATTTTTTTCGTCACACGAACCGATATCCCTAACCATCAAGCCGTGATCTCTGGCATACCGGTACTCGAGTAGAGTTGATTACTGTGCGCAGCTTTAACCCCCCCATAAGGCGGCGATGACCAAGATGGCTCGCTTGCCACAAACCTTGAGCTACATGGTCTACAGTGTGAATGAACACCAAGAAGGTACGCTACAATGATTAAGTCTCGTCAGCATCGCTACGTGTCGCTAATCCCGCCCTATCACAGTGATGGATTAAGGATGCGAATATCATTCGGGATCAAATTCCCTTACTCGGTTCATCTGGCATTTGAACGGAGCCCTCTCCCGAACAAAGTAAGGTCCTTACATCCACTCAGGATTGACCATCCTAGAGCATTTGTTAATTATCAGGCAGCCGTTGATACAGACTCCCGTTTAAAGACCGATGCAGGAACCAGGCAGGGCCTTATCCGTCAGCAAGCACGGCAGATTAAGCTAGCAGAGGTTTTATAAATTACCGAGCCTCACTCAAGTAATACAACTCTACGCCTCGTTTGCAAAATTCGGCAAGACTAGCGCCGCTGCCGCACCAAGTGGCGCCCAAACATCGCTACGAAACAACCCCCCGGACTCTACCAAGCCAATCATCGGGAGAAAAAAAATGAATGAGCAAGCCATTGCGCATATGATTCCCCACTTTGAGCCGGAAATGGATGTCTACGATAAGCGGCGTCTCTGGACAAATATGGTCATTTCGGAATGGGACTGTACAAACCCACTGGCGTTCATATATGAAATAGTGCTCAAGTTGAATAGCCATTCTGAAAATCCCGCTAGCCGAGTACAAGTACTTGGAGAGATGTTTTTTGTACGAGATAAGATAGTTAACCAGCGAAATACCTTTCTTGTACGAAAACATCTCCCTGGGTCTTGTATTGATGAAGTATACATAAAATTTTGCAATACCGGTACTGTGGTTTGCAGTTAGGCTGTCTAAATCTACACCACAATAGCAACTATCGGAATAAACTGCTCTAAAGCAACTTAGTAACACACAAGAACTCGTCGCAGAATAAGCAACGGAATCTCTCCGCCGTGCTCAGGCTGCGGTTCGACCATTTTCGTTTCCGGAGCACATGGAGAAGCTTTATTTTGGGCATGAGTTGTTTCTCCAGAATGAGCACGGGTTATTTGCGACCAATTGTGATCCTCTTGTCTGAATGTTACGCTGAAGAACGCATGCCAAGTGCTTCATCTCTATACGGCACTGAGCCTGCTACTTGTACGAGTATGCTGCGTTGTTTCACATCCTGACATCGAAAAAAACGGAGAAACCTAGGAATCGATTGGCTTGAACCGCCGGGTGGTCCAACCAGAATCCTATGTTTCATTCTCCGGACTTTCTCCCCCAGCTGCTGTCCCAGTTTGCTGGGATTCAGCGCCACCGGCTCATATTTTGTGGCGCGGCACCGGCACCGTGTTGCCTTAGACAACTGAAAATATTTTCCTGGGTGATTATTCCGAATCGGGAACCACCCGATTTTTTCCGAAACTGGAACAAATTTTCCGCCCTTCGATCGGGTAGACGATCCCCCTGGAGCTTTGCTCGCTTCCTGGATTTCTCCTTCTCAATACCGCGCGTGACACCAAACAATGCCCACAAAAAAGGACTTCCACAAGAAACGTATCAAAACTCGATCATACAAGTAATAACTATTTCAAGATTTCGGTCCTTATATCGATAGGAGGCCAATTGGGAGGTAACTCTGTTATCCAATTTCTCAAATATACTGTATTCTGGTTGAGTGAATAAAAAAAAGTAATTTGCATGGGAGGTATTCAATCTTGAGCCGCACATAAGGCTGTTAAGGCTAACGCTCCTCCTGCACTCGGGTAGATGCAGCCGTGGACCGTGGTGGCCTCCTCGCTCCGCTCGGTTACCTATGCTAACGGCACAGCCCCGAACGCGGTTACTCGGGTACGGGCCTAAGCGATGGGAAAGGCTTGGGTTAGAGATGTCAAAGCCACCCAATTAAATCATTTTTTGCCTCTGACAGTCGTGAGCGTGGGGGCTCCAAACCCGTCTTTCTCATCACTAACGTCCATAACCGAGGGATGATACCGTAAAAACTAGAATAATCGAACAATGCCCGGAATTCCCTGCTTTAGAAAATGAGCGAAAATTACTGCGAAAAAAGAGCTGCTCAGCCTCTCTAAAAAAACATACAAAAGCAAAAAAGCACTAAACCATACCAGAGGAGGCAAGTCCAATGACATAACACATTGTTCGATTATTTTAGTTATTAAGGTACGGCACCAATTTAGGGCGCTGGGGTTCTACAATTTTTGACTTGCTATTGGTGATCTCCTGGCTCCTAGGACAGAGTTGTGCTCTGAGAGCCTAGGGCATGTATGAATAACCCGAGTGGTATCTGTTGGCTAAGTCTCTCCATGAGAAATATTAACGTCTACTTAACGGGGAAAAATGCTCACGCTTGGAGAGTATTTAGTCTCGCGTTACACGAAACGAAGAACAACTAACTAGAAACTTGCGGCTCATGCGGTCTCAGATGATGCCAAGACAAATCACGGGAGGCTCGAGTGACAAGAGGTGAAGTAGTACTAACTCTTCATCACATCACACACGCACCAAGCTAGCGGGGGACCTCCGAGCCCTGCAGTATTTACAATAATGGGGTACTTCCAGTGGCTTAGATCGGAGGATATTTCCTAGCCAACCACTGTTTCTCCTGCACAATGGTCCCTTATCGCATTACCGTTACTTTTCAATAAATTCTACTAAGAGTTTTCTTGATTTCCATTAACCTACTATTCCCCACAAAGATGACGCTCGTGGCCACTGAGTGCATACGCTTGGCGCACCTAATAATCGCAGATATGGGATGCACCGGGCAAGGAAATTCCCTGAAACCCCCCCCGGAGGTGTCATATGCCGGAGGGTTAATATGGGATGCCCTCGTGACCTCCGGTCTGACCATTAATGGGGGTTACAGGGTTTTTTAGGTCGATTGCAAGGTTTAAGAAGGCTGCCGATATGTTTGCAAAATACACGGATGCCGGGCGGTAGGCTATTTTCTTCTTGCATGCCTGCAGCGCTCTAGACCTTGATGTGAGCTGCGGGTGTCTAACCCGTTTGCACAACGTTCGAGCCCAGGTGGGCTTGAGCTTTAGAGAGACCGGCGAAAGTGGGATCTTTTCTCCTTTATGGTCAGTTGCATGGGTGGGGATGTAGCCTTGGTAGTGGCCAAGGGGCGAACCCTCTCGTCTTCATGGTATGTCACTCGGACGCTATGATCGTCATGGATCTTCCGGGTCGTGGCAGGCGTTGGGGGCGGCAGTTTTATGGTGGGCTACACCCCGGAAATGGTATGGCCCCTAGATATCGTGTCAAGAGTCAATTGCTACTCCGTTTGGGTAATTGTTAACGAGATAACCCGGGGGGACAATGACCGGGGGG
>Ga0307507_10010704_pt1 | contig 11767 bp, 3 predicted proteins | sample 7_EM_MG_FD_207223 | JGI IMG/M metagenome (GOLD analysis project Ga0307507, IMG submission 207223) | Populus trichocarpa ectomycorrhiza microbial communities from riparian zone in the Pacific Northwest, United States - 7_EM | ecosystem: Host-associated > Plants > Roots > Unclassified | place...
TTAATTTTGGTCCTTATTTTTATAATTGTTATTTGCTTTTTCCTTATCATTTTTTAATTTAAATTTTTTATCTATCAAATTTGGTCATATTTTTTTTATTATTACTTATTTTATTTGAAATAATTTATGAAATGTTAATTATTATTATTTTAATTTCTTCATATTTTATTTTTTTTATTTTTTAGATTTGATCTCTATTATTTTGATTATTATTTATTTTATTTGAGATAATTTATAAAATTATATATTTTTTTAATTTCATTCCCATTCAACTTTTTAATTTGTAATATTTATTCTTTATTATTTTAATAAACTTGAAAAAAATAAAACATTAATAAGTTATTTTCCAGCTCATTTTTCATGACATAACCAAACACTGGAAAGTGTTTTCCACCTTATTTTCCATTACACTACCAAACATCAGAAAATAATTCACTTTCTCGGAATTCACTTTCCAAAAAAAAACTATTTTCCAGCAAACAAACAGGGCCTAGATAAGGGATAATATGGAAGAATCTTTTTCAGCTGCAGGTTGGCTATTTGTCAAAAGAAAGGAAAAAAAAAAAAACAATTCATAGCTTATTGTCAATCCAATCAAAATAATTTTTATTTTACATTGTAAAACAACCATCTCAATTCAAAAAAATTTAAGTTATTAGATGAGATCTCATGATATAATTTATATTATTCTTTAACACACTTTCTCAAGTGAAATCTTTTTGGACTTGAAACTTGTATAGACTCATATTACCTTGTGCTTAATTTTTGACAAATAAATAAGGGATGGTGAGATTTAAACTCGTGACCACTTAGCCATCAAGATTCTGATACCATGTCAAAGAACCATCTCAATCAAAAAAACTTAAACTATTAAATAAATTATTAAAATATAATTTATATTAATCTCAAATATACATGTTTAGGTTTGTTTACGCTGAGCTTATATTGATCTTGAATGGCTGCAGGTCCTATACGCACACTTCCAGTGCTAGCTTGGCCTGCCATTTACTGCTTCAAAATTTGTTAATGGTGGTCTTCTCCCGATAACCATCCCTATATAAAGTATAAGCCACTTAATTAAGCCCCTAGGTGTTTAAACTGCGCATATGACGCAAGCTATTATGAAAAATATAAAACAAGGGTTTCTCAAATATTTATAATATCAAATGTATTCTAAAAATATGCTTTCAAGTTTAAATTCTGATTAAACCCATCTAGGTTGTAACGGCGAAAATAAACCAAAACAATTATGAAAATAAAAATAATTATATAAAAATAACTAGAAATATATATAAAAAAAATCTCAAAACAACATCTTTCGTGTTTAATTTAGATTATTTTCCCGACCTTAACTAACATTTTAATATGACCCAACAATTAGATAAAAAAAATTACTCGTTTTCGTTAAAAATCTCATTTTACACGGCCATTCTTCTTATAATTAAAACTTTAATCCACACACTTATCCTTAAATATTACCAGCTTCTTAATGTGCTTGTGGTCCCTTGCATTCATTTTTGAATGCGGGCTCTCTCGTGTTTATGCCTTTGATTTGCGACACGATTAGATGGAATTCCTTGAATCATTCTAATGTATGCACGACCTAGGCTAAATTATCTGACTCTGTTTTTTTTTTTTTTTTTTTTTAAGGTTATGTCAACCTCGCAATAAAGCTATTATGGTATAGTTGAGGATGACTCCCTTGCCATATCTCTTACTACAATGTCTTAAATACCGGGTATTTAACATGGGATTAGGTAGTCTTCTGCATATTCCCTATGTTTTTTTTTTATATTGTAATTTAAAATCTCAACACTAACAACATGAGAAAGAGGGAGGCACGAGAGAGATTAAAGAGCTCGTACGTACACGTTGAGTAAAGGAAGGAGGGCTTGAAGAGAAATTAAAGGGGAGAGAGGAGAATTGAATGGGGAGAACATGGACACAAGGAGGATCTACCAAAATGAGAGGATGGCACCAGAGAGGTTGCATGCAGTGAGAGATGAGTAGATTTAGTAATGAAAAGGAAAGCTAAAGAAAATAAAACGCAGAAATTAAAGAGAGTGATGAAGGTGGAATTAAATTTGTATTTATCATCTGACGTAATACCCTTCATTATTCTCAACTGTCTCAATTACTCTTGCATTTATGTGTTTTTAATGGCCTTTCAATCTCATATAGCCACCCTTGTTTGAATGCTAGAACCACCCTCTTCATCTACTTAAAATTATACAAAGCCTTTTGAAGCTTCAAGTATACTTAACATATGCGCAGACTGTCATTTGACATGTATATCGTGTTCCTGTTTGACACTGTGTTCCAAATAAGAAATGGTCAAATTTTAAATTTATTTTTTAAATTTTTTTTTATATATATTTTAATTGTTTTGACGTGTTGATATCAAAAATAATTTTTTAAAAATAAAAAAAATATATTATTTTAATATTATTCAAGAAAAAAAATTACTTTGAAAAACAATGTTGTCATACCTTTAAATACCTCGTAGATAAAAATTTAAATATTAGGTGAAAATACATGAGAGTTCGGCTATGGTTTTGTCTGGGGTTCCTATTTGGGTTTTGTAGGCATTAGCTACTATGGTAATTTATTGGAGGGTGTTTAAGATATTGTATTCAGACATTTTATTTATGTTTCATTCATAGAGAAAAGATGCATTATATTTATGTTGGCTAATCACAGTTGGTTAAGTATATATATATATATATATATATATATATATATATATATATATATATATTGGGATTGTGAGTGTAAGAGAATTCTTCGAAATTACTAAGTATAGTTTAAGCCTCAAGGGTGTAGAATGTATCAACTTAAAGCACCTCCTCTGTTTCTGGAGGCTTTTGTGTGATGGTCACATGGTGAAAGTAGCTCTAAACTGATTTTCTGCGCACCTAATATCGCAGGGTAGTTTTTAAAATTGGATTTATTTAGTTTTGTTTTAATGAAAATAATTATTTGCAATTCAAAAATAAATAAATATGATTTTTCATATTAATATATTTTTTATTTTTACAAAAACATTTATTTTTTATTAGCAACATATTTTGTGAATATAAAAGAAAGTAAAGGTTAATTAAAATAAATAATCATAAATTTCTAAATCATTTAAATCAAGAAGGAAAAAAATACATCTCTTCAATTAAAACTTCTTTTTTTAATTAATTTATTTTTTTATATATAAACATATGATTTTTTTTAATAAGAATCATTGCTTTTTTAATAAGAAACTTATCATTATCTAAAAAGCAAGTTTAAATAAAAAAATAATAATAACTAGGTACAATTAATCTTGAAAACTATGTAAAAATTTATAATAAAAAATAACAAACTAGATATTTTATTCTCATTTAATGTTTATGAGAATAGTTTTTATAAAACTTGCAAATCAGATTCATATATAATAACTTAAAAGTAATTGTTAAACTTATTATAAAAACTATACTATTATTTGAAGATTTTGATCAGAGTTGTTAATATTTAAAATATTATTTTAATTATTTTATTCATAGTAAATTTATTAAAAAAAATTAAAAATTTAAAGGGTAATATTAGAAGAGGCCTTGTGCTGTACCTATAAGGATTGTACCGCTTGCTTAGTTTAAAATGAGAGTCTACAATGCTAGGTATGTCCTCTGGTTCAAATTCCAACTACATCAACCTTTAACTCAACTGTTTAAGTTTGAAGTTTGTTTTTTTAATAATTATAAATTTTCTGAAAATTACTAAAATTTTATATAATTATTAAATTTAGAATTCGTGAAATTAGTTAAGATACTTGTAAACTGACCCGGACATCCATATTAATAATAATAAAAAAATTCCAACCACATCTCATGGCAAGAAAGCTAGATTTGAGTTTTATTTCAATTTTAAAAAAGAATTATTTTTTAATTATTTTTTAATTTAAAAACACCTAAAAATTCATAAAAACCCTAGCATATCTATTTTAACACCAAAATAATACAAAACTGGTTCAATAAGAAAAATAGGCTAATTCATGAAAACTTCTTGAGTTTAGATTTATTTTTCCAGCAACATAAAAGTTTGAAATCATATCCATATAACTTCACTTTTTTTTAAATGAATCTATTAACATTAAAATTAGTATTATTTTTTTACTGAAATGTGCTTGACTGAATATTTTTTCTCTTCTTTTTTTTAATATCTTTATTTCTCCTCCTTCTCGTATAGATATCAAAATATAAACAAAATAAAATTTAGAACTTAAGCATAAAATTATCAAATATGTAAAAAAATAAAATTTCAGGGATAAATTGTAGTTTCCTGTGTCTCTTGAGCAGTAAAAATAAAATGCTTTATTTGTTTTTGTTCCTTGTTTTCTCAATTTTCCCAACAACAAATTAATATTTTTTTTTATAAAATTGATATTTAATTCACATATTAAAGCACTTCTAGTTACCTTGTCCATGCGGTGTAAATAAATATAAATTATAACGTACGAATCGATGTAAACATCTGGTGTGAGAATGAAATAGCAAAGAGGATCATAAAAATAATATCGTGCCATCCACAAGGAATTTAGACACCATAAAAGTGTTCTCTGTTTTAGGATTTTTTTAATTTTAATTTTAATTCCTTGCAACACAAAGATCACCTGGCCATGGCATGGGCTTGTATTCATGACTATGTTGGACTCGAGTCATGCCCACTTCCATCAACGGTAGAGTACTTTCACATATTTCAGTGGAACTGAATGACAAGGAATTGTGGACGCGGCTTGCTGTGTTTGGATACAGTGTACTGATATCAAACCCAAAAATCAATAGATGAGAGAGAGAGAGGGAGAGAGAGAGAGAGAGGGAGAGGGAGGGAGAGGGAGAGAGAGAGGACATCAGAGAATACTAGGCATTTGATAGGAAAATTTGGGCAGCAGCTGCTGTTAACTCGTTTATATTCTCTTCTGCTTAAGATGGAACCCAGGAAGAAACAGAGACACCACTCCCACTCTGTGCCCACATGGTACATACTCTGATCTACGATTAAAAGAGATTGAAACAAAAGAGAAGTAGTGCTACTGGCACTCCGCTTTTTCGATTTTCATATTTAGCTCTTGTAACATGTAATCAAGTAGCTAAAAAGCGGAGCGCAAGTAGCGCTACCTGAGATAAAAAGAAGATCAACGAGAGGGGGGGGGGGGGGGGAGTCTATATAAGCCTAATTAATAGTAGCAGAGTTAGGGGAGCTAGCACTACTCTAGCTCTTCCTTGTCTTCATGGTGGTGGTGGTGGTGGTGTTGTTATCATGGAGGAAATCAAGCAGCCATGTACTCTTGCATTTGGGGCATTTAGGGTCATTCTCAGAGAGCATCACATACATGAGGCACCTTGGGCATCCCACAAGCACCATTGATGTAGCCTCAGGGCTACTAGAGTATCTGAGAGTGTCATCCTGGCTCATCTCTGACGACACACATGAGCTTGGAGGGGATGTTGGTGACACTGTTGCCGACCGGCCTGGGGACTCCACTCTCGGGTTCACCCTTGGTGGTGATAGGTTGAGCTTGAGGTCAAGCTTTGGGAGGCTACCGTTTCTTCGACTCATCCTTGACGTTTTGTTTTTGTAGTATATCTCACCTGCCTGAGAAACAAAACACAAACAGAGAGATTAATTCAACACACAAACACTGATAAAAAGCTGGACTGAATTTGTAAGAGCTTAACAGAAAGTGTTTCGCCTAGTAGAAAGGCACATAAAACTAAGTTATGCCATGTTCAAATTAAGGAGTCACGTGTATGCCAAGGAAGTTTTGCCAACCTGAGGGGAGAGGAGGGGGCTCTTCTAATTCGATTTGTGCAGAAGAGAGATTGGTAGTATTATGAAAGAGATCAATGGAGAGTGGCTAGGCTTGAATCGAGACTCGCACCTCTAGCACCATCAACATGAACTTGGTGGTGGTGGGTTTGGACATCTAAGGCCATTATATATAAGGAAACAAGGGGAGAGAGGTGGGGTTATTTTAAAAACTTACCTTAATGGTGGGATAGAAGTGGAGGGTGTAGAGACAGAGAGAGAGAGAGAGTTGCGTTGAAGTATCGGTAGAAGAAGAGTGTAAATTGTGGACAGAAAATGTATTAATGAATGGAAAAATCACAAGGAGTAAGCAGAAATGGGGAAGCTTGGAGTAAATGTCGGCATTACAAAAGTGCACCAAGAATTCATTTATTCATTGCTTTAGAGGAGGAGGAAGGGTCGGTGTTTTAAAGTGTAGTGTGAGAGCAAATAGACCACAGGAAAAACACAATTGCTTTTAAGGCTAATTTGCTAGAGCCCAAAATCATTTTCAAGAAAGAGCCATCACCACCGTAGAATTTAATAAAAAAACACCAAGAAATTAAATGTCAACGGAATAAAAGGAACTATAACAGCTAAACCTAATTTAAATAGCCACCAGTGCGCTATAAATTTAAAGAAAAACAAGAAGAAATTAAATGGCAACACCCAGAAATTACATAGGAAACACCAACAAATTAATTAGCCACCAGAGAAGAGAAGAAGAAGAAAAAAAAAAAAAAACCTCTCCCTCCATCCCTCCCTTGCGTGACCCGCTTTCTTTTCAAAAAGTTTTGTGAAATATCAGAATCATCCTTCTACTTTTCTGTATTTTTATCTCCCTTAATTAATTATTAAATACTACCATTTCATTCTATCACTCAAATTCTAATTTAATTTGGGCAGTCTCAAATGAAGTTAAAAATTTTCAGAGAGTAAATTATTGCTGATAGATTAAGAGTCTGTTTGTTTTTATATTTTAAAAATACTTTTAAAAAATATTTTTTTCTTTACTCTAAATTAAGTTTTTTTTGATGTTTTTAGATTGTTTTAATGTGCTAATATTAAAAATAAATAAAATATTATTCTAATACATTTTAAAACAAAATACATTTTAAAATACCAAACAAACTCTAGAGGATAACTATTTATGAAAGTCATGTTGCATTACCAATATTGCCATGTGATTTGAATACACACACACATATATTTCACTAGATGCATATTAGTATGTTAAAACAGAGTCTCACTAAGTGATCATTGAATTGAAAAATACAAAAGAATACATATTTATTTAATTTAATGAAGAAGCCAGAGGAAAAACTATAGGATTACGTACTGTTTATTTTTGTGTTTTAAAAGCGCTTTTAAAAAAAATTATTTATTATTTATTTTTTTCTTTACTTCAAATTAATTTTCTTTACTTTTTTAGATTATTTTGATGCACTAATATTAAAAATAATTTTAAAAAAATAAAAAAATATTATTTTGATACATTTCTAAATAAAAAACATTTTAAAAAATAACTACAACTACACTTTCAAAAATGTTATAAGTTGAACCAGTAGGTGTTGTGGCGCTTTCTCTCTCTCTTGTTTGTATACTCATGCGGTGAAAAATGCATGGTGAAAATCAATACAGAACTTTTTATTGAGCTATTTCGGAGGAATTTTACCAACATGTACACTAAATTAATTTATTCCATTGCAATTTTTTCTTTTCGTTTTTTTTCTTTAAAAAAGGCTTAAACTTAAGATAATAATATGATGAATAAAAATATAAATCAACTGATGCAAAAATAGCTTGACTTTGTTTGAATGAAGGAGATGTAAATCAACTCATGGTGATTGAGTTTAGGCTTTCATCTGGGCCAATCAGCCTTGGAAATATTCTGGAGCGAAAATAGATTGAAGTGACCTAACACAAGAGGTTAGAACCTTAAATTCTAGTTAGGCAGAAATGAAAAAAAGTCAACATAAAATCTCACAAATCTGAAGAACATAGCAGCATGGCCAGGACATAATTTTTTTTTATTTTAATATATTTTTAAAAAAAAAATATATTTTGAATCATCATTGCTATTACAGTTCCAACCACACAGAATCTTTAAATCAACATGGCAAACATTTGTCGACCCACCTTTTTTTGTCCTGTTAGGGCTTTTTATTTATTCTCTGTTTGTTTTTACATTTTAATTTAGATCATTTTAATGTTATAATATCAAAAATAATTTAAAAAAATAAAAAAATATATTATTTTAATACAATCTTGAATAAAAAATACTTTAAAAATAAATTAAAACCACATTTCCAAACAATTTTAAATATTATAATATCAAAAATAATTTAAAAAAATAAAAAAATATATTATTTTAATACAATTCTAAATAAAAATATTTTAAAAATAATTATAACCACACTTTCAAATAATTATTAAATGTCCGGTAGTGGCCATGACCAAATCAAATCAACGTCTCTTCACGCGAGAAAATAAGAGATTCGCTGAGTGAAGCTCTCATGTCTCCATAAGAAAAAAATAATAATAATTGTCTTTGTCGCTGTCAATACTGTTTATGTCTCCAAAAGGAGTATCCACTAATTTCGAATAGTCTTGGACTTCCAAATTTGAAATGCATTATTCATTATCCATATACACTAAATATAATATAAATTAGAGGTTATTTATAGCTAATCTTTCAAAAAAAATAAATTAAAAAGAGATTCATAATATTGTCTTTGCAAATAAATAAAAAGAAAAAGATAACAAGAGCATTTTATATTAGCAAATCAAGAAAAAAAAATGTTAATACTTTTATTGAAGACTTTGTATTATATTTATTTATAAAATTGAATATACAGCTTCATTGAGGTAGAGAATACCATCCCTAACTTGATTAGGTTTTTTTTTTTTTTATTCATAGCTGTATCCATTAGAATAAATAGAGATGGACTCAACTGCAAGATGTCAATGAGATTATGCATGTGATCTATTAAACAACATTTCTTGTCATGTTTTTAAAGAGGTTTTTGCTTAGTAATATGTTCTGAGTCGATTCATTTTTTATTCAACTTAAATTTTTTTAAGACATTAAGAAGTTACACATTTGATGCATGATGACAGAAACACTTTTAAAATGCTTAAATGATGATATATTAAATGATATATTTTTTTAAAAAAAGATATTAAGACAATAAATTGTATTGACTTGAGCTAATAATGGTTAACTTGTGAGACTCGTGATATGGGGTGTGAATCGTGATAAAACCATGGAATTCACATCAAAATAAATTAAAAAACTCAATTATAATGAACCAAATATCGAAGGTTGAAAGCGAAAAAAAAAACTAAATTTAAAAAAAGATAGAAATAAAATGACCCGGTTAAACTTATATCAGTGATTGACACAATACCACGGACCATGATAAAAAATTTTGTACGTAAGAAAAACAAAGTTAAGGCGATGCTAGGATTTCTAAAGAAGTAAAATAAATTTGAGACTTGGGGTATTAAGTTGATTGAGTTTAATAAGTTTGACTAATTTAATAATATAAAAAAAGTAACCTTAATTTAATCTTCCTAAATCATAACCAACGAGATCTTAAACTCGGGCTTAATCAAGAAGCTAAATTCATAAACCAAAAAACAAAAATGTCTATTTGTGTTAACCTATTAAGCTTGTGCCTCGAATCATTTGAACAAAAGCGCCAAATTTGAGAAACCTCAAAGCTCAATTTTCAACTAATCAAATGTTGAAGGATCAAATTAAAAAAAAAAAAGAGTCAATCATACAAAAGTATAAATTTGTTTTTAGTAATTATAAGCCAAAAAATGGCTTGGAACTACGTCTTTTCTTGCTCCTCAAACATAGAGTATACCTACTCTTAACTGTTCTTATATCAAATTGGTGTCCATTTCACCATTCTCTTGTTGAGTTTCACCTATTGTCTCTACTTCATGTTCTTCTGTAGTCTCCTCCTCCTCTTGAGCTGTATTTTTAAGAGGTTTTTTTTTTTTGTCTCTTGAGACTCTTTCTTCTCTTCCTCTTTAGAGGACAACAATGATGATAATGAAAATGAGGCATCTGAGGCTTGTTTTTTATGGTTATTTAATCGTCTTAAGAAGTGGGGCCCACATGTATACAACATAGATAAATATCAGTGTAACAATTATGCAGCACAAAATACCAGGAATATGACAAAATATCTCTTGTACCACCCTTTCGCCAACCGAAGAAGGTAATATTGATAGTTATCAGCAAGATCTCAAAACACATTCTTTTAATTTGAAGTCAAATGAGGAGTAACATTACCTGCAACAAAAAATCTTCAAATTAGAGAACATCCCCCCACTTTCTTAGTAGAGGTTATAAAACCATTATAACATTACATGATCTAATCACTCTTCCAACTTTTTACTGATAATGACTTGCCTTAAAAATATCTTTCAAGGAATTTTGTGTTCTTTTCCTAGAAAAGATGTAAAATCATGCCATACCTTTTTTTAAAAAAAATCTTCAATAGAAATAGGCAGGCTATAGTAAAATTTAAGTAGGTTAACAATAGGATTTTGACCTTTAAGTTTTAAGTATTTGTCAAAAGTTGCTATAGTCATCCACGCATCTAGGTGTAACTCATCTTCAAATAGATTATAGTAGGATTTATTATATCCTTAACAAAACTAGATAAGGAAAGAAATATACAAGTTTAAACATGCTACCTTTGGTGTTCTACTTAGTCTTTCACGGGGAAGTGAAGTCCTAAGATTATACCCTGCCCTTATGTTAGCTATTAGCTGATTAATAGCATTATTAACTACAATGTTCTTATATGAGTCATGAGGTTGAGGTGTGGATTAGGTGTAGGTACAGAAGGCAGATACACCTCATGAGAAGATCTTGCCCTCTATTCCTACTGATAGAAGTACCAACTATGGAGTCACCTCTACCAAAAGTTTTTTTTTTTTAATCCAGCTAGACATACTTAAAAGCAAATGGAAAAACCAAGAGAATAAGAGTAAGGTTCCTTACCTATGTCTTTGAATATAAAAGATTCACCACAAGGAATTCAGAAGAAAAAAGAATGAGATGTTGAAGTAAAGAAGAAGAAATGACTATTTATAGTAGTGGTTCTACCAACAACTATTAAAGTGATTTTAACATGCCCATGTGAAATAATAATAGATGTTCTAAGATTCCTTAGATAATTGTCATCATTATGGTGTACAAAGTTCTCCGGTTTTATCACTTACACAACCATGTAAAAGATGTCATGTGATTCCTAACATAGATGCAGACTTTAATTCCAACCAATGTTAGCCATAATTTCATTAATCTTCTTTGTAAGTTCATGTTATTCCTTGAATATATCATTTGTCCCCCCTGCACCCCCCACTGCACTTTATGATAAATTATTTTTTTTTAACAACACTCTATTAATAATTTACTTTGTGTAGCAATTGATGATGATAAGATTAAAGGGTGAATCGCTATCAGTTGGGTCATGGCCAACCAAATTCTTTTTCTCTTCTCTCTTTCTCCTTCTCTTTTTAATCCCTTTTTATTATCACAAGCTATAGGTTTATGACAAATCTACTTATAAATATAACATAGGAATAAGGGTGTTACCTTAGGGGCTGAAAGATTTTTCCTAGATATTATCTAGATTTTTTGAATATAAAATGCCAGGTTTTAATAAGAGAGAGATAATCTCTCTCTCTCTTTCCTTACTTTGTCTGTATTATCACTATTTAAAAGACCCAAATTGATTTTGGCATCGAAAAGTTATAGCCTTATCCATAAGCTATCAGTACCCTCAAAGCAAGCTCAAATTCAGTAAAGTGAGTTTAAAGCTTCATCACTACTCTTGTAAAGGTGTGATTATGAGTAGAGAATAAATTAAGGCTTTGTTTTAACCTTTTCTTTTTCCTTCAAAACAGGAGTTCGAGGATATATGAC
>Ga0307507_10010705_pt1 | contig 11764 bp, 11 predicted proteins | sample 7_EM_MG_FD_207223 | JGI IMG/M metagenome (GOLD analysis project Ga0307507, IMG submission 207223) | Populus trichocarpa ectomycorrhiza microbial communities from riparian zone in the Pacific Northwest, United States - 7_EM | ecosystem: Host-associated > Plants > Roots > Unclassified | place...
TTACTTATATACTTCTAATCAACCTACACCCTCTTCTCGTACATAGTTTTATGAAATCTAATTCCTACTGTACATATCTCATACTTATCAACTTGCTGTTGCAACGCTGTGGCCACCTTGCTCTACGCGGAGATTGAAATGCTACCTGATTTGGTCTGATTTGGTGTTATGTTGTGTGACAGAATTTGCAACACTAGGTGACTTTGACCTTTTGTATCGGCACCCATCGGCACCCACCTTAAGGATTCCAATTAAATACGAAAAAAACATATTCTAAAAGCTAAGAATCAGGCCTTTCTATCAGTAAAAGAACTATAGAGATTGGTTCATTCCTTGAGGCACTGTGGTGTTTTGATCAAAATATTTGCAACACTCTGCAAATGATAGTAAGTCGCTACATGTGCAACAATTGATGGCTTAGCACTATGCCGCTTATTTAATACTAATTTGCCGGCTGGGCCTTTGTTTCCAGATGATCAAGATAATCTCCATCCAAACGTTCTGTGCTTACCCGCTCTCCTCGTTCATTTACACAACGCCCCACCTCAGTGACAGACAGAAACATGCAAATGCTCGACTGGAGGCCTTTATCCTGCAAACTATCATTGAGGCTCAGGAATCCACTGATGCACCTGACACAGATAGCACAGGATCTAACTGGGAGACAGACTTGGAGAAGGAGGACAACCACAGCAGCACATTGAGTGACTGGGGCATGGGCATTGAGGAGGATGAAAGTCCTGTATCTGACATGGTAATCGAAGCCTGTCATGAGAGACGCAGCCTATAGCCCTAAGGTTTTTTGACTGGTTTGAAAGTCCGCTATATTACAACCATGAATGTGCTACAGTTTTTGATACGAAATCCATGTTTGGAGAGGAAATCCTGAACTTTCTGTATTGTGGGAGTTGCAAGACAATTCCCTAGCGATGGCTTGTAGTGGTTGCTACGTCAACTCTGCATTCCACTATTATTTCTTACCTTTTCTCAACCATGTGACTTCGATTTCAACATGTACAACACAGTAGTCTACTATTGGCTATAATATACATTGATATTCTCACAATGCATATAGTAGTAATGCATATATCTTGTAATGCATGAGATTTTCTGGGGACCAACTCGGTATGTGGGGATTTATGTGTGAAACATCATATTGGATAATGGATAACAGATTTGGGGGTTATGCATTACCAAATCTACAGATTCACTGGGTATTTACTTGTTCACTTTACTGTACCTGATTTTTTTTGGCTGAAAATCTACTCTGATGTACCCTATGTGCCATGAATACACTTGAGCATAGCATCCAAACTTTTCCATGCCAGTTGCTGAAGAGAAGAAACAGAAACCACAAGATGGACACAGGCCCTATGCCCCTTGTGCCCCCTGTGCCCCAAAAAACAGTGACACCCCTCAAACATTGGCCATCAGTAAACCCAGCACAGTTCAGGAACACCTCATACTCCATGACTGGCTTGGCATTGTGTAATATTTTGACTCCAATCAACCCATTTCACAAGAGGAGGTTGTTGAACACTTTGTGGGCAGGGCTGATGGGCCTCTGCAGAAACACTTTTGACAAGAAGAGGTGTAGCAGTAGTGTTTGAAAGTCCGGTCTGGTCCGGTTTTTTGATGCTGAGGGGCCTTGCCAAAAAAACTGGACTGGACCACAAAAAGACCACAGACCATGGTTTTTTGTGGTCTTTAGACTGGTTTTGGTCTTCACTGGTTTTAACTGGTTTATAACCGGTCTTTAGGCCAATACTTTGCAATTATAAATCAATAAATTTATTGACATTCTAATTAGCTTTAGAATGAGCCCAAGAACGTGAAATTCTGTTGGGAATCGGTGCTTCTATGAAATTAGTCTGGTACATCTACTATTTTCAACAGTATTTTACGTTTCCAATCATACCTCCGTCCGTCTTTGATTAATTAATAGGTTCTTGGGTATCTTTATTTACATTTTTATTGGCTTTAAAATGAGCCCAGGAACGTTAAATTCTGTTGAGAATTGGTGCTTTTATAAAATTAGTCTGGTACATCTATTACTTTCAATGGTATTTTACGTTTTCAATTATATCTCCATCGTTCTTTGACCAATTAATACGCTCTTGGGTATCTTTATTTACATTTTTATTAGCTTTAAAAAGAGCCCAAGGACGTTAAATTCAGTTAGGAATTGGTGTTTTTATAAAATAGATCTGGTACACCTACTATTTTAAACAATATTTTACATTTTCAACCATATCTCTGTCAGTTTTGGGCCAATAAATACGTTTTTGGGTATGTTTTAAAGGGTATTTAAAGGGCTACAAAAGACTGGTCTTTTTGCGGTCTTTACATCTCAAAAATGAAAAGACCGGACCACAGGTCCAGTCTTTTGCAGTCTTGGTCTGGTCTGGTTATGGTCTTTTTCCAGTCATGAGACCAGACTTCCAAACACTATGTAGCAGAAAAATTGATCCAACTCATGTGGCTCTTTTGACATTATTGAGTGAGGGAGCTGTCTGCTACAAATACAACATTGTGTACAAATAATAAAATTTTGTATATAAGGGAGAGGAGGGAGGTGTAGCAAGGATATGGGATCATATCCCTCCTCTATATCATTTACTTTCCATTACTTTGCATTTGTTTGCATTTGTATCACATGACTCCCTTCCATACTTGTCAGTAGTAGTCATGTGACAAATCACCTTCTTACATCTTTACCACCACTGCATCTATTGCTTTCCAGCAGGCATTCTATCATAGCTCAAGCCAATAGGCAAGTATTATTGTGTATTATCAGGTCACTGACACTCTGCTCCAAGAGTACAAGTCTCAGCACCAGTTGATCAGGGCAGATCTTATCAAATCTGCAGTGATATCCCTTCTTGCATCTGTATCCAACCTCTTGTGGATTTCCTGAGAGGTAGTAAGGGTTGTAGCCTTGGATTTCCAAAGCAATATCAACCCTCACTAGGATATGCCCACATCTAGTCTCTTTTCCTCTTTCTTTCCCTTTTTAGACCATGCTTTGACTGAGATCATAGCTGGGTCTCCACACCATTGTCATTTCAGCTTGCCATATGACTTTCATTGACAGCTCCCACATTTAACACACAGATAGTGCGTTACACCTCATTAACTGCCCTGAACATGTGATAACCCACCCCTACTTATATGCATGAGTTTTGGGAATTTTTCATGTCAACGCCATCTACACCAGAGGCACCACACCAGACTACCATCCTACAAGGTTTGATCTGTTGTGGGTGAGGTGGTTTCACACAATTTCGCCAGGAAGTTGGCAAACACAAAAGTTGGAGACCATTGCCTTTCCACCTGTGGCAAGCGACAGGGCATTCAGTTTTCTAGATCTGAATGATGTTGTGAGATCATGTCATATCATTCCAGATTTCGCTTCTGGAAAATGATATTCAGATGGTCAAGGCCTCTCGCTTTGCTCATGGGATGATGATGACTACTGTCAATACTATATCAGATGGTAAATGGGTTCACAGCCTCAATTTTATATCTAACCATACTTATCCAGATTTGTTGACCAGGACATGCTCATGTGTTATCATTCTGGCCTTGGAATTGGACACATAGGCATCCCTGGTACACAGCAGGCATGGAGGTTGAATTGGAAGAAAATATGACATCATTAGGAACTCTTTCCATGGGTTTAGAAGCAGCTCCACTTGTCAACAATGGGGAGACTATTCTTGGTCTAGAAGAAGGGGAATTGCAGCAATGGGATGAGGAACAAGTTGATGAACCTGATGATCAAGATAGTGATCATGATGCATAAGATGACCACAATGACGATGCACATTCTGATTTGGAGGATGACTGCAATTCTCTGGCTTCTATTGGGGGTAGTGACATCAATTTTGAAGAAGAGTATGACAACTGAAAAATGTTTTGACATGTTCAAATTCTCTTTGGAGTTGTAGCTCTAAGCCAAAATATATGGATTTATGAGCATTTTATGACGAACTCTCAATCAACATGTCAATGAGCTATTTATTGTTTGGCTTTCTCCTGATACCCAAACAATAGTTTTGCAGCAAAAAAATTGTTGCGAGGGAGTGAGGGTGGTGGTGTAGATGGTGGTGGTGATGGTCATCATCAGGAACAAAGAATGAATTGCAGTGAGAAGGGTTAAAGTAAGTCTTACTAAGAAAGAGGCAGAGCGAAACATGTCAGGAATCAGACTCATTTTCATCAAGGAGTGACTGGTGTTTGATTTAGAATCTTGGGAAATACTCCTCCAGTGTCCATCGCAAACAACACATCTATATATATGGCTGTCCTGTCCCAGTTGAAGGTCCATGGGAGTAGGTTCTTGTGTGTCCACACCATATTCATCCATTTGGAGGTGTGCATGACCTCTCATTGTATATGACTGATGATGGGCCTCTCAGCATTTCCTGACCACTCATCGCATTTTGCAGAAGTTTAGAACCAGTGAAAAGCAGTTGCACATTGGACATTCAAGCACCATTCCAGTTGTATTGTGCAACAAATCCCAGGGGCTGTGGTTGGAATATACTTTGGGTACTTCGCATGCTGACAGAGAAATGTGTTGTCTTCGAAGATGGCTAAGGGGATAGTGATAACGACGTGACTGACAGAGACACCAAGACTGGAGCACCAGAGCATGGTGCTGGCAAGTTGACCATTCTCTTTCCACCATTCCAGTTCAAAAGCGATGAACTGCTGGTGGAAGCCAAATTGGTGATATAAGGCCAGGGAGTAATCTGACGTGGTGAGGTTGTCAATGGATGTGGAATGGTATAGACAGGATGATAGTGACTGGGAATTCTTAGTCCTGGTTTTGGCAAACAACATTGTACTCACCTCAGAGATGCTTGTGTACTATGGGATCACATGATATCATTCACCTGCACCAGGAGGCCATCTGACATGCTTTCCCTCTCTTGAATGTGTCTTGATGTAACACAAAGCATTCGACAGACCTGGTAGTGTTTACTTTCTTAATCTTCAGCCCAACGAACTCCACCATCTCCTAGAGTTGAGGAAGACCCCCTCTGACATTGATGACAATGTCTATACCATCAGCAACAAAGTCATTGGCAATACCAGGGTCAGATGCAGGTCCCACTGTGCGCATACTGAGAAACCAATTTCTAACAGGTGCCAGATCCACGTTTGGTGGTAGCAGTATTGAACCGTGTAGCTGAGGTGGTTGGTGTGCCTTGAACAAATGGTGGGGTGCAAAACTCTTGCCATCAAGCATGCAATTGAGGACTACTTTAAATTTGATAGCATTGACAACTTTGCATTGTCGTCAATGCTCTGCAACAACATGTATTTACAAGTTTTCATCTGTCGGTCACTCAAAACTTGTTGAGACTTAGCACTGTGGATTGTCCAGAACACAATATTGTTGAGGAAAGCTGAGATTAACAATACCTTTGGGGTTCGTGATTGGCATCTCCTCATCCAGTATGTTTACTTCTGCACTTCTTTGTTTATCTTCCTGATTTTAATGTGCCTCTAGTGATGCTCCACATAACTCCGACAACAGGAGGGGAAACTGTGGTTGGAAGGAGGGGGATCATTGGATGGCATGGGTGTTTGACATGCAATCCAATGGTTCCACCTTCTTCCTACACATCAGCCGACATGGGGAAGCAGACAGACTTGGAGCAGACCCTCACAAGACTTTCCTTATTCACAAATTGGAATGTTTGTGGAGTGGAGAAGTAAGATGCATTCCTTTTTCCTCGTGTCTGATTGAGCGTTACCTTCATTGTAGGTTATAGACAAATAAGGATGTATAACCACATAGTGCACCTGCAGGCACAAACCCCACTACTACATATGCAACAATATATTTTAATTTGCGAGTAATATGCTGATTTCAACAGTCAGTGGAAGGATGACATGTTACCTACATGAGTTAGTGCAAAGTTAGTTAGATAAGTAAATGCAATGTGGTATAGTGTCCACTGTCTGTTGGAGGTGCATGTATGCTGAAAAATGAGAATACAGAGGAGCAAGTCACAGTGATGTTGATCCTAGTCTGTCCTTGAAAAATCTGGTCTAACAAAAAATTCTCCTCCACCACAGAATGACTTGGGTCCACCAACTGCCCTCCCAGCCATCACTTCATTGTTTGGAGGAGATGCACATTGACCCTGTTCCAAAACAGATATGCTTTCCCTCCATACCATTAAAGCAAGTGACTCCAAATGGATCACAATACGTGACATCCTCGATGGGGTGCACTCGTATTTCCAACTACCCTTACACTTCCATGAGTACAAGTATCTACCACCGGAAATGCACCACAACCTCCTCGAGTCTTACATGTTGAGAATCAACCTGTCACAGCATCACCTTCATCATCACCTTGTTCAATGTCTGGATGGCAGCCAGAAGTGGTCGGAAAGTGAGGAAGAGGCCATCTCAATATGAAAGTGGGAAACAGTTTGAGGAGTTGGATGAGCTCAGGGTTTGACAAATCTGGTGAAGTCCAGATGTGCATGTACTCCCCTTCATCGTCAGCATCTTCAAACGCAGACTTGCCCATAAGTGGGGTGGTTGAATGGTCTCTATCAATGGGACTGGACAGTTCTTCTCTGTCACCAGATGAAGCGAGCATAGTAAGTGTATTCCTGGATGAATGGGATGACACAGAAGCTACGGAATGGGACAGGGCTGGGGTAGGGGAGTCTGAAAATGGGTCACTAGGTGCTCTGGTGCACTTTGGTTGAACCACTGAAGTGACTGCAAAGGGTTTCTGGTGGGATGTTAAAGGTTGTGAGTGGGAGCGAGAATGGACAGTTGATATGCTTGCATCCCTCCTGAGCCCAGATGTTGGTGATTGGATCTTGATCGATGGTGTCTCCTCGAATGCAAGTACTTAGAGGGCATATTAGAATTGTAATTCGCCAAATTAAATGAGAAAGACTGACTCCTTTCAGAACATTGATGGCTTCCAACATAAAGTCTTTCCCTCTAAAGCAGATCAGGTCCCTCAAAATAGCACAAAAAAAATTGGGTAACTTACGCAGCTTCTTTGAAAACAGCATCATCAAACTCCCAATCTAATCGATTTCTTCCTGTGCCACCCAAGTCTTCAGGAATCAGCTGCAATTGCATCACTGCCCACAACCTGACAAAGTACAGCCAGTCAATTCAAACAATTCCACAATCCATAAAAATAAATCCTATGCTTCAAAGAACATTTGAGTACCAGCCATACCTACAGTACACCAATTTCTGATAAATTGATCCATGCATTCATGTCATTCTTGCTCCAACATATGAATTTCACAACACATCGAAAAAAAAATTACAAACCTTTCTGTGTGAGAGTTCCTCATGGATTGGACCTTGAATGAGGCATCCATGTCTGAAATTTCACAGGCAAGGTTATGACTCCACCCAGCAACTGTGTTATTACCAGGTAACTGTAACAAACAAGACAATACATTCATTAGCAGATACACTCACATTTCTCTTTTCTCAAGGTGGGAATAGGCACATGGTTCCAGCTGGGTGTGGTTTCTCCTCTTTTTGAGTGGGGTGCAAAGGTTTGGACCTTGCATTTGCCTGGTACTTAACTTCCATCATCCCAGATAATGTTCAACTTCAGCAGGTGAAGGAGGAAGTTCTTCTCCATGCTGCTTGATTTGTACACATCAAGATATGGATAGAACACCTGGGCTGGAAATATACCCAGCTAAGAGACCACTTCAAGATCAGAAAACATGTAACTTTGTTTTACCTTGAAGTCCTAGTGCATGCTCCACCTTTGCTCAAGGAAAGACCATTTGCAACTTTGAGCCAATTTGTTGCAGATGCTCTCCTCTTCAAAGCTAAGGGCTTCTGCAATGATAGACCTCCTCAAAAACTCGAAAACCAACCAACTGAGGGTGTAAGAACCCTTCAAGTTACTAATGTAGTGGGTATATCAAGGGTGGTGTTGACTAGTACTAGAGTAATTGCATCCTTTGTAACCAGAATTATGAGGAATGAGCCTGTGACCCATGCTATGCATGGGCTAGTATGCTACTCATTGGCCAAAGATTTGAAATCACAGGTCAGTCAGAGCAAAGTGATCTGGATTTGGCACATGAACAGACTACATGGGTCAGGTTGGATGCAAAATATAACCTTAACAATACAGATTTATATAGTTGGAAGTTTAAGGGTAGAGGGGTCAATTAAACTGGGGTGGCACAGTGCTGTGAGAGCCTTTGGATTCAAGATAGCAACATTTCTTAGGTGGCACTTTGACTGGAGTTGGAGTTGTGGGACTGGCCGGCACCTTGTGCTTGTAGTCTATCAGTCCCTTTCCAGCGCAAGGTGTTCTTGAAGGTGCTGAAGAGAAGATGGTCAAAATTTTGTAGCACAATAATTTGGAAAAAAAAAAGCACTGTCCAAAGAATTTGGAATCATTCCCATCACATTGCATTGCTGACTGAGAAAAACAATGTTTTCCACTTTCAAGTGGAATCATTGCACAACATCTGAGTCAGGTTTGTAGGTAACATCTGTAAGGAAGCCTGAGATGGATATGTATCACCTGTTATATGGAACTGGTTTCCCAGTTTTGTACTGTGGCAAGTCTGGAATGGAGCAGGAGAATGGGGTGACAAATTTTGATGGGCTGGATTTGACATCCTTGAGTGTTGAAATATACTGATCAATCTTGACATCAAATGTGGCTTCCTTTTCGTCGCAGTTCACTGCTACTCCTGAAATGTGCAAGTATGCACGCTGGGCAGGGTCAATTGAAAATGATGTATTGGTGTCACAGTCAGATGATGGTGGTGTAAGTGGAACAATCTGTGGGTTGGAAATAATATCGAGTAAAGCATTGAACAATGGAAAAATGACTGACCCATTGAATGTCACCAACAAAATCATACTTCTCCTTTGAGTCTGTAAGGGTATGTATTTGTGCGCCATCCTCCATTTTAGCAATCTGAGAGAGAAACATTTCAACAACTGAAAAATAGCAAACTCACCATTGCATACAACAAATACAATGCAACATCATCCTTTTGAAACACCATATCAGAGCCGTTGAAATAAGATAAAGTGCCGAGGAGTGATTCACAGTTTGATGAACTGACATATATCTGAGCATCCAACATGATCTTCTTGGATGAGCCTGGTGTAGGGCATGGATTTCCCACCGCAGCGATCACAGTAATAGTTGCAATGCCAAGAGTAGTAGTCATTGAGTTGTTTGTTAACAAAAAGTAAGGCATGTTGGTCAGAGGCCATATCGCTGCTGCAGATTTTTATGTATGGATGGTGAAAGAACTTTCGTCAACTTTTCAGAAATATCCACCACCATACCCAATTTGACAGCACTTACCTGATATGTAAGTTGTAACACAATCCACAAGGAAGGTTGAATTTGTGCCAGAAGTATAATTTTTGGTCAATGCAAAAGTACCTCCTTGTCAACTACATAGCAATTGACATGTGCTTTGCATGGGGTGTCATTCTGAATCATTAACATTACATCAATGTCATAGAACTGAACTCTCCCACCATATTTTCAGCTGGACAAATCGTGGATGCATGTTGAACTTCTTCTTGTATTCTTGTTTACACATTACCATTAAATGTACTCTAGTTTAAGAGAACCTCTTCATATACTATATTAGATGTAATAGGTTCAGTAACATCATCTGGAAGAAGAACCTTAATATTGTGGCTTGACATAGCCTGTGAAAGTGCAATGTAAATTTTACCATGTGCAAACACAGGAATGTGGACATCAAGTCCGACATATTGTACAGACTGACCCTGTGCCTTGTTGATAGATAGCACAAAAGCAAGTCAGACAGGAAACTGATGTTGCTTGAATTTGAAGGTCACATCTGCAGCAGACAATGTTGGAATCAGGGAAATTCATGGAATCAAAGTGGTCTCTCCATCATGTTCTCCTCCGATAAGATGAACCTCAAGAACTCTATTGCGCATTCTTGTGACAATCATGTGAGTACCATTGCAGAGACCTTGTGATGGGGAGAGGTTGTGAAGGAGAATAATTGGGCATCCAGCCTTGAGATTGAGTTCACCAGGAGGAAGACTTGAAGAATTGATTGACCGCAAAAATTCAACTGGGATGTGTTCGTCATCCTCAGGATCAGCTCCAGCCTCACATATTATCTCATCAGCACTGACATACTGTCAAACATCTCCAGACATTTGATTCAAGATCTGCTCATTGAGGTCACCAACATCAGCATTTCATGGTGCAAGGATCATTCAGTTCAAAAAATATTCAGGGGGTGGGGGTGGGTTCACATGAACATCAGGATATATGGACCCAATGAGTGATTCCATATTGTTGACTCTCATGTGCTCAGGCAGGCGAATCTGGGCATTGTCAACCATATTTTGGCCATGGCCTACCTTGAGAAGCCACTGGGAAAATTGCTGCTCATCAGCTGATCCTTGATCAAGATGCATGTTCTCACGGAGGAAGAGGGTTTCGACATGTTGCCAAAGGTGTGATCGCTGAATGGTTGCATCCACAATGTCTTCACATGAACCTTTAGGTACGACAGGAAGGGTTTGGAGAAAGTCCCCACCAAGTACAACAGTAATGCCTGTGAATGGTTGGTTATCATCACAGATATCACGTAGGGTCCGATCAACAGCTTCAACTGCATGGTAATGTTGAGCACCTACTTCATCCCAAATAATTGCTTTTGTTGCTCGAAGAAGGTTGGTGTGAGGACTGTTCTTCTGAATGTTGCACATTGAACCTTCTGTGAGTGTATTGATTGGGATTTTGAATGTTGAATAAGCTGTTCGGCCACCACAAATAAGAAGTGCTGAGATTCTGGCTGATGAGACACAAAGGACAATTTTTCCTTCACTGCGTAGTTTTGCACAGATTGTGTTGTAGATGAATGTCTTCCCTGTACCACCAGGACCATTCAAGAAAAAGACCTTGCCCAGCCCTTCCTCAATTGATGTGATGACCTGTGTATAGGCAGATCTCTGATCAGCATTCAGGCGAGGGAGTCACACATCCAAGTCAGCCTGTTGAGCATCCCGATTGTAGTTGAGCTGTTCTGCAATGAGACAGTTGATATCAAGAGCAGCCCAATCGTGAACTGGTTGGGGCATAGATGGAAAGTCTTCCAGTGAGTGTCCAGAATCACCTAAATTTTGATCAAGCAGGAAGAGGCCATAATCATAAATGTCTTTGTCAGTTGGGGTAATTTTTGCTGCATTTGCTGTCAACCATGTATGGAGCATTGAGATTTAGTGCTCCACAGGGTGCACCATACATTTCTTGACTGTTTCAAATAAGAGTGGCTGCATCTCAGGGTCTGGCCAATGTGCTGAGATGCAGGAATCTATTGCCTCAGGTGTCAACAGCTTGTACGGTTCTTTGAGGAAGATTAGCATGTGTATGTGAGGAAGCCCATGCTTCTGAAATTCAATAGTGTATATGTAGGCAACAGCCCTGCCAAATACGCCATGCTTATAAATGTAATCAACAACTGCCTTCTTCATCTGAAACACTTGTGTTACCAGGTCAGGACGATCATAGGCTGTCTGGCCTGGGAGAAGCTTGCACTCAATTTCAGTACTTTACAGTGCCCCCCCCATTCCTGCAGGAATCCACAGGAATCCACTGGAATCCGCAGGAATGGGACTGGAATCTGCAGGAATCCACAGGAATGGGACCAGTAAAGTCCAGCATTCTGGCTACAGTCCTAGTGGAATATGGTAGGACCTGGAATCCAGTAGGAAT
>Ga0307507_10010706_pt1 | contig 11764 bp, 12 predicted proteins | sample 7_EM_MG_FD_207223 | JGI IMG/M metagenome (GOLD analysis project Ga0307507, IMG submission 207223) | Populus trichocarpa ectomycorrhiza microbial communities from riparian zone in the Pacific Northwest, United States - 7_EM | ecosystem: Host-associated > Plants > Roots > Unclassified | place...
ATTGGTTTAGGTCAGCAATTTTATACAGCTGTATTGGTTGCCACTTGCTACTCAAGGAATTTGGTGGATTTTTACCTTGGTCTTTGAAATCATTCTACCGCTAATAAGTTACATTCTACAAGTGTTTGCATTGTCTAGTTAGATTTTTGCTTTGGTTTAGGCCAAGGAATTTATCGAAGGGATCGTAACTTTACAAAAAGTTCCAGAGTCCAAGGCTTACAAGGCCATCGTCTCATCTGTTCACGAGTATTTATTAACTTTGTAGGACATCAGCGAGGGCCAAAAGTCACCAGCTTCTCAAGCTGGAGTGCCTCCAGTCAGACAAGAAACCAAGGGCAGACAGATGAACACCGAATTACCTGATATTAAGCAAGAACTTCCTGTACTTCCAGGCGTGGCAAGGTCACCAGATGACATGGAGACAAGCACCTCAAGAACCCAGAGTTTGGATGTGGAATGCTTCCTTCCCCATCCTGAGCATTCTACAAATTCAAAATCCAGTGATTGCCATAACGCTCCATCGAGATTGGACCCATACAGCAGATGGGTTAAACGTCTCAAACCAAGTGCTTCAGATTCTTTTGGTTATGGTACTAAAAGTTCAAAAGTTGAAGAAGCATCATCCCGTCGGAAATTTAATAAGTTGATCAGCAAAATGCCAAGACATAGGAAAAGTATTTCAGAACCAAAGAAAAGCAAGTCTTGTGGTAAAGAGCAGGCGGTGACAGATCAGACTGCAGAGTCACCTAGGAACGCTAAATCCTATTCCACTTACTCGGCAAGGAAAAGTCAAGAAATAACACTCTCTCATGCTTGGGTTCAGAGGTGGTGTCATAAGCCATCTGCATCTCCAAAAAAGAAGCCCAAGGCTGTGGTAGTTTCTGAGCCAGAATGTTCAGTGGCAACACTAGACTTGCAGAAGAAGCAGTTTGCTAGCATTGCTGCTATGGCTCTGATGGGGAAGGCCATGAATGGTTTTCGTCCATGTGAATTCAGAAAACGGGGGTCTTCTGTCATCTGGAATACCAGGGGATTCAGAGATGAGCTTTCCTGAGAAAATGCTACGATTGAAGAGCAAGATAGGCAGCCACAGGATGTGCCGGTTATCCTAGCAGTTGACATTAGTGCAACAAGTTGAAATCTTTATCCATCAATCCTCCATCAGATCAGTAGACTGGAGATGGAATCTGTAGAGCCTGAATGTTGCTTTGTTATGTATCCTGCCTGAATTTGTTTATATTTCCTGCTTTCCACCTATGATCAGATAAGGCATTGTGGATGGATCTTACGTGAGATTTGGAAGAGGCCTTGTTTCATCAATGTAGCCATTTAGGTTGAGAAAGGGGCAACCAGCCTCTGCTGCTTCACATTGCAAATCTTAAAGAACTTGGCCACATTCAAGCATGTCACCTATTGATCCTCCATATGCACTGCAAGCAAACTGGAGTAATGCTGTAATACCTGGAATCAGAAACTAAAAATAAAAGATTTAAAGAATGGAAGGGATTGTGCTTCGTCAAATGTAGATGCCTAATAATCGTCTATCCATGTACAGTTTGAATGCAGAAATATATCAGCAGACCTCACATCAGCTTTGGTTTTCATGTGTACACAAGTTTGGTCTTTGACTTTTGATATTTTAATATAGTTTTTGTGGTTAGACATTTATGGTATAATTAGGTTGAAAATGGAAGAATAATGCATTACTAGGTATGAAAGAACAACGAACTGGGTGAGCATTCTTCCTTCCATATTCTCTCGAACAGTAATTCCCATTCCTCTCTGAGCTCTGGTATACAACTGCATTTTTTAGAGTTCATCTTCTAAGAGGCAGGCAAGTTTTGGTGCACACATCATTTTAGGTTTGTTCTTTATTATGCTGCTTGTATGTCTTGTTACCTGAGAGAATACTGTAAACAGGTTGTGGCTAACATCTGCCATGATTTCTCAAACCCTCTTCGTCAAGAGAATGAAAATGTATTTGGTGTAATGAAGCTAGTGAAACAATTTAGATGCCCTGGGATCACTGCACAATCCCTAAGTCTTACCATTTTGTTCCAGGTGTTTAAATGTAAGCTTGTTTCATTTTTTGTGGCAGCAGAGCACGTTGTTCAGGAAGGTGGATTGTACTGAATTAGGGGTGCAGCAAAAAGCCTGTGCCATAATGGATTTGTTGTCCTCTTCATCATATTTATGTCTTGATTATGCCATGAGCCGGGGGTTAAACATAAAATGCAAGCCTTCCTTTTAGTTCAGTGAACCTTTCCCTTGAGATGTAGCTCTCTTCCAAGTTTTGTTAGAGCAGTTCTGATCCAAAAAACTTGTGCACAAATAATACTACTTTGAATGGAGTTTCTCCCTTTGGTTCCCTTTCACATGGAATGAGAATTCAGGAGGGAAAAAACAGTTATACTCTGAATAAAAAAAAATTCGAAATTCATTGCTTTATACTAGTCTATAATACTTGGCATGAACATGGGAGAGGTTTTTGTTCATGTTTTACGTGCAAACAAAAATTAAAGCTAGGGAATTATGTAGATGTTTTCCTCACTGCCAGTTATGATGTAGCTTTTATAGTAAGCACCATATCTTGCCTGGACCTGAAGCTTGGAATCGATATAATATCCAATGGCCAAAAGCCGGCAGTGTCAGCATCAGGGAATTCAATGATCACAAATGACAGTTCCATTCTTAACTTGGCACCCTGTCTGTTCTAGAGCAGATTCAAAGAAACCACCTCCATGAATATTCGAATCTATACATGGTGGGGCAAATTGAATGATGACGTCTCTCAATGTCAGCAAACCTGCTGGCTGCTGTGCATCATTTACTAGAAAGCAAAAACAGCCTTTGGTCTCCGCCAAGTCTTTCATGGCTTGCTTGAGAGTGTTGCTCTTTTTGGTAGTAACTGGTGAGTCCATTTTCGTAAGGAAGTTGTTTCTTAATTGAAGAGCTCCGGCTGCGAATAGTGCCCCCAGGTCCCTTTCAAAGGTGCCATCAGAGTTTTCTTTTGCAGTTTCTGTGTGAATGAACTCCCCAGCAGTTAGCCTCCTGCGAGTATTTAAAACACGTCACTTTTTGGGGGAAATGAATAGTAAAGGTTGAAGAAATGGTCCTCCAAACCTACTTTCTGTCACCAAGTATTTCGTTATTCTCTAACAAAAGATAAACATCACTGTTCCTTATGCAACCGATAACCTTCTTATTTTCACGATTCACAACAGCAACTACGCCAATTCGGCTTTCTCGCAAAATATGAAGAGCTTCTGCCAAGCTTCGATCTCCGTATACAAGATCAACACGCTCTTCGTTTCCAAAACTGTGCAAGGAAAAAGAAGGGTGAACAAGTAGCTTAATGGCTTACAGCTCCAAACAAAAAATGAGCTGAACATTAATTATCGAGTATTGTTTTTGGTCAGGTGTACCGAAACTCAGATAAAGCCTTGTCTGCAATGCTATCAAACCATTCTAGCCCACTTGATTGAAGCAACAACTGTATCACTGCATTCTAACAAAAGCATCACAAATTATTTACCAGCATAACAAAAGATCTGAAATGTCATCACAATTACTTATCCTCCTTATTTTCAATCGATCAAAACCAGGTTAGCTTTCAACAACTATAGAACAGCAATGGTAAAATCTCCAAAGATTTGAATCAGATTATGGCACACACAACATTAAGAAAGAACAAGTTGCAGCCAGGTAAGTACCTGTGTTACAAAACCAATACCCTGAAAGTTGGACCTCTCTATGACAGGTACAACTTGCAGCCGGTGGTGGTTGGAGAGAAGCAGCAGAACGTGAAATAGTGTGTCATCCAAGTGTACAGGGAAAAATGGATCCCAAAGGTATGACTTGGCTAACTCCCCAACCTGATAAGACAGCACAAAACATAACCATTTTCTATCCTTTTAAACTTAACATAAGCCAAGAACATTAACCATTTGAATGCATAAGAAACTACTGTAAACACCTTGTTAAAGCCTTCATTGTATCATAAGAAAAGGATACCTTAGTTTGTCCAATTTGAGGATTATCTTCAAGCATGGTGAACATGCTACTTTTTCCATTCTCATCACCGTCAGTCCCTCTGGTTTGCATATAAGCCTTTTCACATTCCTTTAAATTTCAAAGACCAATTATTATGGACATTAAGTGAAAAAACTGCAAAATTTGCATTTGTTCAGATGGTGAAGGTCTCAAGTTATACCTCAAGAGCCCAAAGAACCATGCCAGCTAAATCTATGTACCCCACATACTGATCCGAAAACCTTCCAATAATGGTATCAGGATCTACAACATCAGCTATAGGAGCACCAGACACATTCTTCTCATACAACAAATGTATCGCATCTTTTACTCTATCCTCAATTTTCAATTCCACAACTAAAAAAGAGCACACACAACACAGATCATCATACATTCAATTTAAAACTATTATCAAAACTAACCATATTGAGAGGGAGCAGAAGATTTCGAGTACCAGGAGAACTTTTTATGCCAGGGATAGAACTAATGGGGATGTGATCAAGAAACATTTGAAGGGCACTGCCAGAATCAATTTGGTGGTGTTTTTGATCAGCCATGAAGTTGGAAACTAGATTCTCCTTTTTATCCACCAAGCTAAAACCTTCTGGCTGCTTCATTACATCCTCCAATTTCTTGAAGTCCATCATCTTTGATTGTTGCATTGTTAGATTGATTTCACCGTTCTCTTTTCCCTGTCTGTCAATGCTTCTGTTTCTATATCTTTATGTTCCATGCATATTTAACACGTTGCATTGAAAAGAAGCTCCCAGGTGTCACTGAAGGAAATTCTTGCAACCCCTGAATTGCCACATAGCAACTCAAGGACACGGTATTTAAGGGGTTCTTGACCACACTGTTCGAGGGCAAAACACGACAACATTGTTTGGTGTGGCATAATGTTTGATTGATTTACCCTAAGGGTTGTAAATCTCTTTCTACAGTGAATATAAACATGAAGAAGGCGCATCAATTATCATTTTTATTAATATACCAACGTAGTCTGAGTGTAAAATGATCAATTTAAGATGAGTTAGAGAGACTTAATTTCGTTATGTAAAAGTTTAAGCTTTAATTTAGATGTAGATGATGTAAAAAAAACAAGAAGAAGATGGCAGCAGCCTCTTTTAATTTGTTGTGGAAGCACAGAAAAGATCCAACATTGCACTTCATTGCTACACTATCTTCCATGAGATCTAATGTCTAAGCTATTCAAATATAGATGGCAAATATAAGTTTTATTGCAAGCATTTCAAAGGCTCATTTCATTATATCTGACAAAATACAATTTTTTTATAGTCCCTTATAAATACTAGCACCAAGTTGACCCAAAGCAGCTAACTAGTTAGCTCTTTGATTTCTTTAGGAACTTATATCAGATCGTAACTTGGGCTCTATTTTTACAAGCAAGGAGGGATCTTGCAATTTACGTAGGATAAGTAGGTGCAGCTTGCTTGCTTCTTCTTTCGTGTCCAGAATGCTGCATCGGATTCTTTAACAGGCACTCAAAAGTGCTTCAAAATGTTCTTGTCTCAACACCTTCTTGAAATCAAGTCCTTGATAAATAGTTGAGATCCATCATCTATTTAGATAACTGTGCCATCCTCTATTGTTGCCTTCTCCGATATGATGGTGATTCCAGACCGAATGTAGAATCCTTCTTCTTCCCTATCTGCTTCTTGCACACCCTGCAAAACCAAAGCATTGAGATATATGCTTGCAGAAATTTTCATGAGAGTCCTATTGAGGACTACATATAGGGGCATGGTTCGCAGAGAGGTTACTTACGTCTTTATTCATGATGATAACATCTTTCCCTATCTTCGCATTTTTGTCAATTATACAATTCCTTCAGAGAAAAACCACAAACTTTTTGTCAGAAATCACCATTTCTATACCCTTGTAGTCTTGTTAAAGAAGTAGAAAAAAAAAGGAGGGGGAAGAGGATGGCATCCATATATTTCGTTTTAAGTTCATTTTACTTTCCAATACTGGGTCCAGTACCTGATTTTTGTGTTCCTTCCTACACCAATTGGGACTTCACCCTCTGCCAGAAGAGAGGCAATTTCAACTTCAGTTTGGTAGCAGTCTGCCCCAAGCATCACGGTATCCTGAAGACGAACAAAAGAGAGTAATTATTACTCGCTCACGTATCCAGAAAAGAAAATATAAAGAATGGAGAAAACGCCGATGGGTCACCTTTAACTCAACACCATAATCTAAACGTGAGCGTTCGCCGACCACAGAATGTTGGACAGTGCATTCTCTCAAGAAACATCCATGGGAGATTATTGCATTGACAATCTGAAAAATCGGACCAAAACATCATACGGGATGTAATTCATTAAATCCACAAAATGGATCCCACAGTATACCAGCATACCCGGCATTTGTCAAATTTGGTCGGTGGTGAGAATCGAGGAGATGTGTAGAAGGGTGTCTTTGGGTCATAAAACTCAAACTTCGGAGGCTGCAGAAAATATATAGTCCATGAAAAACATGATTCTTGTCTCAGTGAAAAGAAATTCAAACATACATACTTGAAATGATATGGAATGCTAATTACAAATTGCTAAAGCATGGAAATCCTGATGGCTATATTGCATCAGAAGTCAGAACTCTCTGTAAGGCAGTCATGCTTCACATACCTTCTCATCTTATATGATTACAACAGCATGTTTCACAAAAGATCAAGAGAGAAGGTGCCCAAATTCATTGAAAGATAGAAAAAGTAGCAGGAAAAAAAATATTCTTCAGGTGACATTAGCTGCTACATTTCTATACCCTTTCGATTTACATGATCAGCATGAGATGCCATAATCGGAAAACTAACCTCTTCAGCGAGGGCAAGGTTAGCTTCATAGAATGACTTTATGGTTCCTATATCCTCCCAGTAGTCTTTGAAAATATATGCCTGCAAAGCAAGGTTATATCAGCACTATAATATATTCTAGAGGACACATACTTGGTCTAGACAGTAAAACGAGCCGAATATGAAGAAGCAAATAGCTCAAATTTTTAGTTCTTCCTCGTAAGCTCGGTTATTCTTCCGATACACTATGGTAAAAAAAATAAGCAAGGTGGATGGAAGGCTTTGCACCAGGCTGAAAAATTATCCTTCTACCAAAACAGAGAGAACATTTTAATATTTCTCTTACTTGGACATTGTGCTCCATTACCGCTGCAGGAATGATCTCGGATCCAAAGTCATTTGCTGTGGGATACCTCCACCTCAAAAGTTTCAATAAAATATCTGTTTTAAACACATAGACCCCCATTGATGCAATATAGGGAGACTTCATGGCGTCTTGCGGAGACAACCCTAGACGAGTAGTATCTACTCGCTGCATCAAACAACCAAAATATATTAACAAAAAAAACTAATTCCTCTAGACTTTACTGTGCACACAGAATCAGATTATTATTTGTTGTAATTGTAAACTTACAAAATTGCCCTTAAAAAAACATTCAACTAGGTATTGAGGGTAAGATTATCTTTTTACCATGACATGACTGTTAAATTTGTTATTTCCCAATTTTTTAACAGAAAAATCATTACTCACCTTGAAATAAAATAATGTAAAGATTTTAGCTTAGAAGTGTAGCTTAGAAGTGTTTTTATCCTTTCATTTCTATTGAAATAGTGTAATTATTGGAGACAAAAACAATTAATTCTCTCAAAAGAGGTTTTTTTTTTGTCATACATTGGTTTTGTTATAGATTTGAAAATTGTTTAAAGACATTATTGTAATTATTGTATAGTAAATATTATTAAAAAAAAACCTTTAGTGTTCATGCGATGTCTACGGGGATGTTCGGTCACCAAAAACCGCCATAAGTGGTGTATAGAAGATCTCGACAAATCTAGTTTGTAACTAAAATTCAAGTCATTCAAAAAGATCTGGATCTGATAGTTCTTTTATCACTAGAGCATTAAGTAATTACGTAAGGAAACCAGATGATCAGAATTTCAGATCCTAGATAGAAATTAGGATGTTGTAGCAGTCTTAAGGCAAATGCTAGAGATTTAGCTTTTCTGATCCTACATTTGAAAGAAGATGAAGCCGGGTGTCATTTTGCTTTGTTCTTCATAATCTTGTGTTACTTATTTTTGAAAAGTATAAGAAGGGCATGCATGTGGATGTAGATTCAAAGGATGCTATTACAAAAGTAGGTCTAAAAATATGAATTTTGAAATTCTCACCATTTCTCTCAATTCAGAGCCCTTAGGCTTTTCAGCGAATTGGAAAACTTGGCCCCTGCCGTCTATCTTCACCAGTCCATAATCTGATGCCCGGCTACGAAGTAATGAAGACGAAATGTTATAGGAAAAAAGTTTTCCTTAGAACAAAGAAACCACGAAAAAATATCACTTGAAGCACAGCTAAAGACTCAACAGACCTCTCGCCCACAGCAGCACATGAAATTGTAAAATCAGCATTGCTATCAATATGATGCTGTTGATTCATAGCAAACAGGTAAGCCAGAGTTTTAAAAAAAGTTAAATATATTCAAAGTCCATGTCATTAGAGGAATAATGGCGTACTTGCACGAAGTCCATGTAATCCATTCGGTAAAGGTGATCTCCAGATAAGACAAGTATATTCTCAATGTTCCTGTTCTTGGCGTCCTACAAGAGCCAACATAATTCATAAGACTCCAATTCAAGTGGCCGAAGAGTAATGTGGAGTACAGTTAGTTATACAAAGATGAAAATGGCCTAATAATTTTTCATATTCACCTCAAAAACCCATGTAAATTGCCTCACAGCATCTGCTGTTCCTTGGAACCACTTCATTCCTGCTTCCCCAGGTGTTTGAGTTGCTGCTAAAACCTGTTTATCAAATGTGTTTATTATCCATCACTACGTTACGAAGGAAGCATGTTAAAATTAAGATTTGATGCAATTTCCTCAATTAGATTCCATGGTATTATAAGAACTCCAGATTGGACAATGTCTGATCAATGTTGTCATTGAGGTTTTCTTATCACACATCTGCCAAGATAGGATGATTAGCAATTTCTTGATCAGGTCATTGACATGAAGATTTACCAAAAGTAACTTCTAGTTTTGTACCATGGTAAATTAGGAAATGTGAAATATGATTATATATCACTGGAAAAAAACTAATTTCAAGGTTTGATTGCTTTCTCTCAACACATAAATCCTGCGTAATAGAAAAAGGATAGCAAATGGCATCCTGGATTCTGTTTGCAGGAAATTTCCGATTCCAAAAACTGAAGTCAGAGAAATAAATACACCAAGAATGGAATCATACCTCCACAAATCCATCCCCAAAGATAATACCATTTCCGAAATACGTGCGCGCAAGGTGCCGGTTCAGGGAAGTCGAATTGAATTGGGTCAACACAAAAATCTTGTTTATCCCACTATTGATGCAGTTGCTCATTGGGATGTCTATAAGCCTGTAGCACCCTCCAAGAGGTACCTGCAGAATACCATGAACTGCATGTTTAAATCTCAAAACTTTATAATAGTAACTCACAATCTTCTATAAATCAAGCATATTTTCTTACAGCTGGTGTTGCTGCCCTTCTGGTAAGGGGAAACAGCTGAGTCCCAGCACCTCCTCCTAATATGATTGATGCTACATTTTTTGGGTCTGCTTTTCTTCTCTCAAATCGTGGTGGTTGTAAGGTCTGCCATAAATTAGAAACCGTTCAAGGATGAGTACACATCAAACTATGATCAAAGTCACGCGTGTTTAAAAATCAAAATCATTCTTATTCAGAAATTGAGATGGCCATATTGATATTATAGGAAATTTTAGATATGGAGGATATCAAAGAATGATCAAGAAATACAAAAACTGATTATATTGTCGAATCAACTTACCACAGTTTCTCTGCCATTACTTGATGTCAAAACAGAAAAGGCAACACCAGGCTTGAACTTATTGACACTCTTGTCAACTTTAAGGCTTTTTGCCAACTGATTGACCCAAACACTGTTATTGAAACTCCCTCTGATCCTTTCACCCCAAAACTCTTTATCTCCATTGTTGAAGCCACCTTTGCTAGCTTTCGCCACATGAGTGTTGGCTTTCAAGGTCGCACAACAAGAATCCATTGCAGCACTCTCACAGGTAGCCCACTTGATGATAATCTTGATGGATCACAATAAAATTGTTGCACCCGCAAAAATACTGAATACAAATCCCAATTAAAGCTAAGTTTTAAACTAAGTAACCAAGTAAAGTACAGATCACATAAAGATATAGTACTAACTAACTATATAATCGTAAAAATGGAGTGACAGTTGTGCCACATGCTCTTACAAACTTAGGGAATCAAGAAGGTACCAAATCTAAGCAACCAAAGAGTCAAGTTTAACAAAATAAAACTAACTTTTAGTACAACCTCGATAACAGAAGCTACTAAGAATCAAGAATCTAAAGTTCCAAAAAGCAAAAGAATCAAACTTGTCTGGAAATATATAAAAGATCACTGTAGAAAACACACCGAAATGTGCTTCAAGATTTGAACTTCAGGGAAATGATCAAGTGGGTTTTTAGAAGGTTGGAAATGGGAGTGAAATACGTGAAATGATCAACCAAAAAAAATACGTGAAATGATGCTGACAGTGGCGGTTAATATGGCTTTATTGGCTTGTGATTGCTCACGAGAAATCAGGCACTTTTGCTGTTTTATTATTTTATACCTTAAATTGTTGAATGTAATCTCTCTAACTCTCTTGGTCTATGGCCACCACCCTCTCTGCCTCTGCCTCCTTGTTTTCAAGAATTCAAGTACACTTCTTTCTTTAGTCCAGGTATCCAGGCTCCCCCTCTAGTTATATATAGAAGCCCTATATACCGAACACCTGTCCATATCAAAAAAATGATATTTATCACCGCATTCATGACTAGTACTGGACTACAATGTCGGTAGACTACATTGTCGGTTTCTTGGCAAGTTGTAAGTGCATCATACTTCTATGAATTTCGTGTCAGGTTTTAAATAACAACTTAGGAGAACATCTTGATTTATCACTATATTTTTTTAATTTGTTTTTTATTCTAAGCTTATATTTAAAAGAAGTAGAGGCAATGTCATTACCGATGATAAAAGGATGGGCCTAGGTTCATAATCAATATCTAAAGAGAGGAAGAATATCATGTTCAAATGAAATGGACCTGGCTTGCTTCCGGGTGTAATTTATTATTTTTAAGTTTAGCTATACTGAGCGTGAATATGTATTTTACAAGTTGGGTAGATCTAATATCTTTAATAGCAATCACGTCCAAGTATACCTGAGTCTGATAAGTTATTAAACTTAATATCTTTAGATTTAATTATTCATCAAGCTTAAGTATATATAGATTTTGTGAATTATTATACTCAACGTCTTTGGATTTAGTAATGCGTTAAGTTTAAGTAAACATGAATCTAGTGAGCTGTCAAACTCATCACCCTTGAACCTGATATCGTGTCAGGTCCAAGTGGGTATGTGCCTGACAATTATTATAGGCTTCATGTTGGTTCACGAGGTTTCGTTTTTTTATTCTTATAACTTTTAACACAAAATGTTAATGTTAAGAATACTCATACCTGCACACCCTTAAGTGTATTAAAGTTTTTTTAAGAACATTAATATTATAAAAGAGATACTTGTTGATATTAACGTGAGATAAATATCTCTTTTATATATATATATATATATATATATATATATATATATATATAAAATAGATATTTATAAATAAATCTATAG
>Ga0307507_10010707_pt1 | contig 11763 bp, 11 predicted proteins | sample 7_EM_MG_FD_207223 | JGI IMG/M metagenome (GOLD analysis project Ga0307507, IMG submission 207223) | Populus trichocarpa ectomycorrhiza microbial communities from riparian zone in the Pacific Northwest, United States - 7_EM | ecosystem: Host-associated > Plants > Roots > Unclassified | place...
CGTCGCTGCCGATTTCTGTATCGGCAGCGGAAACTAGGTCGCTGCCGATTTCTGTATCGGCAGCGAATACTGTGTCGCTGCCGATCCAGAATCGGCAGCGGAACTGCGTCGCTGCCAATCCACAATCGGCAGCGAAATCATCCCTTTTTAACCCGGCCATCCATTCGGACGCTGTTTTTGCTGTCGATTTCCTGAATCGGCAGCGACGCAGTTTTTTGCTGCCAAAAATTGGCAGGGACGCAGTTTTCACTGCCGATTTCTGAATCGGCAGTGATGCAGTTTTCGCTGCCGATTTCTAAATCGGCAGCGACACAGTTTTTAAATGGTCTTAAAGAGCTGGGAGGGAGGGGTAAAACCGGTTTTTGGAGAGACCAAAACAAGGATAAGAACACATTTAAACCAACCCCAAACACCCCACCTCATTTAATGGGGAGTATAAATACAAGGAGGAGAGAGAAGGTGACCCTTCCTCTTCCTAAAAGTTGTTTGCAGCAGCTGCATGTCCAGGTGCATGTTGCTTTTCCCTTCCTCCTTCCTAACAGAAACCTAAATCAAACCAGCAGAGAATGCCTTGTGAACGTGTGAGGGAGAGTTGAGACCTTGAGAGAAGAGTGAACAGCTGCCTAGAGGAAAACAAAAGGGGGGCCAGAAAACATGAGAGGAAGAAGAATGAGGAGAACCAGCAGGAGAGGAGAAAGAATAATGCCAAACCTTCCCCAAACTTAGTTAGATTCGAAAGGTATGGGTCATGAAACTCCCTTCCTCTTCTCCTTAAGACCCAGAACCGGAAATGAAGAAGAAAACCCTAAGAAAATTGACCTAAGACCTAAGCTAGCTGAGAAGGAAACTGAAATTAACTAAGAGGACAAGGAAACAGAAACGAAATGAGGCTAATTCCCAGAACATCTAACAAAGAAAAATGAATAAAATGGAAAGAACAAATCATGGTAGAGGGCTGGCCTTAACTATGGGGTTGGCCAGCATGCATGTGTGTGTTTTGCTGGAATTTGTTGAAAGATTATATGATGTAATTGATGGTTTCAATGTGTTAACAAAAGATTATGTGCTGAAATGGATGGTTTTCAATGTGTGTATTCTGCTGGAAATTGTTGAAAGATTAGATGCTGAAATTAATGGTTTCAATGTGTGTCTTCTGCTGGAATTTATTGAAAGATTATATCCTGGAATTGATGGTTTCAATGTGTGTGTTCTGCTGGAACTTAGTGACAGTTTATGTGCTGGGTTTTGTTACAACATGTGTGATGTGTGTTCATGCCAAAATGTGCGTGGGGCAACGAATTTGCAATTTGTTGCCGAAACTGAGTCTTCTGCAGCGAATTAGCATTCGCTGTCGAATCGTGTGTTCTGCAGCAAAGTTGTGATTCAGTGCCAAAGTTGAGTCGTCTGCAGCGAATTTGTGATTCGCTGCCGAAACTGAGTTGTCCACAGCGAATTAGCATTCGCTACCGAACTGTGTGTTCTGCAGCGAAATTGTGATTCGCTGCCGCATCGTGTGTTCTGCAGCGAAGTTGTGATTAGCTACCGAAGTTGAGTGGTCTGCAGCGAATTTGTGATTCACTGCCGAAACTGAGTTGTCCGCAGCGAAATAGCATTCGCTGCCGAATTGTGTGTTCTGCAGCGAAATTGTGATTCGCTGCCGCAACTAAGTTCCTGCAGCGAAATTGTGATTCGCTGCCGCATCGTGTGTTCTGCAGCGAAGTTGTGATTAGCTGCCGAAGTTGAGTGGTCTGCAGCGAATTTGTGATTCACTGCCGAAACTGAGTTGTCCGCAGCGAAATAGCATTCACTGCCGAATTGTGTGTTCTGCAGCGGAATTGTGATTCGCTGAAGAAACTATGTCGTCTGCAGCGAATTAGCATTCGCTGCCGAAACTGAGGTGTCCGCAGCGAATTAGCATTCACTGCTGAAGTTGAGTGGTCTACAGCAAATTTGTGATTCGCTGCCGAAACTGAGTTGTCCGGAGCGAATTAGCATTCGCTGCCGAATTGTGTGTTCTTCAGTGAAATTGTGATTCGCTGTCGAAACTGTGTCGTCTGGAGCGAATTAGCATTGGCTGCCGAAGTTGAGATGTCTGCAGCGAATTTGTGATTCGCTGCCGAAATTGAGTTCCTGCAGCGAATTAGCATTCGCTGTCGAATTGTGTGTTATGCAATGAAATTGTGATTCGCTGCCGAAACTGTGTCGTCTGCAGCGAATTAGCATTCACTGTCGAAGTTGAGTTGTCTGCAGCGAATTTGTGATTCACTGCCAAAACTGAGTTCCTGCAGCGAATTAGCATTCGCTGCCGAATCGTGTGTTCTGCAGCGAAGTTGTGATTCGCTGCCGAAGTTGAGTGGTTTGCAGCGAATTTGCGATTCGCTGCCGAAACTGAGTTCCTGCAGCGAATTAGCATTCGCTGCCGAATCGTGTGTTCTGCAGCGAAGTTGTGATTCGCTGCCGAAGTTGAGTGGTTTGCAGCGAATTTGCGATTCGCTGCCGCAACTGAGTTCCTGCAGCGAATTAGCATTCGCTGCCGAATTGTGTGTTCTGCAGCGAAATTGTGATTGGCTGCCGAAACTGTGTTGGCTGCAGCGAACCAGTCTTCGCTGCTGAAATTATGGCGCAAGCAGCGAAACAGTTTTCACTGCCGAATTGAGAAGTCGACAGCGAACCAGTTTTCGCTGTCGATTTCTACAATAGGCCTCCTAGGCAGAAATGACTTAATTCCTAGTAACAATTTCATTGTATGATGGTGTAAAATGTGGAACACTTGAATGTGAACATATGAACTCTTGGAATAAGTGTGGTGATGAATGTGATTCAAAAATACAAATGTACTGATTTGTGACCATTGATGTCTTAGGTGGTGCGGTCGAGATTGGACCATCGTCAAGACAAGAACAACCCACAGGTGGAGCAGGTAGGTGACTTTCACCTTCCTTTTTCATACGTTGAATAATGAAATACTTTATCATGAATGTTACCATATTGTGTTAGAACATATATCAGATTGTCAAATGCTTAAATGTTGACAAAGGGTCGATTAGCTTCGGCAAATGGCATCCGAATGGATGACCGGGACAAATGAATGATTAACTTCGGCTAATGGCATCCAATTGGATGACCAGGACAAACAATTGATTCAGCTAATGGTATCCAAATGGATGACCGGGACAAACGATTGATTAGCTAATGGCATCCGAATGGATGACCGGGACAAATGATTGATTAGCTTCGGCTAATGGCATCTGAAGGGATGACCGGGACAAATGAATGATTCTTCGGCTAATGGTATCCGAATGGATGACCGGGACAAATGATTGATTAGCTAATGGCATCCGAATGGATGACCGGGACAAACGATTGATTAGCTTCGGCTAATGGCATCCGAAGGGATGACCGGGACAAATGATTGATTAGCTTCGGCTAAAGGCATCCGAATGGATGACCGGGACAACGGTTGATTAACTTTGGTTGATGGCATCAGAAGTGGATGACTGGGGTGTGTGAACGATTAACCTCAGCAAATGATGCCTTAAAAGGATAGTCGAGTTTAAGATTATGGTTGATTGTAAAAAAATTGGTGCATCTATATGTACTACGAGTTGATTATACCAAGTACATGAAGAAACTATAAATGTCATGCTTTAAACATGGGATAATGTTAACGCTTCATTAAACTGCAAGACCGTTTAATTATCATTATTATTATTAAGTAATTGCATTCTCTTAAATGTTTTGTACTACAGTAAGGATGTCACACCAACGAGGTGCCTAGGAAACCCAATACACGGGGACCTACTTTTGCAAGGAATCATGTAGTTTGCATTCTAAATCACGATGTATTTTGTATGAATCAATGTACTGAACGTATAACTTTTATTAGATCCTTTTGTTTAAATTCGTGATGACTATTAGTAGGATAGGAATGCAAACTCATGTCTATGTATGTATATTTTTAATGTGAACTTCTATTCATGCAAACATAATATTATGGGTTTATATAAGATTCACTTTTAAATGAAAGGTTGACTGTTGTTGATGTATGGATTGTATCTTGATAATGTGAGGGAATATGTTCACCGATTACCGACACGATGTGTCAAGTACAAAAAAAAAATTACCATTGTTTTGGGCTTGAAAAGTCGGGTTGTTACATCCAGTATGAGCTACCAATAAGTCAGTTCTGAGAGGGGAGGTGCTCTGAACCTCCCTAGCACAAGGATTAGCCACCAATAATTCAGTTCTAGGAGGGGAGCTGCTTCGCACCTCTCTGGCATATGCTAGGGGGGAAGGAGTTTCATAAGTGTTGAAAGCAGACACTAGCTCTGCTATAATCACCTCTTTCCCCTTTGGATTGCAACAAGACTGCTTGCTGGCCTTACGCCTAGACTCCACATAAACCCAAACTTCAAGGACAACATTATTAGCTACTGGCACTGTATCCACCCCAGAAGCCACTAAAATGACTTGATCATGAGAAGGCTGACCTTGCACCTATGACAATGTAGGAGGAGGAGACCCCTGGTGTTGAAGCTATGGTCCCAATCTGCTAAAAATGCTCCCTTTATCTGCTTGCATAGCCTGAGCCTGGGGTTGACTGCTAGGCCCCTTGTTGGTATTAGTAGCAGTTTTGGGGCAGAGGAGGCGTGAATGACCAAGAACACGACAGAAATTACAGAACTTCGATAGAGTTTCGTAAACAACTTTTTGGTGCAAAGGAGGACCCTCTAGCAGAGAGACCTCAATTGAGTGTCGAAGTTCCCCAAGAAGATCTATTTCAACCAACACTAATGCTACATACAAGAAAGATTTGAGGTAAGCTGGTCACACTGAATAGGCTTCCTAAGAACACTAGCAATCTTTGATAGACAAACGGGTGACAAACAGCACGGAGGAAGGTTTGGAAACTTTACCCAAACCGGGACCCGTGACATTTCCTCACTAGAGAAGTCAAAAAATTTTGTCATAGGCCGTAGAATGAGAGGCCTTCCATATACAAGGTAAGGTCCTCCACGAAGAACCGTAAGCTTGTCCTCCTCTATTTTAAATTTGTAAACCAGCCACCCAGAGTCATGAATGGTAAGGGTGGCCTCACATTTCCAGACATTAGAGATAATACTATTCAGAGCCCTATAACTAGGGCTTTTGCTAGAGACATATCCCACGGCACAAGTTTTAGTGAGATGATTAAGTGAGAAATTTTAAAGTTTGATATAGGAGACAATAGATCTATTTGAAAAAAAGAGGTCCCACCATTTGCTACTACCAAGAGTGAAGAAGATAGGGTTACCTGCTACAGTGGTAGTGTCAGGCACTCGACCTCCAGAAGGAGGGGGGAAGACACATTCTCAGCAGGGAGCAAGGTAGGAGATTTGGGGGAGTCATCACACTCTTCATCTGAAAAATTAAAATCCAGTTGATCCTCTTCCAGGATCTCTTCATCAGAATCAACAAAACAATTTTCCACCCAGATCTCATCCAAAGATGTAGAGCCAGAAGCAACCACCATCATAGAAGCAGGTTGGAGATCACTAAGACACACATCGCTAGGTTGAGATGAAGACATGGGGGGAAGGTCTGTGCAAGGTTCACAAGGAAAAACATTAGGTTTGGTACCAAGAGCAATCGTGAGGGCTAGAACCACTGAACCATCACCATCGTGATCATGATCATCGGGGACAACAATAGGAGCATGTAAAGCGTCTTGTCTACGAGCTACTGTAGAAACAGCCTTTCTTTTGTTCTTTGACATTTGAAAAGAGGAACAGGTGGGAAAAGAGAAAAGAGGGGGAAACGGGGACGGGTTGAAAATCAGAGGAGGGGGAAACAGGGAAACGGAGAAGGGGAGGAGAGCAGAACAAAGAAGACAAAGAAAGCCAAGGAAAATTCAAACAACAAAAGCCGCCAGCAAACATGAGGGAATCCACTCCATGGAGGAGGAGAGCATCTCTTTCTAGATTCTCTCTATTGACTGACTAAGAGCTCTTTCTTTGCTCTGTCTTTTTCCTTCTTCTTTTTTTATCAAATGTAAGAAATTATATAAATAAAAAAACATAGCTGGAGACCAGCAAGTCATATGTATAGGCATATACAAACCAGTGAAAGGGAACAGACTCCCTTGAACAGAAGGGAACATACTCCCTGAAACAAAGAAACCTAAACTAGCTAGCTAAGCTAACCAAACAACAATATCAAAAGACCAACAACAAACGAGTCTACTGGAAATCAAGCGCCAACAAGACGCTAACTTGCTGAACCCAAAAACACAAAGCCACCAAGGCAGCACAAAACACCAGAACAACAGCTAAAAGCAGCACATAGCAGGCAGACCCAGAGCCACACCCTCTGGACCACAGCAAAACCACTGCAAAGCAAACAAACCTAGCCGCAGCATAACCAAAGCTTTGAGTTAGAAAGCCAGTTTAGAGTGAGAATCTAGAGAGAGATGCTTTCTTCCTTCATGGAGCTGATTCCCTTATGTTTGCTGGCGGTTTACTGTGTTTGATCCTCTCTCGGTTTTCCTTTATTTCCCCTGTCCTGTTTTTCAATCTCTCACCCATTTCCCCATCTTTCTTCTTTTCCCGCCCGTGCTTATTTTCAAATGGCCAGAAACAAAAGAAAGGCTACTACTACAGTATCACGTAGACAAGACCACCTGCATGCTCCTATTTCAGATCCCGATGACCATGATGGTTCGATGGTCTTAGCCCTCAAAGTTGTTCATGGTTCTCAATCAGGTGTTGTTCTTCATGAATCAAACTCAGATCCTCCCCTCATACCCTCATCCCCTACCAATGGGGCAAATCCCAGCAATCCCCACCTTGATCACGAGATGATGGTTGCTTCTGGATCTAAGTCTATGGAAGCGGTCTTGGTTGAAGACTGCTCTGATGAGGAGGATCTGGAGGAGGAACAACTGGATTTCACTTTCTCGGAGGAAGAATGTGAGGTATCCCCAAAATCTCCCTCTCTACTTTCTGCAACATGTGTCTCCTCCTTGTACTGAAGGCCGAAACCTAGACATTACTACTACAGCAGGTAAATCTTTATCTCCCCCTCCGAGTAGCAGCAAATGGCGAGATCTATTTTCTTCAAATAGAAACAATGAATCTTGTACCAAGCTCAAAAATTTCTCTCTTAATCACTAACTAAAACATTTTCCATCTCGTATGAGGATATTCACCATAATTTTGATGTATGGAATTTGTGTGCTGTGGGTTATGTTTCTAGTAAAAGCCCTGGATTTAGGGCTCTGAATAATCTTATTACTACTGTTTGGAAGTGTGATGCCACCCTCACTACTCATGAATCTGGCTGGCTGGTGTATCGGTTTAAAAGTGAGGAAAACAAGCTTGTTGTTCTATGTGGGGGTCCTTATCTTGTATATGGTAGACCTCTTATTTTAAGGCTGATGATAGAGTATTTTGATTTCTCCTGTGAAGAAATGTCACAAGTTCCAGTATGGGTGAAATTTCTGAACCTTCCTCTAAAATGTTGGTCGCCAACTTGTTTATCCAAAATTGCTAGTGTGCTTGGCAAACCAATTCAATGTGACAAGCTGACTTCCAACCTTTCCCGATTATCCTATGCTAGAGTGTTGATTGAAATTGATCTTCTGGAGGACTTACAACATACTGTTGATGTGTTCCTGCCAAATGGCTTTACCCCCCATCAAAAGGTTGTTTTTGAAACATTATCGAAGTTTTGTAACCATTGTCATGTTCTTGGACACACCCATCTTCGATGTCCCAAAGTTGCTGCTAGTGTAAACAAGGAGATTGGCAACCCCTCTCAGGCCATGGCTAATAAAGCTAATGCTTATGCTGTGCAAACTGATAAGGGGGGTGTTTTTAGTAGGCTGAGGCCACAAATTCAGCAGGAGACTCTTACACCTACAATACAACAGGAGCAACATCCGCACCCATAAGAGAAGACTCCATTTGAGGCTCCTAGAACGACTCCAGTACAGACTAAAGCTGGTGCCATCTCTGATGGTTGGGTAACTGTGGAGTCAAGAAGAAAGGTCAACAAGCAGCCCAGTCGCAGTCTTAAGGGAAAAGAAGTGATAGTAACAGTGGATGCTCTAGAAGCAAACCCTTGTGATGATTCTCCTAACCCAACCAGTGAAGGACAAGTTCAGGCCACATCTCCTTCCAGTATGGCCCCTGAAAAATTGATAACTGGTCCTGGGGACAGTGTTAGTGCTGGAAATTCTCATGGGGTACCTTTATCAGGGGTGACTGCCAAGAGTGGGATAAGAAGTCAAAATTAAAGACTAAGTGGTAATGGTGGGAGGGTTCCTCCTTTCCCTGCAAACTCATGATTATCTATAGCTGGAATATCGAGGGTCTTAATAATCCCCTGACACAACATGAGGCTGTTTACCTCATGAAGAAATATAAGATGGATGTTTGCGATTTTCTTGAAACCAAATTGCTCTCTTCCAGAGTTGCTTGTATGCATAAATTTCGGCTCAACCACTGAAAGTATTTTACTAATGCTAATGTAGCTAGCAATGCTAGAATTGTTGTTTTCTAGAATCCTGCTACTGTCAAAGTTGATTTGCTTGCCTTTTCTGCACAGGGTCTTCATCTTTTTATTAGCAATTTGATCTCTCAATTTAGTTTCATGGTCACTTTTATCTATGGCTTCAACACTATTATTGCTATAAGGTCTCTATGGGCTGATTTGCGGAGATGGTGCCTTATTTATCCTTGGATGGTGTTTGATGATTTTAATTATGTGCTCTCTCCAACAGATAAGCATAATGGTGAAGCTGTTTCCACTTATGAAACCTCATATTTTAGAGAATGTTGTTCTGATCTTGGCCTCCATGATCTCAACTATACCAGATGTCACTTTAGTTGGACTAATGGTACAGTTTGGAGTAAGCTTGATCATGTTCTAACTAATCCTTCTTAGTCCTCTTTGCAGCGTATGGCTCATCTCATGTTCATTTTGGTACTCCTGGTGCATTCACATATCATTCCCCAGCAGTAGTTTAACTTGATCAAAATGTGCAAGGCCATCGCAATTTCAAATTCTTTAATATGTGGGCTTCATATGACCAATTTTTGGAGGTTGTCTCTAGTAATTGGTACTCCCTAGTTTATGGCACTCCTATATATATACTTTGCAGAAGGCTTAAATTTCTAAAAGGGCCTTTGAAGGAGCTCAACAAGCTTCACTTTAGCCATATTTCTAAGCGAGTTTGCAAACTTGAAACTGAGTTAGAGCTTCATCAATCTACGTTTCAGCAAGATAGAAATAATCATCTTTTGTTAGAGCAAGACAGGCTCCTTCGCTTAAAGTTGTCCAATCTGAAATCTACGGAAAAAATGTTCTTTGGCCAGAAGATCAAATGCAAATTCCTCAAGGAGAGTGACAAAGGCTCCAGTTTCTTTCATGCTCTCATGAGACAAAATCATTGGAGGAACTTTATTCCAGCCATCATGTGTAGTCATGGTCATCTTAGCACCTCATTGAAGGAAGTGGGAGTAGAATTTGTGCAATATTACCAGCATTTTCTTGGAACATCCAAAGACACTCTTCCTCTAGATAGTGATGTTATCCAATGTGGGCCTTGTGTAGCTCCAAGTTCCCATGATCTTCTCCTCTCTCCGGTTTCAAATGAGGACATTCGGAAGGCGGTGTTTAGTATTGGGAATGATAAAGCTCCTGGTCCTGATGGTTACTCTTTTTTTTCTTTAAACAAGCCTGGAGTGTTGTGGGGAGGGATTTTTGTGCTGCTGTTCAAGATTTCTTCCTTTCTGGCAAGCTCCTTAAGTAGGTTAATCACCCTGTTATTGCTTTGGTTCCCAAATCGGCTAATGTCTCATCAACAAATGATTTCAGACCAATCTCTTGCTGTAATGTGATCTATAAGGTGATTGCTAAAATTCTTGCTGGTCACTTAGCTCATGCTTTGACAGAAATCATCAGTCCCATGTAGAATGCTTTCTTGGGTGGCAGACTAATGAGTGATAATATTAATTTGGTCCAAGAGCTTCTTCAGCAGTATGGCAGGAAACGATCTTCTCCTCGCTGTCTTATGAAGGTTGATTTTTGAAAGGCCTTTGACTCTGTTCAGTGGGTTTTCTTGGGGGATCTCCTTCAGTAGCTTGGCTTCCCAGAAAGATTTGTTCATCTTGTTATGCAGTGTCTCCACAACCTTCTTTTTTGTTGTTGTGAATGGTGACCTTCATGGTTTCTTTTATAGGAGAAGTGGTGTGCAGCAAAGGGACCCCTTATCTCCATATCTATTTATTTGTTGCATGGAATATTTCTCCATGATGCTCAAGTTGGCCTCTCGGCAGCCAAGATTTTGTTTTCATCTAAAATGTGGTGTTCAAGGCATCAACCTTCTTATTTTCGCGAATGATGTTTTACTTCTCTCTCGTGAGGATTGTAATAACAGTGCCTCTTTCAACTGAAATATTCACCACCTCTAATTTAATTGTACTTATACAAACTGTCTGAGGGCGGACAGTTTGGTTGCATTCAATTTTGAACCACTCGTCCTTGTAACATTCTTTTGTAGTTCCAAAGGGGTATGGGATGTGAATCTCTGCACATTGATCTGGACAGCCAGACTTTACTAAAAGTTATGTTGTTGCTAAATGTACGTTAACAACATCATCGATAAAATCATCTGAACCACCAAAATCATTTTCTCTATTCTGGTTACCTTAGAGCGAAATTCTTTCTCCATAAACACCAATAGTTGACCCTAGATGACATATTCCCACAAGCATGAATGTCGGAATCTAGATCAGCTTCTACAACATTTGCTTCTGAAAAACTTCATTGTCAAGAAACTAATTACAACAGTGAATAATAGTGTAAATATGCCAAATTTCTATCACAACAAGAATTCCACATTAATCTGAAAGTAAAGGGGAAAGAAGGTTAGACTAAGTTTGTCGAGAAGAATCATATTTATTTTGGATTACATGTCATATTAGCATAAAAAAAATGTCGTTCATACAAGTTAAATAGGAAATTTTAAAACCCTGGCTTTACCATTTGAAGCTACGGTACTTACAACTATAGCTGACATGGATAAAAGTTGTTCTGAGTGGTTGACGAACATGACCTAAAAATGGAATGGTGGTTGATGAATAAAGTTAAGTCATTCAGTCTTGATCGGCACTAACGACATTATTTACTTAAATCGCTACCTAATTAACATCAATCAGCCTTTTGTGATACACACACACACACACACACACATACCATTTAATTATCCCAAAAGAAGTTAATGCATTGTCACATATATGCTACAATTAGAAGGAAGGTGTTTCAATGAATGGGTCCATATACCCACCAATATTCATGGTTTGAGTTCTTGTATGGCGTCCTCGTTACTTTTAATGAGTTATAGACATCAAAAACCTCACCTGCTTTAAATTTTGGATTCCTATTGGTTATGCTTATCACTTCTCCACGTGCTATAAGATGCAATATGTGATATTATATATAGATTCAGGATCATTAATTAATGAGAATATTATGTTTGCCCTTTAAAGTCGTCTTGTCTTTTTATCTAGCTTCATTTCCAAATTCTTCATTATCTCTATATGATTTAAATTATTAGTATATTAACTTGTTATAACAGATTTATCTTTCTTTATTTTTTTTTATAATACTCAAGATATAGTAGATTTATCTTGCAAGTTGAGAAGAAATAGGAGGTTTAAACCTATTAGATAGCCAACCCTTTACTATTTATATCTGTAGGCAATATACAATAGTAAGAGT
>Ga0307507_10010708_pt1 | contig 11762 bp, 8 predicted proteins | sample 7_EM_MG_FD_207223 | JGI IMG/M metagenome (GOLD analysis project Ga0307507, IMG submission 207223) | Populus trichocarpa ectomycorrhiza microbial communities from riparian zone in the Pacific Northwest, United States - 7_EM | ecosystem: Host-associated > Plants > Roots > Unclassified | place...
CAGGGGTATTTGGCTACAAAAATCAAATTCGTCAAAGTAGGGTAACAAAAATACCTGCTCCTAATCCCTGTTCGTCACCTCCTGATATTCGTCACGACCCCATGAGAGACTGTAGTGGAGTTTGCTTCTTGGTTTCTTTTGTGGGGGAGGGTCTGCGAGGTGGTTTTAACCTTTTCATTAATTTTGGTTGTGGTTCCCCATAGCAATTATCCCTCTGGCTTCGGGCTTTGGCCCAGCGCGACCTAGCCGACCTTGAGCGCCCCACCTAGAGCCACCCTGCAGCGTGTTAATAGATAAGGGTGTCGTGTTGCCATGGGACTACGGGTGGCGCTTGTACGAGTACCATCCCTGGGGACTATGATTTAGGCAGGTGTTTGTTTTTGGAGCTAGCTTACCTCCATGGATATCCGTAAAGTTATGTGTAGTGTATCAGATAGTTTTATTCAGGTTAATTAAGAAAACACGATTGGCCACCAAAAAACCTGCTCTCCGAAGCAAATAAAAAAACAAAGAAACCCAGACCCTACTAGGAGAGGCAACTTCAACGTCCTAGCACATGGTCCAATTGTCCGAGTTCTTACCGTTCCCCGCCCGTGCGTTTTCCTAAAAAGAGACTACCAATAAATTTTAAGTGACACAGGCTATCTCTAAAATAGTTTCTCTTTATAAAGAAAATTCTAAAATTTAGGGGTGTTTCCGGTTTGCTTTCTTGTTCTTTTTTTTTTTTGTAGAGTAATTCTGAAAGTCTGATTGCTGGTTGGAGATCTATTATAGTATAGGGTGCTAAGCAAAAGAATGAAGCCCTTAGAATCGCTACTATTGAAAAAGTTATCCCGTGAACCTCTCTCATGACTCGCTAAAAGGTTTCCATTATTTCCTGCGGCATTTATTCCACCCCTACAATAAGTTGTTTTAAGAGAACCGCTAATGAGTTACACGAGAAGTAAGTTGCTCTTTATTAGCACCGAGGCAAAAGTACAGCACTCACAAGCGACCCCGCATCATCTCATCATCGCACTTAATCTACTGGTAGCACGTTCATTCGGAGAAGCTAGTCTACCGTAAAAACCGTACTATAATAATTCAGTGTGCTATGTAGTCAGAGTTGCCCCTCCTGATAATGTCTTGTGTTTTTTTTGTTTTTTATGTCTCTCAGAGTGGCTGGGCAGCTCTTTTTCATTAGCTGTGTTTTTCGCCCCTTTTCTAAAGTAGGGAATTCTCGACTACATAGCACACTACCGGTACCGTACTCAATTATTCCCAGTTTTTACGGTACAATACTCCATCCACCCCGCCCTCCCCTACAGCCCGATTCTTTCCCCGTCATGCCAAGGGAGACAACCACTCCAGAATCTGGCCCTTCTTGTCCACAACGATACCTCCCAGCTATTCTCCGCATTCTTGTAACTGTCCGTCACATTACAAACATTTTTGTTTATGATAATGGTTGGGTTTTGATATGCTGCAGAGCCCATCTTGTCTTATCGCTCTCTTTCTTTCTATTGGGGGTGCTGTCCATAAATTAAAGGAGGCAACGAGGGGTCGAAAGGACCTTCTTTTTGTGAACGTTTGAGGGAAGGTTGGACAAGCTAGGATGTTAAGACTCGGCAAGTCCGGTAGAGTATATTACAGTATATTATCCGTGGACAAAATTAACCGCGGACCAACGATCGATAGCAACACAGCCCTCCTCACCACCCCACACATTCAACACCACTTAAAGAACCTTCTCTAGCTCAAATATTAATTTTAACTATGTATTCTGCCCTGCACTTACATTTTTGATTTTTCTTCTTGGTTTTAAAGATAGTGGGGGTTGGTGGTGGAGGAGTGTTTTTGTCATGGCCGAAATTTTTCCCTCACCGCCGATCCGCGGCTAATCCTGTCCAAGGACAATACTACTTGCACATGCCAAGACCAATATAAATGAATTCCTTTGATTATAAATTTGGTTTAGTTGCACTACTTCCCTCTAGTTGGTCACTAAGTGCTTTTTATATCCTCCAATTGACGACGGCACCATGAAAAAGATCAGATTCCCCCCGGCACAGCATGTGATCAGCCAGCCGGACGCGTTAGATCTCGTTTACTGATATTAGCAATTCTGTTAACAGGTCAAACTAAGTCTATCGTGGTCTAATAGGTTGATTTCCGCTGGTAGTCTAATACCGCACAAGTAAGAACTCGAATAATTGAACCTCGCACTAAGACGTCCAAAATTCCCTCTCTTGGACAGGGGGGGGGGTGAGCACCGGGCGCAAACTGACCCCCTCAGCCCCAACTTGCCCCGTGCTGGATAGCATGATAAAATTATTGAAAGTTCGGGACAAAAAAAAGAATAAAGTTCCCCACCGTATCAGCAAAGGCAACTCCAACGGCCCAGCACGAACTTCAATTATTCGAGCTCCCACGGCGGTGGATCTCGAGAGCTACCGCCACACTACCGGTACTGCTAATTATCGCATCGAGAGCTTCGAGTTTCGCCGCTGTGGCTACCCTTCGGAGAATAATTTATAAGAAATAGTTTAATTGGGCCATCTAGGCATACTATGATGAGATGTAGCATATTCACTCAACCCTCCAGCTAACATCAATCCATCCATGCACTCCATACATTCTTCAGAATAATATTATAACATTCTCCCACCCGTATTAAGCGCCAATAATGGCATCCCCCACCGCCATTATCCAACTGAGAAAGAAAAAGAAAAAAAGCTTCTAATGTTCCCACACCCTTATTAAGTGCCACCAATGGCGTCATCCACCACCATTATCTAACTGAGAAAGAAAGAAAACTTCTAGCTTTTACATGTGGAAGAAAGCAAAGAAAAGGGCAATCCCGAGTCCTCCTAACCATGCTGCCGGCTTTAGGGAATTGCCACTGCCCACGGGAATTATCGCGATATTAGTGGAATTCGGCTTTGCGGAACCCGTGCTATTCCCCTTCGCAGTTGCCGTGCTATTCGAATATCCACCGGGAGTGTAAGAGGGTGGCGTGGGCATAGACTTCGCGGTGGTGGAAGTTGATTTTATCGGAATCGTGGAGTAAGTGTTGATGAGGGTGGCGCCTGAGGTGGCCTTAGTAATCGTTGGAATCGCGGTGGTGGAAGAGCTGACGAGAGTAGTGCCTGGGACGGGAGCCAGAGAAGTAGGTGAAACCCCTCCTGGCATTGATATGGTGTTGGTGCTGATGTCGACCTTCAGGCAGGGCTGATTTGCGCCCTGGCAAGCATATCCTGCGTCACAGCACGAGTCAAAACATTGGGTCGATCCCGCTCCGCACCCCCCAGAACATTTAGCGTTAGGTAGGCATTGAGATCCGATATCACAGCATCCATTGTTTCCCGGGCACTCAAAACTCCCGGCTGGACAGAAAGTAGTTAACGAGCCTTGCCGTTTCCCAAGTCCGGATACTTCGGACTCAGGAACGCCCACTAGCAGGGAGTTGCGGACGGATAGGGGGGGGCTAATGTCCGCCGCTAGCGATTGGCCAACCGTGAGAGCAGCAAGGAAGTATAGTTGGGCAAAGTTCTTCATCGTGTTTTGTTTGTGATGGTGGTAGTCTATCGGGGTCTATCGAGGTCTTCGGGACTGACAATGGTAAGAGAGCGGGAACAAAGATGAGGGCGGGGAGGTAGTCTATCGGGGTCTTTGGGACTGATGATGGTGAGGGTAGAGACAAAGAGGAAGGCGAAGAGAGGGGAGGGTCCTCGGTATAAGTACTAGTACACCTGGCCTAGCAGCTGGGGACGCCAAGAGATCCCTCGTATTTTGTGCCCCTTTTTGACGTGAACCTTGCGATCTATGCCGCTCATTGTGGTACAAGGAGGGGATAGTCGGGCAAGGGAGCTCTATATTAGCCAACACCTGCAGAGCAGAGTAGAATTTGTTACCCACAAGAGAGACCTTCAGAACTCCCAATTCGGCTGTTTAAAGGAAATTTTTAAGTTCCGCACGGTCCAGGGGCTTGTCGGTTTGGGGAATACCTATGAAAAAATGGGTCTGTGTTGTCAGGAATCTCAGAAACTTTTTGCCCCAGAGCAAGAGAAAATAGGGATCTGTCTGGCCCAGCTCCCCACACTATACCTCTAAAGGAACAGTGTAACTATCTTGGCCAACTTAAAATATTCCTTTAAACAACCGAATCGGGGGTTCTGAAGGTCTCTGCAGTCTTCACCGTACCGTAAAAATTGGGAAGATCCAGAATACGCTAGCATGGGTAAGAAAGTGCGGCTGGAAGAGAAGTTGCTTCAACTAGTAATAATATTTCGCATGATCGCCACACAAGCACAGAATTTCTTCTCTTTCAGCAGTTCGATTTCCTCTAAAGGGGGTAACGGTTTGCCACACCTTCTTTATCCTTGCTAGCGTATTCTGGGTTTTCCCAATTTATACGGTAGTCGCGACGAAACTGGGGTGGTGATGAACAGGGGTATTTGGTGGGCAAAAAAAAGACACCGTCAAGGTTAGGGTAGCAGAAAATTACTGGTCATTGATCCCTGTTCGTCACCACCCCAATTTAGTCGCGACTGCGGTGAAAACTGTAATATCCTTCTCTATCCTTGGGATTGCTGGAACTCCTCCCTCACCCGATGGCAGATACCGGTAAGGCTGTCGGCTTAAGACCATAACATGCATTTTAGATCATAAAGCAACCTCCTACCGTTCATGGAGCCGGACAAACCAACAACGGTAACCGCCACTGCATGAGTATAACCCGCTCCTCGGTTCCAGGGACCCACTGAGTTACCGGTAACTGGGTAACTGTTTAGATTTTACTCGAGTACCGGTACTATCTGAAGTAAATCGTTTTTTCCCACTGGGTTTATCACACAGTGTAACATTGGCGCCACGAGTATCATAGGCTACCGGCACCTTAAACTTTAATAATTAGCCCTCATGCCCACCGGAAAAGCAAATTTACGCTGACCTTACCAGAAGAGGCAACTCCAACGTCCTAGCACGAGGTTCAACTGTTCGAGTTCCCACGGCCGTGGATCTCAAGAGCTCTCACCGCACTACCGGTACTGCTAATCGTCGCATCGAGAGCTTCGAACTTCCTTGTTGCGACTACACTTCGGGGACTAATTTATGAGAAGAAACAGTTTAATTGGGCCATCTAGGCATACTATAATGAGATGTAGCATATTCACCCAACTCTCCAGCTAACATCAATCCATCCATCCATCCATGCACTCCATGCATTCTTTAGAATAATAAAACGTTCTCCCACCCATATTAAGTGCCACTAATAGCATCCTCCACCGCCATTATCCAACTGAGAAAGAAAAGAAAAGAGAAAGCTCCTAATGTTCCCACAACCGTATTAAGTGCCACTAATGGCATCATCCACCGCCATTATCCAACTGAGAAAGAAAGAAAACCTCTAACGTTTACATGTGGAAGAAAGCAAAGAAAAACACAGCCCCGAGTGCTCCTAGCCATGCTCCTGGCTTTAGGGAGTTGCCACCGCCAATGGGAATTATTGCGATAGAGCTAGAATTTGCCATTGGGGGCACTGTGCTGTTCGAAGAATATCCACCGGGAGTCGTAGAGGGTGGTGTGGGCACAGAATAAGAGATGCTAGTAGTTGATTTTATCGGAATTGTGGTGTAGGTGTTGACGAGAGTAGTGCCTGAGGTGGCAGCCTTAGTAGTCGTTGGAAGCGTCATGGTGGAAGAGCTGACGAGAGTAGTGCCTGGGATAGGAGCCAGAAAAGTAGTTGAAACCCCTCCTATTATTGGTATTGATATGGTGTTGGTGTTGATATTGATGTTGGTGTTGACCTTCAGACAGGGCTTATTTGGGCCCTGGCAAGCGTATCCAGCGTCACAGCACGAGTCAAAACATTCGGTCGATCCCGGTCCGCACGACGCATCACATTTAGCTCCAGGTAGGCATTGAGTTCCGATCGCACAGCAACCAGTGCCACCCGGGCACATATAATCTCCAGGTAAACAGATAAACTCCCGTTTCCCAAGTTCGGACCCGAGGTTGGGATTGCCCACTATGTGGGAGCGGCGGACAAACAGGGGGGGGCTTATATCCGCCGCTAGTGATTGGCCAACCGTGAGGAGCGCAAGGACGTATAGGTATAGTTGCATAGAGTTCTTCATCGTGCTTTGTCTGTTATGGGGGTAGTCTATCAGGGTTTATCGAGGTTTTTGGGACTGACAATGGCGAGAGCAGGAACAAAGATGAGGACGCGGAGGTAGTCTGTGGGGGTCTATCGGGGTCTTTGGGACTGATGATGGTGAGGGTAGGGACAAAGGTGAGGGCGAAGAGAGGGGAGGGCCCTCGATATAAGTACACCTCACCTGGCAGCTGGGGATGCCAAGAGATCCCTCGTATTTTGTGCCTTTTTAGCGCAAACCTTACGATCTACAGCGCCCATTGTGGTACAAGGAGGGGATAGCCGAACGAGGGAGATCTCTTTGTTAGCCAACCCCCGCCGAGTAGAGTAAGATTTGCGACCCACGATATCCTTCTCTCTCCTTGGGATCACCGGGACTCCTCCCTTACTGGATGGCAGATACCGGCAAGGCTGTCGGCTTGAGACCGCAACATGCATTTTAGATCGTACTTGCAAAGCAATCTTCTGCTGTCCATGGAGCCAAGCAAACCAACAACAGTAACCGCCACTACTCGAGCACAAGTATAACACGCTCCTCTGTCCTAGGGACACACCGAGTCAACTGTTTAGACTTCACCTGAAGCAAACCTTTCTTTTCTATCGAGCCTGTCACACAGTATAACATTGGCACGCCACGAGTATCATAGACTACGTATATCTCTAGGAACCATGATCGCGGAACTGTGCCTCTACCGTACCCTGTGGTACCGTATTTTCCTCGTGAATTGGCAAGCTCCGAATATCCCTGTAAATTGCGACATCAGCCCAAGGAAGAGACCACAGTTCTTAGGAAGTCTAGTGCTTTCCTAACATGGTATGGCATGAGTCATTTGGCTGTGTTAGATCTCATTAACTGGCTTTCGCAATTCTATTACCTTGCTAAACTAAACTTGGGCTGATGTCGCAAGTACAGGGATATTTGGAGCTAGCGAATTCAAAGAGAAAATCCGGTACCAAGGATATCAACAGTACCGTACCGAACTCTGAGAACATTGTCGTGAAAACGCCTTGAAGGCTTGTGGAACGATGAGTGCGCAAGTAACTCACTCTTCTATCAACATATGGTATTTTTTCAGTTATACCGCACTCGGGCAGGGAGTTGCTTGATTTTGAATATGATACCGGTATCTTCCCTTGAGGCTCAGGGGTAATTATTATACTGTATTATAAAGGCACTTCGCACTGTAGCATGTGGCTTTTGGAGCCCCTGCAATTATATTAACAGTATCGCAAGAATTACTCTACAAAGTTTACTCCTATCTGGAATGTAATACGGTAAAATCCCTTGTATGTCCAAATGATTAGCATTGTGAATGAGCTCAAGCTTAACCGTCTACCATCGCCGCAACCATGCAAGTTGGACAAGGGGTGATCCATTGTGCAGATACGAGTGCCGTATTAACTTGAACAAGGCAACACGTCTCAGGACGTCTTACTAGGATAAGGAACTGTTAACCTAGCCGGACAGGGATATGTTTGGTTGGTTAACCTTAAATAGCTGTTCAATCACTTCTTACCGGACCCTGTGCTCTCCTCTCTAAGTAACGCGTGGTTTTATTTTGCTGGCATTTTCTCCTACCCGCGCGAAAAATGGGAAACTCAGACATCCTGAGACGTGTTGCTCTTATTCGAGTTAATACGGTAGCAGCAGTGGCATTGAATTAAGGGGTGTTCGGTTGATTTCTGATAGGAAAACGCCTTGCCAAGATTCTGGCATGAGAATACCTGTATCAGTGGTGGGACTCGACCTCGGACTTAGGATGCTGTTGGTGCAGTTTACTCGCTGGTGCAAATACAATTTGTAGATAGGTTGTTGTGCGTAAATGGAATTCTAAATTAGATTCTAAAAGATATTGCGTCTAATGAGAATGTTTATCTTGCGATGGTATGTATAGTTATTTTTATCTTGGTCTCTTTCTCCGGGAAGTGCCCAGACAATAGGTTGGGGATGCACTGCATCCCATGGCAATATTCACACTACCGGTACAGTAGATTACTAAATATGAATTCTCCAAGCTTTATTCAAGGTATCGTACAAGTACAAGTAAGGATTTGGAATAATTGAGAATCTCTGGGACGTCGTAGCCGCTTCTCCTAGTATTTTCCTTTTTATTTATCCCAAGTGAGGACCCAAGAGAGAATATTTTCGCTGTGTTTTCTCCACTGAATCTAAAGGGGGGAAATTCTACTTCGCGCGGCCGAATTGAAGCGGGACACTTAAGGTGGCAACGCCCGTACAAAGTGTCCGGCTTCAATTCGGCCGCGGGAGTAAGCATTCTAGCGTCATCCTCTATTGTTCCACGGCAGCCGGAAATTAGAGGAGGGGATGGGGGAAGCAAACACGAGGGGGTGGTACAAGATCTTGGCGTTGGGTCCCATTATGGATACTCGTGTCCGCTGATCCGCCGGCACAGGGGTCATCATTTTTGGTTCCTGGCTGGAACTTGCTCGAGTACTGGAGGTTAAGCTACTGTGGGGCGGTACTGTGGGCCGCCAGGACCGATATGAATTCGATACCGTACTGTACCAGTACGAGTAAGAATTCGAACAATCAGACCTTGTGCTAGGGGGTTGGAATTGCCTCTCTTGTACGGTCAGGCGTTTTTTCTCTTTTGTTTGTATCGGGGGGTAGATTTTGAGTGTGCTTTTCGCCCCTTTTTCGGACAACAGTGCAAGTACTAGTACCTAGAACATTGTTCGTGTACCGGTATTCGAGCTTTCACTGTGTATTTATCAGAAGCGATAGGGGGAAGTGTGTAACCCTTCTGGCGAAACTGGTAGAGTGGCTTGTGTGCAGACGCTCGGCCCATCGCGGTTCTGAACTTTAAAAGAGTCAATTTGACTGACATCTGCCAATGAAAAAAATCGAAGCGGGGGGAGGGGTTACACATGTCCCCTCAACGGCTTCTCACCATGCAGCCGCGGACCAGGGCATGACACGCGGGTAGTGCCGGTACTTGTAGCATGATGCATCTAAAGCAAATTTAAATATCAAACGGATTCATGCATATTGATCTTGGCATGTAGTACGGTTGTGCCTGGATAGTGAACGACAAAAACAGTGCCCCTAGCGTTCAATACCGTAGCTAGGTGCTCACTGCCGTATGAACTTGAATAAGAGAACTGTGGGATAATATTATGTCGTTGGAGTTGCCTCCTCTGGTAAGGTCTGGCTTTTTTTCTTTCTTTTTTTCTTCTTCTTTTCTTCACGCTTCTTTTTCTGCTGAGCACACTGCTCTCTTATTTAAATTAATAGGGCAGGGTAAAGATGACTAAGGCAGAGGGGGTAAGAGAACGATGAGAAAAGAAAAAAGTATCCATGTTACTCGAGTATATGCAAATCAGAAAAGCAATGGGTCCAGTACTTCCATATCCAGTAGTTCGATGTCTGTACCTCAAAGTACTGTGGCAGGCTGAACTGACCAAATAAGTACACAATTCGGAGGCATACACGATAAAGATTCACAATTATCATAAAGTACCGAACTCACCATTTTCCTATTTCTTATAGCTAAAATAATTTGTATGTAACTCTATTTTTACTACCCCTGTTCATTCCCTACCTCTCATTCAGTTCCCGTACACCATAGAGCTCTTTTTTCGCCGTCCTATGGTCCGACAGGTGCAATGCTTAAGCGATCTCGTTAAGAAAATAACGGGATCTAGAAAGTATTCTTCCTTAACTGGAAATAAATTAAGGGAATCTAGAAGGCATCCTTCCCTAACTGGAAATAAATTGCTAGGGTTTTAGATTGAGACATATTCCATCGATTTCTTGGGCGCACCGAGTCACCGACGGACAAAGGGATGGCAAAAAAATTTGGTTGGACCCGGATACAGTGTCCCTGCTCTTGCTGTCCATTAGCCAGGGATTCATTTTGTCTAGGTTCACCATAGCCACGTGAAACTATAATCCTTTGCCCCGGAAAAACCATCGCTTATGATAACGGCACAATACACTCGGGAAAGAAATAAGCACTTAGAAAAGTACTTGTAAGCCCGGCAAATCTGAAAGCATTTTCTCCATCCCAATTCCACCTAACCCCACAAACCAGATCCCTAACGAAACCAAAGAAACAACTAAAGGACCTATCATATGATAGAAACATCAGTGAGATAACCCTAGGCAAAGCTCGTAGAAGAAATGGTGTAATGAGTTAGACAATCTAGGGTGACGCCAGTTAAGGACAGGCCAGGGGATACCGTATAAATTGGGAAAACCCAGAATACGCTAGCAAGGATAAAGAAGGTGTGGCAAACCGTTACCCCCTTTAGAGGAAATCGAACTGCTGAAAGAGAAGAAATTCTGTGCTTGTGTGGCGATCATGCGAAATATTATTACTAGTTGAAGCAACTTCTCTTCCAGCCGCACTTTCTTACCCATGCTAGCGTATTCTGGATCTTCCCAATTTTTACGGTATCAATCGCCAAGAAGCCAACAACCCCAGAAGCGCGATGAACTCTAAAGAAACACACCATGAAAAAAGCATTCTGATCCTTGGCGGTTTCAAACGATCTAGAACCGTTACGATCGCCAAAACACTGCGCCCTGCGCCATATGCCGACCAGCATAAAGGGAGAAACAATACCAGCCAACTATCCTACACCAAGTAACACGGAGTCTAGCACAAACTAACCAAATACCTGTATCCTACCCCTATCAAAATCGGATCCCTAATCACTTCCCACCTCGTATCGTACACGCATCCCCTGTTACCAACTCGGGCACAACACCGTAGCCCAACTACCCTATAGAATTACCAGGTTGTGATATCTAAGTCCAAAGCCCACACATCCCCACTTTATTCAACATCCAAAATCCCACTGCCCCCTAGTCTAGAATCAGCTGCAAAGTCTCCCACAAGGGTAAGTGGGGGGCAACACTACCACCCGCATTTAATAATGGAACAAAGTAAAGAACTTATAACCAAATCGCCAATTTTTCCAATCCAACCAGAGGACAGACTGGCGACCTCAGCCCTATTTTCAGGATCAAGAGACTCTTGGCACTCACTATATGGAAGGTTGAACCTCCGTGTGTTGGCTTTGAGAGGGGGGGTCATCTGTACAGGTACAACGAGCTAGCTAGACAGGAGGTTGCATCCGTCGGAGGTAGTGCTACAGCGGCATGCATAGAATATCGGGGACTGAAGCGAGGTGGAGTGTGTGGGGAAAAGCAATTCTTGAAAGCTTGCGCTTTCATTGGCGTGGTACTTACAGGGGCTTATAATATAATAATAAAACCCTACCAGCATAAACAAAGGAAATACGATACGGAAAAGCTCCGAATTGATTGAGCACCGGAGAAGCCTTCCTCATTCATCCACACTAGCTTGCTACCCTTGCACTGGCCATTCATCGTAGCATGGTATTCCATTCTATCGGCCATCAATCCCATCCGTAGCCTAGTAGAGCTACCCCTTGGGCGGTCTAAGACAGTAAAATTCGCGACCGGTACGCTAAGTCCATATCAGGCGGGTAGCCAGCTATTTCAGGTTTGAAAAAAAAAACGAATTCGGCTTTTCAAAGCCAAAGTGACTCAGCATCTTATCAACCATTTTAATTCCCCACGAATCACAGCCCTCCCAACCAGCGTTAGCGTGCCGGTCGCGAATTTTACTGTCTCAGA
>Ga0307507_10010709_pt1 | contig 11761 bp, 6 predicted proteins | sample 7_EM_MG_FD_207223 | JGI IMG/M metagenome (GOLD analysis project Ga0307507, IMG submission 207223) | Populus trichocarpa ectomycorrhiza microbial communities from riparian zone in the Pacific Northwest, United States - 7_EM | ecosystem: Host-associated > Plants > Roots > Unclassified | place...
TATCTAACCCTCTACCTTTATCTAACCCTCTACCTTTATCTAACCCTCTACCTTTATCTAACCCTCTACCTTTATCTAACCCTCTACCTTTATCTAACCCTCTACCTTTATCTAACCCTCTACCTTTATCTAACCCTCTACCTTTCCTTTACTGCCTTTAAGTGCTATTTACTAATACCTCTATTAAAGTGGGTAAGGCGAAAAGGTTATAAATTATAAGTCGGTTAAGCAGATTAATAAGCTAGTGGTATATAATGGGCTAGGAATTATATTAAAATAGATCCCTAGCGGTCTTTATGGCTATATAGCCTACAAAGGGAGCTACCCTAGCTTATAAGTATCTCTTATAAGCTTTAAATAAGTAAGCTGGATAAAGCTATTGCGGAGATATATCTATACTGTGGTTATATGGAGCAGCTTAAGGCCCTAAGGGTACTAATATTTAAGTGGTAAAATCTTATGCTTATAGCAAAAACGTTTTTTGGTAAGAGTATAATAATATAAGCACTACCATATCTTATACCTAATTTAGTTATTATTCTTCTTCTTCTTTTACTTAACGCGATTAGGTTAGAGTAAGTAAAAAATATTATAAAACTACCTTATATTTAATCTATTTATATATAGGGGAAGATAATATCCGCCGAGCTGATTAAGGATATCCGTATAGGCCGCTATATATATATCCTTATCTCTCTAGAGCTTTTAGTTAGTAATAAGCTATATAAGGTTCTAATAAACCCAATGTTTTATTTTTATATTGCCTTTATAGTAGTTAATAAAGTATACCTACTTACTAATTAGAGAGAGACCTTCTATATAGCGTACGTATAACTCTTTAAAGTCCGTTTAGTCTTAGTTAATAAGCCTTGGTTTATATATACCGCAATACTAGACCCCTCTATATTTTGGACTATATATAAGCTAGTTAGGTTTAAACCTAATATATAAGTTATTAAAACTCTAATTAATTGGCTAGAGCTAAATATTATATAGAAGGTAATTACTGTAGGAGTGGTTTAGAGTACCTTAAGGACCTTAATATAGTAGGAACCTTTTAGCACCTCTCTATATATATCGCCTTTTTAATTAATGTTAAAAGCGGTCTTTAAGCCGTTTATAATAAAGGTTAAACTATAAAATCCTAACTTTAAAAAATTTAGCATAGAATTAACTCCCTTATAATGCTTAAACTATATATATAACAATATAAACAGTAAAGTTTTATATATACTAAAACTATATAAAGCTTAAGCTTTTAGATCACCATACTTATCTAAACTATTACTAATAAGAATATAGCTACTAGCTACTATTCCCTAACTAAGCCCTATACGGGTTAAGGGACAGGTTAAAAGCGACATAATATTAAAAGAAATAGCTAGAACTATTAGCCACCTCTTAAATAATATAGTATTAGGACTATATAGAATCCTAAATAAGGCCCTAAAGATTTATAGAACGCTAATAGCTCCCTAGCTTATAGATATAGCTAGAGTATACTTTATAATAGGCTACTACCCACGACTTAGAAGATCTATAATAATAATTATATTATGCAAAGAAGGTAAAGCAGACTGCTTACTCTTAGGAAGCTATTATTCCATTACTTTAGAAAATACTCTTAGCAAGATTCTAGAAAAAGTAATAGTAGACCATATAGCAGATACGGCTAAAGAATATACACTACTACTATAAAACTGTCAAATAGTTCAAATAGAGCTATTTATAGATAAAATGGGTTAATTAATTGATAATCTTCTTAATCGTTAATTAACCTTTTTTTAAGCCCCTAGGACTTTGAGCTATAAAGAGACTTTATAGTATATAGGCTCCGTGCACGTAACTTATGCATATAACCCACGCCTTTAGAGAATATAGATTATCTAATACACCCCCTTAGCTTTAAGCTCTTTAAGGTTAAAACTAACCACCTTCTTGTGTCCGTTAATAAGTTAATTAAACCATAATCTTATCTAAATCCTTCTGTCTTGCTCTAATATTATCCCTTAGGTCCTCCAGTTGCTTCTCCTTATTTAGCTACTCCTTAATATCCACCATTCTAATTATATTAACAAAGCTCCAAAACCCCTGCTTAGGCAGGGCCTTTATAAGTCCATTAGTAATTATCTCCTTTATTACTATTCATTAAAATAGTACTGTATAATTACAGCACCTGTCGTACCGAACGTGTGCTTACGCGTACGGTACACCAACTACGCGTTTACGCGTTCGGTGCACCAACTACCCGCTTACGCGTCTAGTGCACCCCTGAAGCACTGACTAATCAGGGGGAGGTCGCATCAGTATATAGACCACGTAGTCTGCTTCAATACAAGAGACAGTCACCACCATCCCAAAGAGCATACAATACTATACGTATTTCGTGCCCCGGGATACGACTCACTCGTGCTATTAAGTTAGTACGAACACTGATCAGTAAGCGCGCACAGATTAGCAATCACTCAATACCTCCCCCCAAGCGATCACGACAGCGACCACCCGTTTAGACTCCTAGTACGACCTGCTAGAAGGTCGGAAGTCGGGGATTACGGACCTATTACCAACTCTATATACTTATTCAAGTCTTAGTACGGTTTACCGGAAGTTTATAGACGCGAATACAGACCTTTATAGAACCCCCTACCCTCCTGCAAACTACTACGGACCCGTCAATCGATTTTACGGACCGTTATAAGACCTCCTCCACCCACTACAGCTTATATAGACATACTACGCAACACAACATGGCAGATATAATTAAGCAAATTAGTGAAGGTCAAAAGAAGTGGAGTTAGGGAGTCAACCTTACGTCTACGGACGGCGTTAACGACTACATCAATTTCAAAATCCTTAAATACGGACACTATAAGCTCCTGAACGACGACCTATGGGAGCAATATAAGGAAGACTTTGCGGACTTTACGGAAGCTATTCTTAAGGCTTGTAACCCTAATGCTATCCGTAACCTACGAACCCTTTTACGTCACCATGGTGTATGGGTTGAAAGGGACAAATAAGTTACTGTTGCACGGTCCTTATACAACACAATACAGGAGGAGGACCAAACGGAATGGACTAAAGAGCAGATCTTGGATTATATTAAAACCAGCGACTTCTTTACTTCCTTTAAACTTAATAGGATCTCTGGCCTTATAGCTGACCTATTTAACCGAATTCGTCCTATAGACCCAAGCGGCTTTAGAATTGACCTCGCTGGCTAAAATACACCCTACTCTTAAGTTACGGACCAAAATACGGACCACAATACCCCTGTAAACCAAAATACGGACTAAAACCCTCCCGTCGCCCAAACCATAGATCCGCAACCTGCCCAAATCATAGATCCGCAACCCACCTAAGTAAAGACCTATGGCAAGGAGCTAGCTAACTTAGCTAAGCTCTATACTGACGAATCCAAGTACAGCGGTAAAAACGATAACTTTAACTTCAAACTCACTATCTTTACGGACCTCTGTTGGAAGGCTGATATTCCTAAATAGGAATTCAGCCAAGCCTATTCCACTATGCTGTGCGGCCTAGCCCTTGACCACTACTATACCAACCTCAAGAGCAACCCCCTTGGTGTTCCCTTTAATAAGCTATACAAAGCTACACGCAACTACTTTAAAGGACCAGAATATAAGCGTGATATTCTTACCTAATGGAATGCAACCAAGCTACGGACCGTAATTGACAAGAACACTAAAAAATCGACTATAGAGTGCCTGCAAATTCTTATTAAAGACCTCCGGCACCTATAGCACGGCCTTGACGCTAAGCTTCGAATAGACGACTTCCTGCATAACAAACTTATTACGGCTTGCTAGGAAGTAGAGCCCTATAAGTACGCCTATTACAAGCCTGCAGACACCTTAGCTGGCCTTATTAATAACCTACGCTCCTCTATTATAATGTACAAAGTCTTAAACCTACTAGGCAGCACTTAAGCCTTCGCCACGGATATTCAATATCCATAGACAGACTCAGACGTCTACTTTACGGACCGCCGCTACCGCTAGCAGCACCCGTACCGACTAAGTCCTACCCATAACTGTTACGGACGCTTTAAGTACAATGTTACGACTACTTAGAGAAGAGTCGGCGGAAGCTAGTTAGTTGATATAGGCATGGTCCAGGATGGATCTGGTGGAACCATGTGACGAGGAATGGTAACTGAGGTCACGTGGTGTTGAACGTATTGACTATATTAAATGGAAGGGACGTTATGTTTAATATAGACAACACGTACCTCACGTACAAGAGAGGATTTCTTAGGAGTATGGTTGTGTATTTAAAGGACCTCAGTCCCTACTGTAGATAGTTCTCTCCTTGTAGTAAATCTCAGAATACAATTGGAGTTAATTTGTTGGGCAACCACTCTACTAGTTATTATTATGTTGTTGTTTTTGTTGTACCTACATACCCAGCCTATTAACAGAATCTACTGTAGTTCCTGCTACAAGGTTCCGTTATATATTTACTACCAAGGTTATAGTATTGGAACAAACTCGAACAATATGCCACCCAGAGCAGCACTAGTTATAATGGCGTTGATGGTAGCCACAACCTCAGGACCAGGTGATACCAGTATAGATAATAGGGATTCTTAAGTGGTTACGCGAGGTTAGTTACAGGAAATGGTTGATCACTTACAAGACAACAATAGGATACTTAAAGAATGCATTAATGGAATTGGAGTAGCAAAGATTAAGTTACCTTTAATTGAACGATTCTTAGGGGAGAAGTTGAAGCTTAAGGGATTTCTTACGCAGATGTACTTTAAGGTAGTACAGGAAGGAGCGAAGTTAGCAATATCGTTAGACTAAGTAGCCTATGCAGGATTGTTCCTAACAGGGAGGGCACTTAAGTGGTTTGAGCTGTATCTCACGGAAATATAGGCTAATGGCATGACAACTACTAACCAAGATGTACGATACATATTTGCCAGTTGGAACGGGTTTGCAGAGCGATTAATGTAGATGTTTGGAGACCTGGAGGCCACAACCATAGTGGAACGAAAGCTTCAGAACTTAGTATAACGCACTTTAGCAATTAAGTATACAACACAGTTTCAAACACTAGCTATATAGGTTGAGTGGAATGACAAGGCGCTTATGGCATAGTACAAATAGGGACTTAAGGCTAAAGTCCAGGACGTAATTATCCTAATGGAAGATGTGGATACTCTAAGAGAGTTAATAGATTAGTTAATAAAGATTAATAATAGAATCTACTAAAGGGAACAAGCCAAGAGAGGGTAAGACAGAGTTCTATAGTTGTATAAGGCGCAGAGTACGCAACGATAGACATAGAGTTAAAAACTATGGAATGGCGCAGAGCTAATGGACCTAAGTAGTACCAAAGAAACCCAAAGATGGGAAAAGAAACTATGAAAACCTAGAGGTTAAGGATTAAGTGATTAAAGGACTAAGGAGTAGAGGCCAAACTAGGGAACTTAGCAGTAGAAGACGTTTAGGCGGACTCTATAGCAAGAAAGATAGTTTAAAGATGGAGCTTGCATAAATTGCGGAAAATAGGGTTATTTTGCTAGAGACTATAAAGGTGGTTAGAGTAACCACGCGGTAAAGGGAACTAGACTAGTAGACGGTATATACGTACAAAGGGATGACAGTGCACTGTGAGAAACAAAAGAGTGTTTAATTAACAGTTTTGCGTATTGTTATAATAACGCATGCCAAATTTATGAGGACGCTAAGTATGGCGTAAGCTATTGGCCACAGGAGCTAGAGTTAAAAGGACTCTAAGGAACTAGAGAGTTAGATGAAGAACAAGATCAACTCTATAAGCTAGATTAAGATATTACAGTAACATGTGGACAAAGATTAGCAGTAATAACAATGGAGTTGGAGTACTTATTAATTAACAGTAATGAGGACAAAAAGGAGGCTAATTGGGAGCACTTAAACCTTGATAACGCAACAAAAGCAGAGACTGAGACCATTACTAAATGAGGTTTAGTAACGGATGTTATAACACCGTTGGATACGATTTCCATCGCTTTATAAGACGATAGGAGCAACGTTTAAAGGAAACTAAGCAAGTAGATAACTGCTGGTGCTAGCTTATTACTTAATAAAGGCAAAAGGCTATAGGCTTAAGATTCTTAAGAGGAGATGTAAGAAGCTTAAGACTCTTAAGACGAGATGAGACACACCTAAGAACCCACGACGGACGAAAACCGATGGGAAAGGGTAGTAACTTAGTTTAGTAACAAATGAATAAGTATAGGATGCAAGTTTAAGAACTACAAGTTTGGGGAACGAATAAGAACATTAGCAATTCTAGGTAAACGTAGTGTTTAGCCTAAAGATTAAATAGTAGATACTAGGATTAAAAAGCAAGATAACTATAAGGATCCAGCTGCAAGACGCAGAAAATAAGAAACTATGGATAAGTTTAGGATAAGAATTATCGTATAGCAAGAGCAAAAGCTAGATAAGAGATCAGCTATGCCAGGTTGTATAAGGGATAGAGCACCCGTACAAAGAGTTACTAATAGGCCGAGTGTAGGGATACCTAGGGTAAAGTGGTTAGACGAACTGGAACAAGAGGAGGATCTAGATATCCTAACTAGGTTTAAAGAAAGGCATACTAAAGAATGTTACAATGCAGCGATGACAAGGTACTTTCTAATGGATAGACTATACACACTAAACCAGTTGTACGGAAAGTGGTATAGGCAATGACACAATGACAAATGGGAAGATTTTTATATGTGGCTAGACAAAAAAGTTGTCTAAAACTAACCTATTACAGAGAAACACATGAGTCATATTAAAGGAGCATTAATTATAATGTTAAGGAACCTAGAAGAGAGGTCCAGGGACTAGAGAAGTAAATGATAAGTCTTAGTACCCGTAGCAGAGATACCAGTGGTTAGGTTAACTAGGTATAGGTTTAAACTTAAGAATAAAGATGAACTAAGAGTTAACCCAAAACATACAGCGTATTATACACTATTGTGGATAGCTTGTGTGGATGACATGTGCAATATGCATAGAGCACCTAAAGATAAGAACTGGAAGTACCTAGTAAGAATATATTAGGCACTAGAGGAAAAGCGGTTCAGGAACGCTAAGTATATATATAGTTGGCACCCAGTAGAAGTACAAGGTTAAGGAGACTTAATACTTTAATTAGGAAGATTCCTTACGGAGAAATGCCTAGATGGATGATAGTAGTGGGAGTGCCTAGAGAACACTTGTCCATGGCATATAGAGGAAAAGAAATAAACTAAGTATTGGCTAAAGGGGGACTAAGTACAAACTGGAGCAAGCAGCTAACAGTTGGGAAAAGGGGAGGCGTATAGGACTAGAGGGAACTAGTGTTAGAACCTTAGACCCTTAAAGGAATTTAAGGACAATACCTAAATTTAAGAGCTAAGTGGTAAGATTAGTAGTTTAAAGCGTTGGTAGATAGTGGAGCAACTAGGAACCATATATTACTAAAGGCAGTGGAGAGAATGGGGTTACTATACAGACAGAAGGAATACCTATATCCACTTATAATAATTTCAGGAGATCAGATAGCCTATAGAGGAGGTATTATTAATCTTAAAACAGGACCTATTTAGATAACTATTAAAGGGAGACCAGTTAGAATGTCTTTTGATATCCTACTATTAGGATTGGACAAGGCGATACTAGGAATGCCTTGATTACAGGAGTATAATCTAAAGATTAATTGGGTTATAGGTTAAGTCGATATTAAGAATATATAACAACGCAAAGTGTGACAGCAAACCAGTTTGGTATAGTACTAAGTTGGAGTAATATATGAGGAGACTGAGCGAGGCTTAAGTTATATACCAAAGAGATACTACAAGTATGGAAAAAAGTTATGGTTACTAGAAAGTAAGAAGCTGTCAGAGTATGCAGCTTGGGACTATAAGATAGAATTAAAAGAGGGAATAAGTCTAAAGTTCTTTCCAATTTATAAGCTTACTAAAACAGAGTTAGTAGCGCTTAAGGAGTTTATCCAGGAGAACTTATGAAAGGGATATATTAGACCGTCACAGTTATTAGCAGGATATCCAGTACTGTTTATTCTAAAGAAAAATAGAAAACTTAGGATGTGTATAGACTATAGATAGTTAAACAGCATTACTAGGAAGGATAGGTATCCTTTACCCTTAATTAGCGAAATCTAAGACAGGATAGGCAACGTAAAGATCTTTACAAAGATAGATCTAAGATAGGCGTACCACTAGATTAGAATTAAGGAAGGCGACAAATAGAAGGCAGCCTTTAGGTCAAAAGAAGGACTGTATAAGCCATTAGTTATGCAATTTAGGCTTATAAATGCACTAGTAACGTTCCAGAAGCGAATTAATAGTGTGTTAGGAGAACACCTAGATAAATTTATTATAGCGTACCTTGATGACATTATTATCTACTTAGAGAATGAGGAAGAGCACGAAGAACACGTCAAGTAGGTCTTAAAGAGACTACAAGAAGAACAAATGCCAGTAGTAATTAAGAAATGCGAGTTTTTCACCAGGAAGACCAATTTCGTTGGATTTATTATCAAACTAGGCTAACTTAGTATAGATCCAAAGAAGATCGAGGCTATAGTGAATTGGCAAGAACTAGAGAACGTTACACAGTTAAAATCATTCCTAGGGTTTTACAATTACTGTAGAAGGTTTATAGCGCAATGGTTATAGAACATTAAGCCATTTACGCGGTTAACTAAGAGAGAAGAACCGTGGGCATGGGGAAAGGAGTAATAAGAACTGTTTAAGAGAGTTAAAGAGTTGTTTACCCAAGAGCCAGTTCTTAAGATCTATTAACTAGGTCTAGAGACGGTTGTAGAAACAGATATATTAAACTTTGCACTAGGAGCGTACTTCCTATAGAAATATCAAGATAGATAGCACCTAGTGGTATACTATAGTTAGAAGATGACACCACTAGAGTTAAACTATAACATCTACAACAAAGAGTTGTTAGGTGTAGTTACAGCACTTAAGAAATAGAGAGCATTCTTACAAGGCACAGAGAAACTATTTGTGGTTAAAACAGACTATAAGAACCTTATAGGATTCCTAATAATAAAGGAACTTAACTGGAGACAGGTTAGATAGGCGGAAATGCTTATAGAATATCATTTTAAAATTCAGCATACTAAGGGTACAGATAATGCACGAGTAGACGCTTTAAGCAGAAAGGCTGAACTGCAAAGTAATGAAAAGCTATTAGAAGCTTTATTGCGAAAGGATTAAGACGGATTAATTAGGTATAATTATCCAAAGATTGCAGCAACTAAGGAAAGTCAGATCCACAAATTACTAGAGAGTAATTGGATATAAAAGATCCAAGAAGCATAGGAAGAGGATTAAGACTTAGAGCAATACGAAAATAGAGAAGCAACATATATACCTAAGTCTATTATAGAAGAATTTGTTAAGGAATTCCACAAGGGAATAACATAAGGACACAACGGAGCTATAGGCTTAGTATCAAGACTTTAAGAGGAGTACATTATTTAAGGAATCTGGGGACTAGCAAGACAAGTTATAAAGAAATATTTAGATTGCCAAAGGAACAAACCAATGAGGCATAAGCCGTATGGAGGGCTATAACCTGTCGAGACACCAGAAAGACTATGGGAGGTTATATTATAGGACTTTATTATTAAGTTACCAAAGTCAAGAGATCCTATTATAGGACAAGATTATAACGCGATTTTAGTAATAGTAGATAAGCTAACAAAGTGGGGATACTTTATAGCATGCACTAAAGAGATATTAGTAGAAGATGTCGCTAGAATCTATATGAAAGAAGTGTTTACAAAACATGGAGCACTAGACAAGATCATATTGGATAAAGATCCAAGATTTGTAGCAGCATTTTGGGAAGTATTTCTAGCAGAATAAGGGGTTCGCGCAGTAACATCTATAGTATATTATCCGCAGACGGACAGATAAACGGAAAGACTAAACCAGACACTAGAGCAGTATCTGAGGCATTATATTAATTACGCATAGAATAATTAGGTATCGCTATTACCAGTTACATAGTTTGTATACAATACAACACTATAAGAAGGAATGGGGACATTACTATTTAAGGCGAATTACGGATACGAACTAAGAACATCGTTATCGCCATATTAAGTAAAAAAAACGAGTAGCACAGCTAAATAAAGAATGGAGATGTTAATGAATCTTTATACAGACCTTAAAGAAATAGCTAAGCTAGTACAAGAACGAATGAAAAGGTACTATAATGCTAGGAGATCTGAGGGACCAGATCTTAAGGAGGGGGATAAAGTGTGGCTACTATATAAAAACTTCAAGAGTTGACGACCAAGCAAGAAGTTAGACTATGTTAGACTAGGACCTTTTAAAGTTAAGTAAAGAATTTTATTAGTTACGTATAAGTTAAACCTACTAGCTAAAATGAAAATCTACCCTATACAGCATATCGCAATGCTAGAGCTAGCATATGGAAATGTTGAGCCACTAGTCTATAAGGCAGACACATATAGAGGACAGGAAGAAGACGAATGGCAAGTTTTAAAGATTATTAGTTATAAGGACGTGGATAATGAAATATGGTATAAAGTAAAGTGGATAGGCTATAGTGAGACTACCTAGGAACTACTAAGTAACCTAAGGAACGCTATGGGAAAGGTATAGGAGTATTAGAAGAGAGTAGGTTAGGTAATATTAATAAAGAGGGATTGCTAAAAAACAAGTTACCTAAGGGGGACCTAAGAGGAGCAATTGCTGAGCTACTTGGAGTTGTTTCCCTTGTAGGAGGAGAGCCAGTTCTTTTGTTACCTAGCTTAGACAAACCCTGTTAAACAAGTTTCCACTTCTTAGAACGAACCTTCTTATGGACACGTTTAAGGCGTTAAAGACGAGCATAAGCTAAACGTTAAGCTTTAAGGACGTGTGCGGATTCTTCTAAGGTATATTAAACCTTAAGCAGCGCGGAGGCCAGCTTACTGTTAAGCTTTGCAGCGGCAGATTAAACATAAGACCCTATAATAAGTTACTTAGGGAACTTGAAGACTATTAAGAGTTATAGGACGCGCATACTTAGCGTCAGAAATAGAGCGAACGTCGCAGGATGATTAAACGTTTGCTTTGGTGTACTTAGAGTAAGAAGAGGGTTGTTAAGATAAAGGACTCGCCAGCGCAACGTAAACTAACCCCTCTTTTGCGCACCTTGAGCAAGGAATTGCCATTACTTCGCCAAGCGACAGTATGGAGGAAACCGTACGAAGGCGACGCTTAACCTAGGAAAGAGAAGAAGAAGCTTTAGGTATAATAAGCAAGGATATTAACCAGACTAATTAAACGGATATCACACCTCTAGTGGACGACTTGGAGATGTTAGGAATCTTTAAGGACGAAGATAAAGAGGAGGGAGATAGTATTACGGACGCTTTAAGTACGATGTTATAACTACTTAGAGAAGAGTCGGCGGAAGCTAGTTGGTTAATACAGGCACAGTTTAGGATGGATCCGGTGGAACCATGTAACGAGGAATGGTAACTGAGGTTATGTGGTGTTGAACGTATTGACTGTGTTAAACGGAAGGGACGTTACGTTTAATACAGATAACACGTACCTTACGTATAAGAGAGGATTTCTTAGGAGTACGGTTGTGTATTTAAAGGACCTCAGTCCCTACCGTAGATAGTTCTCTCCTTGTAGTGAATCTCAGAATACAATTGGAGTTAATCTGTTGGGCAACCACTCCACCAGTTGTTATTACGTTGTTGT
>Ga0307507_10010710_pt1 | contig 11760 bp, 19 predicted proteins | sample 7_EM_MG_FD_207223 | JGI IMG/M metagenome (GOLD analysis project Ga0307507, IMG submission 207223) | Populus trichocarpa ectomycorrhiza microbial communities from riparian zone in the Pacific Northwest, United States - 7_EM | ecosystem: Host-associated > Plants > Roots > Unclassified | place...
CTGAGCCCCACCGGGGCGTGGGGGTTGTTGCGAGGGTGACCACAAGTCCGAGGAATAGTATCTAAGATTAAGAGAAGGAACTGGTGTTATAGCACGGCTAAAGTATAGTGTGATGAGCTAGGGCAGTGCTGTGCTGTGATGCAGGTAGCAGGAGTGGGATGGGGGGGATAATAATAGTGGGAGGCAGGGGTGGTTTCTGGCCGTTGGATGCTGAGAGTTGTTTCTGGAGTTAGTGGGGGGTTAGGTTTTGGAGTAGGATCAGTGGCGGTGGTGGTGGTGGGGCTTATATATGGTTGGTTTGATTGCTTAATGGGCAGGTGATGGTGGGATTGCGGTAGTGGTGGTGGTGGTGGTGGTAGATAGGGATACTAAAAGGGAAATATGGTGGGTTTTATGGAGGCAGCATTGGGGCGAGGAGTATCTGATGGATGCTGGTCTCTTTGAAAGTTTAAGAAACCAACCATCATCCTGATACACAGTCTGAAGGGAAACCTTTACTTGCTTAAACAAGGCCACGGATCTTACAACCTGCTAATGGTATTGGGGCCACTCTAACTTCCAACCTTACCTTCTACTAGTAGACTAAACATCACCACCACCCTCTAAATTGGTATCCAAACCAGTTAACCTGCCAATAGCCCACCCACCAGTAGCGCTCCCGCTCCAAATGCCAGCTTCGCCATTCAAACCCTCCCAAGTTAAGCCAACCAGCCCAATCCAAACCAACAACCTCCCTCTCCCCGCACTGAACTCCCGTCTCATAATCTAGCCACTTGCCAAAAACCTCCTAATACTCCATATCCTCAGCACACAATACAGTGCTCGGCACCCCTGTTAATCTGATCCGTCTCATTCACCCATCCATCCGCCTACAAATCCAACTCGCGACAAAAACAGGGCTAGAAAGCTAGTCCCAAATGACCAATTGTACACAATTTTGATACACATGCCCAACCCTAAAGCAAAATAAACAGCCACAGGCCACTTACACAGGCTTGGTACCCAAATAAAACAACCATGACCATGCACCGCAGAATACTACTAGTATAAACACTGCCGAGTGACATGGTGTGACCCATTGCTATGTGCACTTCACCACCTCACTTCTTCAGCCTCACACATTCCTCGGCAGTAGCATAAACCATCACCCGCCCTATCTGCTTGTGCCATACAGCACCCGAATGGCACGACAGCTCCGCCTCCCTTGCTAGCGGACCCCGGATGATCAGCTAGGATAAAGATATTGGATTAACCAGTCACCTCGCCAGTACACGTATCCATTCATCCATCAACAGCACACCTTGGAGTCATACTTGCGCCATAGAGTGTTCGGGTGCAGTGCAATACAATACATCTTCCTTTCCAACCAACCAAGACTCTAAGACTGGCGACGTATTAGAAAATAAAATAAAGCAAAACAAAACATTATTATGCATTTCGCACAAAAACGACTGGGCCCGATCACAAGGGGGAGAGGTGCGCAGTTCCTGCGCGGATAGGGCGTTTTATGCACTTATGCGAATCACTTTCAGCCAAGGTTTATTTTATGCTCTTTGCATGAAGCAAGGTCACCAAGATAAGATCCTTAAGAGGATTTTGATTTGCAATATTGTTTTGGTGTTGGTAAAAAGGTGAGATTGAATGATAAATGGGAATCAAGAATATAACCCATAAAATATGGAAGAAGAAAAAAAAATAGGAGCCGTAACATGTCGTTAGAAGCGCAAAAATAGAGTAACTAGAAGTATCATAGGACAGGGGCAGGAAAACTATGAAAGTGTGCACACTTTTCTCCGATTATCCACATTCGCTAAAAATAATAATACCAAGCATCAAAAATAAAACGGGATCAAGGAATAAGAGAAGGAAAAAACAGTTCCAAGGGAAGCCAAATCAAGCCCTGCGATGATGGCCAAGAGCTCGATCTTTCCATAGTTCAACTTCAGCCTTAAGCTCCTCGATCTGAGCTTCCATCTCCTCCATTCGCTCCAACTTCTTAGCTCGTGACTTTCGGGCTGCAAGGGTATTTCGCGCTCGCTTCATGGCGACTGTATCAGATGGATCTTCGACAACGATGGGTGGTAAAGGTTGCCTCTTACGAACACCGGATGTTGCTGAACGTCGCTGTGTGGATACGCTTTGGCTACGATAGCGAGGGGATGTGCTAGGAGAGTCAAGGGCTTCATGCTCTTCGTCAAGACGTCCAGACAGATCACCGGCAAGGGCGTCAGATTGGGGGACATTGGGCATAGATGGAGAAACAACGGGGTCCTCAGGATCAGGATTCGTCTCAGGAAATAACGAGAACCAGGGACCATCGGATGAAACATCGTCGCCATTAAAGAGTGGAGACGTATCGTAGCTCTCAGAAGGGGAATCAAAGAGAGACTGAGGAGACGCGAGATTAGTTGTAGCAGTAGAAGTAGGAGGATTCATGAGAAGCTCCCGAGGAGAAATAGTTGGACCGATTGATGGAGAAGAGGTATCGTGAACTCCAGTAAGTGGGGAAAAGTCGGATGGGAGCCCTTGATAGTCGGTGGTCATAAACCACTCCTCAAAGGCGACCTCAGGATCAAAGGTTTTCATATTTTGCTCTATGGTATAACCGTTAGACGATTTTCTAAAAACTCCACTAGGACGAAGGTAGGGATTTTGAAGCGACACCATCTCTGTAGCCATGGAGGGCGAGGATGGAGGGAAAAAAGGTGGGGAAGGGGAGGTAGAAATACCCTGCTGCACTTTATATGCTCGTGCTGAGGATTCCTGTGATTGGCGGAGAGCCTGAAAATAATGGGCAGCGGTGGTGGGGTCAAGAATAGACTGTTGTTGCTGTTGCTGTTGCTGTTGCTGCTGGGAAATTTGCCTTGATTCGGGCGTACGAATAGAATTATCCTGGGGCTGAGTTGGAGTGAATTGATACGAGGTTGAGGCTTGCCGATGGTTGAACGAAGACGTCGTTGTACTGTATCCGAGACCGTGAACAATCTCACTTACTCTTCGCGGTTGCGGGAGTTGAGCAGGGCGTGATTGTTGTTGCGGCTGTTGCAGCTGATTAGGGAGAGTGCGCGGGGATGGTTGCGCTCGCTGGGATGGAAAGAGCACGGGATCGTCGAAACTGATCTGGTTGTCGTGAGTGCTGGTTCTGTCGAAATGAGCAACGGCTGGTGACCTGGGAGTCGGGGGCAGCGGTGGAAGCGAATCTGATGCTAGTACTTGCGGCGAAAGCCTCTGGTGAGGGGTTGTGGAAGGCCATGGCTGGTCGTTTGGAGGGAAACGCGATGGTTCCGAGGGAAGAATGGTGACTGGCTGTTGTGGGGTAATGTCGCTAAGCGAAGTGCTCAGAGGTCCGAGGATCTCTGGGGAAGGCGTGGTGAAGGATTCTACGGGGGTACAAATGTGGGAAAAAGAAGTTTGAGGGTGTGTCGGGGAGAGGAACTAAGCGTCCATGATAACTATCTTAATCGTGGGGTGGGGGGTATATTTTATAAAGATCCAAGGTGGTGTTTTTTGTTTTTTTTTGTGAAGAGATGAGATGTGGGGAAAGAAGAGAAGGAAAGAAAGAGAAAAGGAAAGGGGAGAGGGGGTGAGGGAAATGAGTCAGATCTTATAGGCGTCGGCTCGAGTCGTGTCGTGTACTCGAGTATGGTAGGCTTGGGCCTGGAGTGTCTAGGTTTGGCTTACCTGCCAAGGTTCCCTTTCAATTTTTTTTCTCTCTTTTTTTTCTTTCTTTTTATTTTTTGCTTCTTCCTCTCTTTGCCCTGCCGCATTCCATCCCATCGTACCAGCAACTTCCCCCCTTCCCCTTCCACGCTGGTCTTGTACCGGTATGATACCGGCATCGGTACTGGCACTGTAATGAATAACCCACAACCCAACACGAAATAACAGAATGGGATGGGAGAACCCAGCAACCTTCAATAAAATTACCGGGTCATGACCAAAGAAGGAGTAAGGTATGGAAAAGTATGGTGCAGTAGGGTACCGGTACTGGAGTACATTATCTTCGAAGAAAATCGTCACAACAAAGCCAAAAAGAAGATCCCAAGTGCCACCATCACCATGGTACAGTGCATTCGCCTTTCATCTCTCACTCTCTCACGATGCAATACCGGTAGCCTACGCTACGGCTAAGGTAGCTAGCTTTAACGCTACTAATTTTGTGGCTAAAAACAAACGGTAAGGAGATACAGATACCGGTACTGTACGAGTACTGTATGGTACTCGTATAACAAGCAGAGAGAGTGTCCCACCCTTTCCAATACCAGTAACTCACGGCTCTGGTGCGCTCGAGTTTGTCTCTGCCAGTTCGTTGTGCGAACAACGATGCCCAAGATAGACCATACGGTAGTATTTTCGGAAATAGACCGGTGCGATTCGGCATGATGCGGTACTATTTTTTATATTTCATTTTCCCCCCTCTTCTTTCTTTTCTTGATTCCTTCTGAACCCGTGTGCCCAATTAGAATTTAGATCAGGCGGAAAGTTCGTTTAAATCTCGGTGTTCACATTTCCTACCCCTACAGTTGCTCTGGCTGCGCCTGGTAGGTTTTCTCTTTTCCCCCCAAGGCACACAGTCAGGCTCCTCCTCCCTCTCTCTCTCTGTTTCCCCACTCCCCCCATGCATTGCCTGAAAAAGGTAAGGCTATCCCTCCTAAAACAGTGCGTGAGACCCGGGCAAGCAGAAAGAAGAGCGAACAAAACCCTCCCACACCCCTACCTCAAAAGTCTTTTGCATACTGCCCATATCCCGACAGTCGAGCAAATCACAAAAATGTATGGGGAAATTCATGAAATTCGCTCAGTCCTTTTCAGAACGGAGGCAGGAGCCTGCCCCAGTATCTCCGCCAATGCCGAGCGAGAATGAATCAGCAATAATTGATTTCCATCGCCTAACACAACCCCATCACTGCCCCCCTCCCCCACACCTTCCCTCTTTTTTTTTCAAAACAGCCTATCGTTCCTCATGGTGCTCAAGGCTTGTTGGATGTTACCGGTACTCGAGTACCGTACTGGAATGATACAAAGGGGGGCTTCTTGCCAATCAACATTCAATGAGGACCCAAATCCTTTTTTTCTTTTTCCTTTTTGCAGCTCTGCGGCTGAAGAATACCAGTAGCAGAATCGGGGGGAGGTGGGTGAGATGAGGTTTCCCACCTTTCCGCAAATATATTAGTCCGGAAAGTAGACCAACGAATCGCGCTCGAGTAATTTAGGTCACGACAAAAGTGCCCGCCGTGCCTCCAGTGAACTTGATTGGAAGGGAAGGTTGGCACCAGGAAAGCTCAAGAAGAAAGTCTCTCTACTCGAGCAACCCTTTCCATGCATTACACCCCAACAGTTTTGCCATCTCTTGCTTAACATCTCTTGTCCGCTTCGTGATGTTCTTCGCAGAATTGTGCAAGTACCGTACCCCTACCGTAAGTGCCAGTACGAGTATTCTAGCAAGAGAGCCCAGGACCCCTTTCCATCCCCCACTCCGCTCAGCGCAGCAAGTCCAAGGTATGATATCTACACGGAGACAAGTATCGTGGGCTGGTAATGAGGGATCTACATCCCCGATTCCCCACTTGTACTGGGGAAGACTTATGCCCCGTAATGTACTCGAGTACTTGGTACTGTGCTCGAGTACGAATACGGTAATACCATATCCACAAGAAAACCAACAAAGTCCCGTACATTAATCGAGTGCTCTATGCACTATGCGGTGCTAGCGTACCGTACCATCGCGTTTTTCGCGTGCTCGTTTTTCTTTTGTCACTCTTCTGCCCAGCAACAATACGAGTCCAACCGACATGGATCTTTCTCCTCCTCTCCACCAATTTGGTGGCTAGCCAGTAATGTTCACGATACGAATTTACAGGGCTAACAAACAAAAACGCTTGTAAAATAACGGTGCAAGAAAAAGAAAGAACAAAAAAGATTGGGGAAAAAGCAGAGATAAAGGTGTCCTGTGTCGTCCGATCCACTGGATGAACGAATGCGTAGGAGGATTCGTAGTGGGGCCCGTAATCCAAAAGGACAGATTTCTGGTACAGGTAGTGTAAAGACGCCCAAGAAACCTTTGATATGCAAAATCCCTCCCCCTGAATTTCCGTCTCAACATACACACACGTGTACCGTACGTATGCCCGAACGAAACACCAAACGCATCATTTCATCACCATCAACAATCCTCAAAGTTCAGCAAGAGTCATAGATGCAGTTGTGCACTTCTCCCTTCAGGCATGAGGCGAGTCACACCTTCCGTTCCTGACGAGGGATGGTCCCCTAATTATTCTGAACATGGTGCATGATTATGCCTAGGTACCGGTACAGTACTCGAGTACCACGACTTGTACTAAGTATTGTGCTCAGGTATATTATTCCCCTGGATCATGTGATTGTGCATCCCTCTCCGCATCCGGCATTTCTCTTCCTTGAGCCGCATGGTTCTCTGGTTTTTCCATCGTCCCCGTGCTGCTGCCAGTCGTAGTATTTTGGTGTTGTACGAGTAAATGAATGCAACGGGTTTCTCTGCAGTGGAGCTATCAGCACTTATACTGTTGTCTAGTACAAATCTGCCCCTAGGTCGTGATGCTGAGGGGGTGTTTATCCCTTTGCTACAAAAGGAGTTGAGATTTTTCTTTCTTATAACTACAAGCGCGGCCGATATACTATACCGGTGTAGGGGGGTTTGTAGATATGATGGTGTGGTCCTGTAACTGCTAGGGTTTTGCCCTGCAGAGTTTTCATGTGGAAGAGAGAGCTCTTGGCGTGCCTATCTTTACTATATAAAGCATTGCTCCTTCCTGTTTTAGTAGATAACAATACAGTAAAAACTCGGTATATCCACTATCGGGGATCGGGGCTTGGCGGTTGCAACAGGGGTTGTGCACAATAGTGCCAAGGGATCGAGTGATCGTTCATGACCAGGAAATGAGAAACTCACACAGACTCTATCAAATTCCGCTTGAGTCACAGTATGTCGTATATAAACTTAAAGAAAGGAAGAATGTAGAATAGTCTGAAATACATCATGACTCTGCAATTGTAGACTTGAAGGTGGGAGTCATACTAAGAGCCGAAGGATGACAGAATTGAAATTCTGTAGAAATAGGTATTAGCACAAATCAATTGAAGGAAGTGAAGACAATATACTAGTAGAGCAGAAGGAATACGGTAAAATATGTAGAAGGATAGGAATACAAGACAAAATGCCACCAATCCGAAGCCCAAAACGCCAGCGAGGACTAAAAGCCAAGTCAATCAGCGAGCGAATCCTACTGCCAGATCAATTAAAACCAATTCAATATCCTCAAAGAACCTATAGCCAATTCCAGAAACTACGAGTGCTTACCTTTCTTGAACACCACCGAATTCCCCTAGCATGAAGGGGAGAATATCATCCACCAACTCAACAAGAAGCCTCCAACCTGTATAAGATTCCTCAGAGAACGATTAGTGACTGGGTACGACAAAGGGGACAGATTGAGGGGAGGGGAAGGAACTCAGCTGTGAAAAGACTGGAGGAGGGACAAATGGGCTATACAAAACGAGTCCTATGGCCAGAGTTAGAAGATAGACTCTATAGCGATTTTATAGAATGGTGGAAAGGAGGACGAACAGTAAGAAAAGAGTGGTTTTGTTAGGGGTAGCCGGTATGGTAACCTATGATACCGGACTAGGCCTTATACTCGAGTGGTCTTATAGCTGGAGAATCTTGTCTAGGAAGGCTCGTAGTAAAGTGTAACTAAGTTACTCGCGTTGTATAAAGATAATGAGGAAATAATAGTTTTGAAACTTGTAAACTTATTATATTGATAAGATCTCTTCTCCAGTGCTTGATGATTCTGTTTAAGCGAGGGAGACACTTCGATATTTATATTCGGCGTCTGAGTGTTCGCGGGCTACATGTCCTAGCCATACTAATTAAGTATTGACCGAACTGAGTTCTCTGAACTCCTAAGTGTGAACACCTCTTGACCCTGACAACTGTTCGACTCCATACTCACATTATAAAGACGTAGACTACCATATTATCGTGAGGGTGTGTCAGTTCCGCGGATAATAGGTCAGTCTAGAGTACACGTAGCCGACTAATGCCGACGTAATAACAACTCTTCACCGAACCGTATATGAAGCGGCCAACTTCAAAGGCGTCAGACTATTCAATGCGCGAGAGTCTATCATTGTTCTGCGCATCAGGTTTCCGAACTGACTCGCGGCAGCAGTCGCTCCAATAGCGGTTTGCGCTCATGATATTATGTTCGTACTGACTGGTTCTGAGCGGGCCCGGAGGTCTCCGCTATGTGTCTTCTGGTATCGTCATACGATATTTTACTTAAGTGTTTATTCTGATTCCGTCCGTGATCTTAGAGAACTCTCGTTCTTATCCTATGGGCATCCTAAAACGGGAACACACACTTGAATCTCTCAGACACCTTTGCGCTATTATCGCTGTCATTTTATGACTTGTCGTATAATTATATTTTAACTAATAATAACTATAACGTGGCTGTGAATCGAACCCGTGACCTTATAGTCGGAGGCACGTGACTATCATCTTAAGCTAGACCGAGATGTATCTCTTGTATTTTTTGACTGATTGTTACGCAGGGGTCTGTGCGTGAGTTTCTATAGGTTGGTATTCTTGGTATGCCTAACAGGTTTCAGATCCAGTCTCAGTGCCAATTCCGAGCGATATATCCCGATGTGAACCCAGTAATTTTTTCGATTTAGCAATGGGTGGTTTCGAGGATTTCTAAGTCGCCATAAGATTAGTCTTCGTAGTACCACCAAAAAAGCTCAAAAGATTCCAAGCGACTACGAAATACTTATCCTAAATTGGCTTCACTTCAATCAGAGGAATTCACAGCCAAGGGGTGATCAGTATTGGGAGGTTGCTGTTGAACGACTAGTGGGACGGTACGAGTTGTCAAATATATGCAACCTAGACGAAACACCATTACCATTCAAATACTTAGCGGGCAAGGCTTACGATCTAGTAGGGGAAAAGACAATTTGGGTAAAGGAGAGTCGCTCCTGATGGGACAAAAGACAAGTTAGTCTTGTACTTTGTGTTTTTGCGGATTGAGTGTCCAGGGTCCTGCCAATGATAATATTTCGAGGAAAGGGAACGAGGCTTGGGAGAGAGCAAGAGCGGTATCATCCAGAAGTCTTGGTTGAGTATAATCCTACTGCGTATATGAATGATAAGCTTTTCGAAAATTATATCACCACTCATCTTATTCCTGTTCTCGGCGGGCGACCAACCCTCTTCGCAATGGATTTAATGGATTCTCATAAAACTCCTGCAATTCTCGAGCTTTTCCCAAACAACAACATTACCCCCTCCCTTATCCCTGCCGGCTACACTGGTCTTGTCTAGCCCCTTGATATGTCTATCAATAAGCCGCTCAAGGAGCTGGTACGAGACATTATAGCTAGAAAGATCTTTGATTTAGAGTCAGCAGCCGATTTTGAGAAGTGGACTGTTGGGGACCGCCGGATTATGATAACCCACTGTGTGGGCGAAGCTTTTGACCAGTTTTCTACTATAAAAGCTAATCTAATATCACGCTCCTTTCGCAAAACAGGCCTCTCTCTTCCTCTTGATGGATGCTTAGATTCTGAGTTGGATATAAAAGGGTTTACAAACTTGGAGATTGGGAATTGGAGAGAAGATTTTGTATTACCAGATGAGAGGGCAGATGTACATGATGAGGACGATGAGCTTATAGTGTTTGTAGAAAACCAAAACTAATAATACAAGTTAACTCTTAGATGGCCGGCAATTGACCCTCCCCTCATACCCACGGCCACATGAAAACTGAGGTTTAAAAGAGCTAATTTTAGCATCATTGATGATCACTTGATCTCTTGGCATCATTGCGCACACCCATTTGCACAACTGCCAAGCTCCGATCCCCGATAGTGGATATACCGAGTTTTTATGGTAAGCAGCCAGACAACAACACAATAAACTACATACACACACTCTCTCTACTGGGCTAGCTCCCATCTTCATTCCCTTCCTCTTGTTCCTTGAGTTGTACAGCCTACCTGTGGACCAGTTTACTATTCTCATACCATAGAGTATATCAGGAGGAGGAAGCAAGGGAAGTATTACCATGTAGCGCCTCATATGGGTCTCATGTGGACTTGCTGCTACACTTCCCCAACATCTATTAAAGATACGCACTCTTTAGGGTTTGATTTGTGTCTGTCCGGTTTGAAGGAGCCAACGGGATCCTGTTCTGGGGGGAAACCGAACTGCATGATTATCCTGTGGATCCTCTCCGGGTAGTTTAGCGTGGTTGTTTTCGTGAACTGGTGCGCCATCTATACTTCATTATTTGCGCTACGAATTGGTCTGTTTCATACTTGTAAACCCATTTGTAAAGGCAATCGCCAAAGGGGGCTCTTCCTCTTATCACCCCATCAGAGTATCCCCAGTCTTCCGCAACGCGAGAACATATCCCCTAACACCTGTGCCCTAGTAGTTTGCTTTAGAGATGGTATTTTAACACCATCTATCGTAGTTTTGATTCTCCGGGCGGGGACCGAGATTGATGCCCTGCGCTAAATGGGGGCTCGGCCGTAGTGTCTAGTTTTGCTATAGTAACTTGCTCCGCCATCCTAACGCTCGCGACCGGGCCCCACTAGCTGGGTTAGCATACTAGCCGGAGCTCACCGATTATCACTCGTAAAATATTTGGTGGGAGCTGAGTTTGAATGACACTTATGAATCGGTGTGAGAGGTAAGCAGCAGGACAGAGCTTAATCCTACCCAGGCCTTATACGCACGTTCACACACCTAGAAAGTGGCGTTCGGTGGCTATCCAAGCATACCAGGATCTTCCTGTATAAGCCTGGATGAGAGTGAGCGATGAAACACCTTGGGGGAGTTGGCCATGAGGCATGAAAAAGGATGACAAGGACTAGAAAACCATGGTATGTCTAAGTGCCCACGCGTAGCTAGTCTGTGGGGGGTGGAGCTAGGGGGCAGTAACAGAGGCCTGACAAGGGTGGAATGCCTGCGCCAACTTCCTCCTCGCGAAGCTTCCTTAAGTTTACCTTCCGATCTTGTCCCTCTGGTAATGTGACCTCGGGTTCTCTGGTAAGTGCTGATTGCAATAATACGTGATTTCCGACGAAGGTTTCGCCTTTATTACTAGCCTTGTTGACTTTCTATAGTCTTGGTGAGGTTAGAGACCAATGATCTAGCGCACCACGTCTCTTCAGCGGACTCGCAAGAATGGTAGAGAAACTGTTTCTTCTCCCCGGCCGAGGGCAGACCATAACGCCAAGGGGCCTTTAAGCTGACTAGAAAAAAACCCGAGAAGTATTCACAATATATCATAGATCCCCCCACCGAAGTCTAGGAAGCCAAGCCAACCGGGGCTTCGGTGAAGTACTAGTACTATGATCGTCGACCGGAATAATTAGCCACTCCGCGCATGTATAATGCGATTGTAACATATGATCCCTGCCTTGGCTTTGTTTGTGGGAACGTTGGAACATGTGAACGAGCACTGCACATCCGATGGCTCGTTTCCAACACTTCACGGCTCGTATGTGGAGAGAACATCACGGTCCGGCATGAAGGGAAGTAGAGAGATACGGTCTCTAGGGTCTATAGGCTTTTTACTAGCTACGCCAGTTACTAGCAACGCCACTTCAAGCTCCCGACCACCTATCGCATCAGCAGAAGCATACTGGCCAACCAGTTTTTACACGGAGAGTGTTCTTGAAGCATATATCATTTATCTGGCACAGAGA
>Ga0307507_10010711_pt1 | contig 11760 bp, 9 predicted proteins | sample 7_EM_MG_FD_207223 | JGI IMG/M metagenome (GOLD analysis project Ga0307507, IMG submission 207223) | Populus trichocarpa ectomycorrhiza microbial communities from riparian zone in the Pacific Northwest, United States - 7_EM | ecosystem: Host-associated > Plants > Roots > Unclassified | place...
TGCCGCTACTGGGGCTTTGCTGGTTAATCCTTTTTCTGGAGACTCAGGGAACCCGCCGGGGGTGACTGTTGCTGCCTTTGCTAGTTCTGTTGCTGACTCCGCTAGATCTCGTTGAGCGCTATCTCTGGCTAGTTGCCTCGCTGCTTCGTCTATTGAGAACTGTTCCTTTGTAGGTGCTTTGACAAATGGTCCCTGTTCGTCTCTAGCTCGTTGTTGAACCTTCTTCTTGGGAGGGTTGCTCCCGCTGGGTTCCTGGTGTTCTTCAATCTTGATAACTTGTTGAAGTTAAAAAAATGTAACCACCTCCTGGATGGGGGCGGGAATCAATAAAATAACAATACTATCTCTATACCAAAGTGCGGTATGTAACGAGACTAAGTACCGGAGGCTTAGACTAAGTTGTTGTAACAAACTTCTTACTATATCGCAACTACCAAGTAGTGCCTAATAGCTAAGGATGTTTGGTCTTATTGGATTCTTGAAGCGAACCGAAGAAGTAACTATTCAACCAAGTATATTGAAAACTCTGTCTGTCGAAGGCTGCTCTCTCTAAGTCCGGAGAATAGCAGGTCTTAAATACACTTTTCAGGCTAACCGGAGCCTTGTAAACAATAACCATAAAGGCTCCCGAAACGGTAGCCTTGAAACGTTACATAAAACATATCAAGTATCATACGATACCTTGACACAATAACTAAAACATACTGAGTATCAAACGATACTCGAAACCAAACATAAAACATACTGAGTATCAAACGATACTCGAAACCAAACAGTAACCTGTACCGGTTACAGGTGTGTTGACAACCCTGAGCATGCAAAATCTGGTCGGGGTGGTTACCGGGCACCGTGTGGAGGAGAAAATCGGATGCCCACGATATCTGATCGGGGCGACTGGCGAGGGTGCCGTCAGACTACGTTAAGAGCCTGAAAAGCCTCTCCCCCTGCGACAGCTCATCTTTCTCCATAGCAATAATGACATGCAAGCGTGGCTCCTTGCAAACCATGGCCAAGATGCCCTCGATCTCTTGGTCGTCGAGTCACGTTGCAAGAATAGAGAGGATACAGGCCAGACGCCCGAGCCTGCCAAAGGGAGATACCCGTTTCTCAATCGCAACGTTTGGGAAGATGCCGTGGGGATCATGCAACGGATGAGGATGAGGATGAGGATGAGGAGGAGGAGGAATGGCTAGAGGCCTGGAGCGAGGGGGAATCGCAGACGCCTCTTGACGGGCGGTGATTGTTTTGGATGATGTAAGTATAGACACCTAACGTTAACATGAAGATGAAAACACGATGGCTAATTGACGAGGTAGGACGAGGAATTGGGAGCCCCGGGCCCCTAGACACGACAGAGAACTACCCCACAAGAAATAGAGGACGCCCCAAAGGATACTCCGTTCGCTCCGCTGTCCCGGGAGTCGGCCTCTAGGCCTTCTGCGCCATCTACGCAAACAAAACTCCAAGACGTCCGGAAGGTTCTACGTGGGATGCCCTGGATCACAGACTACATTACAGATACCGGGCTGGCAGCTGTGCTGCGTTCGGGACTCGATGGGGCCAAGGACACCCGTCCTTCTAGTCTATCCAGATTCGGTGACGAACGTCCAGTCTCCCCCGCCGTTGCTCCGATTGATGCCCAGGTTCACACAACTCCAGTGAGAGCGACCGAATAAGCAGCTCACACAATTCACCGGCAGCCACGCTGCGTTCAGAACATGATGGTGCCCAGGACCGCCCTCCTACCAGCCTGCCCGTAATCCGCGACGAACTTCCAGCCTCCCCCGCCATTGCTCCGATTGATACGCAGGTTCACACAACTCTAGTGAGAGCGACAGAACAAGCAGCTCGCACAACTGAATTGCCGCCCACCACTGTCTCAGCCCCGACAGAACCAGCACCCCCCATGACACCCCCAGGGCCCAGGGCTTCTTCAACGTCCAGTTTGAGTAGTGCCCCAAACAACACCAAATCGCCATCGCCCCAACCCCGCCGTTCAAAAAGACGCGGGGCTTGACGAAAATAATTTGGGATTTCCTAGTTTCTCTGGTATTCTTTTTTCTTTTTCTTTTTTTCCCTAGATCCTATTTCGCTTTAGTCAGAATTCGCAGTTTGTGGTTCGTTAGCTGGTGTGTGATGGTAAACATATCATTGGGGGCCCTTGCTTCAGCTTCTCGTATCCTGTATTGCTAGTCCTTACGCCTCCTTGGGTTAAGATACAAACTTCTTTTTTTCCTGGATCAAGCACGCCGTGCATTCTGTCCTTAACTGGGCTGGCGTCAGCGGACTAAACTAGTCAAACACATTGTTACAATCCTCTCCTTCCCGGGTGATACTTGCAGCGGGTAACCGATAGTCGTCTAACGATCACTTCTCTTTTGCCTAATAGCAGTTGCGATAGCTAAGTCCTTTTACTCCTATCTAGCAACGTCGATCGTTAGGCTCATATAAGACCGTCGGGTCTTGGTTTGTGGAAGTATAAAGATCTTGTTTGATTGAAAGTATAAGGTATGAAAGAACTTAGATGGTTCCGTGAAGAACCCAAATCTCCTGTCCCGAGGGTGCCCTTATAGCGGGGTTCTTCCCTCAACCCTAACCCTGTGTAACTCATACCCTCGCGTCACACGACTCATGACTCATAGTGAGTCATAGTGTGAAATCCATCAGCTGACTTGTCCGAGTCAGCTGCGCCCTGTCTCTCAACCAATCAAAACTCATAAAACCAGTCATGTGCCCTAACGGGGTCAAATGCGTGAAACCCATGACTCATAACTATGAGTCATGTGCGAAATACATAAACCACATGAGCACAATCGTGCGTCATCTCAAGTATCAACCAATAACAATAAACCGATGACACGCTATTGCGTCGTCATGTGAAAACCTATGAGTCCACGGATCTTATAGTGTCAAAGATAACAAACCGATGACTAATAACTATTAGTCATGTGAGAGTCTGCCTTGCTTAGTCACCGTTTGTGACACACATGAGCAGATGGCGTGAATACAGAATTCTAGACGTTTAGTGGTGTTGATTCGACGTGAGAATATGAGGTTCGATAATCCTAATCTGCTTGAGGCGTGGCGAGTGTCTTGCTAGAATTAGTGTCGCTAACGGATACTGGTTGTGGCTAGATTTTGCTTAGTCTCCTACATTAGCGACCCCCATTTCGTCAAACCTGTTGAACCAGAGTCGGGACGACCATGATACCTGAGGACGTCGAGAGCATGGTGTCAATACAGAATTCCAGACCTTCCGTGGTGTTGATTCGACATTAGGAGGGAAGGTTCGATAATCCTAATCTGCTTTAGGCGTGGCGAGTGTCTTGCTAGAATTAGTGTAGCTAACCGATACTCGTTGTGGCTAGATTTTGCCTAGCCTGTTACATTTGCGACGCCCATCTCGCCGAACCTTTTCAACTAGATTCGGGATGAGCATGATACCTGAGGACGTCAAGATCATGATCATAATGTTAAACAAGCAGAAAACCCCTTTTTACAGGCTAATATTTTCTTTCAATACCGAGTGATAGTGTGTGATTCTCCCAACCCCCCCCCCTAAGTCCTTGCGTATAAGACCTGACACGTCCATTGAACATAACCACAGATTCCTCATCTTCGCGACACGAAAGATACACTCCCTTGTTCTACGTCCTAATTCCTATTTTGCCTAACGTTGATCAACCGTGCAGCATTCCACCATGTCTAGACCACCGCCAGTCAATTCAGGCACCCAGCCAACCCCCCGAGTAGGAAATCTGAACAGACGTAGACGCCAAGTCGTACCCGATGGCATACGGTCAGCGAGATCGAGGTCGGGAATGCAACAAAACCACTCCGCAGCTCGCCGAGCACACTGCCGAACGAGCAGCCATCGCATGTGTGCTCTACACCACCAAACACCACCAGAGCACGCGAAAGACCAGCAAAGTGCCCCCGGAGAAGGACGTTACAGAGCACGACATATACCGATATTGAGACGGAACCTGACGTACAAGTACCAACCGAAACAGTTCGTCTAAGCGATGATAGCAGTGATGAGTACAAAGACTCTCGCGGACCGGACCAGACTGAATCAGACACTGAGCCAGACGCGGAAGACGCTGATATTCCAGATGCTACTGGAGCAGGGCTGCCTCACCGGTCACGAACAGCGGACAAACAAAGAAACAATTGGGTATCGACTGTGCGAGTTTCGACCACCTCCGGATCATAGGAGGCAGCACTCGTTAAGCGGACGCCAGCAGCTCGAGGACGTATAACGCCCGGTAGAGCGTATACTCCGCCAGTGCTCCTGCCATCCAGTGTAGCCCGATATTCATCCCCACTGGCCACTCACAGTGCCACTACGTCGGAAGTTAGAAGTTCGAGTCCACCCGGCAAATCGAGTCCGCCACACTCTGAGGACATCTGGCCGGGTACCCAGTCACGGCCAAATACAGCGAGAGGAGTAGAGGGGGCTGTAGTACTGCGGGCCAAAGCTCTCATTCTCTGGTACACCGTGTTTGTTGACCCACTTCCAGGCCCAATTACTTTGACGTCTGAGGTACACCGTGCTTGGCTTTAGGCGCTTGATTATATAGCTGATGCAGGAAATATGGAAGCGTCGGAGGAAAACATAAAGATAGTAAGTGGACACAGATACACAGGGATGACCCCCTCCTCAAGCCGGGTATAGTACTAATTCTGAAAGATACGCAATAGACACTCGGGGGTAAGATCCTAGTTTGTTTCCCACGTTAAAGATGAGATCGGAAAATTATACGATCTCCTGGAAGATCCGATGGCGATTGCGCGCAGGGTGGACTACCTGCTGGAAAAGGATACAATTATGTGCTCCCCAAACGGATATGATGTTGGTGCGCCTTAGTTGGACAACTTTCTTCTAATAACTAACAGGTATTACAGGGGGCTTAGAAATTGACATTTCAATTTGGGGCGCCCCAGATTCCCGAGGCCCTATGGGGTAAGTACTTCAGAGGCAGGAAAATGCGTGGGATTGTCGAACCCGATTTTCTTGGGCGTATCAGCGGCATTATGATTTGCTTAACGTGTGCAATCCTTTGTCATACCCTACAAGCAGGGCAAACAGGAGTATATAAGGAATCAGGCGAGTTCAAGCCTGACGCGGTAGGAGGTCAGCCAGAACCCAAACCCACCTCGTATTCTCCAGGACGCTAACATGATGCGAACGACTAAAGACCGTTTTGCCCGGCAAACTCCGACGTGGGCCGATTGCCCAGACTGGGTACAAGCGATAATTCTGGAGAAGATTCGTGGGATAATCAGGGCAAAGATGGAGAAGGAGCACACTTTGCGACAAGGCCGCCGTGAAGGGTATACCGACGATTGGGCAGTGGTAGCCGCTGAGCTGCAGAGTCAGGCATCCAGCCAGACTACGCGACGGCTAGCCCACCAAAGCCAAACTCCCCGCGATTGGGTTGTGGTAGCCGCCGAGCTGCAGAGTCAACCATCCAGCCAGGCTACGCAACGGCCAGCCTACCGAATTCAAACTCTGAGCAGCTGGCGCATTCGGACCCCAGTGGGGCAGCAGGATAGTCAAAACGATCCCCAGGACAGTGATTTGTCTTGTGATTTCCTCTAGCCGTCAGCTGCCCGGGTTCTCGGATTTCTCGATTCTTCTCCACCAAGCGCAGAGGGTTCACGGGAGGTGACCATGGAACTATCGTTGGACAGGACTGTGAGTCCTACTCTATTGTGACGCCTCTCGCTGAGCCTTGACGGAATAGAGCCAGCACAACAGGAGACAAGTGATAGTGAGCGGGGGGATGTGGGACAGGGGCGCAATAGGAGTGTTGGTGAGGGTAATTAAGAAATGATATGTCGAATATGTCGCATATGTGTCGAGTAGCTTAATTAATTCATACTCTTTGTTTGACGGCGATGTGTTGATATGAGAACATAAAGGGTAATCTGGGCGTTCGGAGTACGAGTTGTAGAATCAATGAAAGGGACACGCCAAGGGGGCGTCTGGGCGATCTTATAGTAAACGTCACGGGGTGACGTCGGAAACAAGAGGATAGAGCGTGCACAAGATCGGGATTGTGTCAGGCAGAGTTGAGATAGTTCCCCACGCGTCTGGGAGGCATCAGGAGGGCATCTAGATATTACGTAGGAGCGTACAGATAGAATAGAAAAAGTCAAGCTACGATCAGGACACACAGCATGTAGAGAGAGTGAAATCAGGATAATGGTGCGCCAGCAGAGAGTGTCTGGAGGTAGAACCCAAAGGAGGGAGATACCAGGACTCGAGAGCTCAGGATCATGGGATCCTGATGTGAGGCGGCGGAACGAGCGAAGCCCAGGCGCGGAAGATAAAGATCGTACGTCAGGACAGAAGACGCCAGGATCCGGGGTGATCAGGATGGAGGAGCTGATCATCAGGCGTCGCCCTGGTGCAGCAACCGAGAATCAGAGGTGTTCAGGACGCAAGAGCAGAGGACCAGGCGCAGTCAGGGCGCAGAGAACGGAGGGTCCGTGTCAGGATAGCGTCAGGGTGTGGCACGTCAGGTGTCGCAAAATCACGACGCAACGTCAGATCGGCGTTACCTCCTGATTGGCGATTGACGTTATGTGTGCTAGGTGCCCCAGATGCATGGGGCGCCCCTGGTGCAGACTATTATTTTTGCTGATCGTTCTATGTTTGAAATGAGGTGGTCATTTTGTTTTCGGGGTGTAACCTGTACAGGTTACTGGTTGATTTCGAGAATCGTTTGATACTCAGTATGTTTGATGATTGAGTTTGATACTCATGATGTTTTATGTTTGATTTCGAGTACAGTTTGATACTCAGTATGTTTTATGATTGAGTTTGATACTCATCATGTTTTATGTTTGATTTCGTGTTTTGTTTGATACTCCGTATGTTTTATGATTGAGTTTGATACTCATGATGTTTTATCTTTGATTTTGAGTATCCTTTGATACTTAGTATGTTTTAGTTATTGTATCAAGATATCGTGTGATACTTGATATGTTTTATATAAGGTTTCAAGGCTACCGTTTGGGAGTCTTTATGGTTATTGTTTACAATGTTCCGGTTAGCTGGACAAGTGTATTTAAGACCTGCTATTCTCGGAACTTAGAGAGGACAGACTTCAACAGACAGAGTTTTCAATATACTTGGTTGAACAGTTACTTCTTCAGTTTGCTTCGAGAATCCAATAAGACCAAACATACTTAGCTATTAGCAACCACTTGGTAGTTGCGATATAGTAAGAAGTTTGGTACAACAACTTAGTCTAAGCCTCCAGTACTTGGTCTCGTTATATACCGCACTTTGGTATAGAGATAGTATCGTTACCCTATCGATTCCAGCCACCAGCCAGGAGGCGGTTACCAGGATCATAGTCGAATCTGCACTGGCTGCAACTAGTCTTTCCCTAATCGATCTACAGAGGATAACAGGCTTTCATAACTTTGTCACCGTAGTGGTTCCGGTTGGACGAATATTTCTCCGGTGGCTCTACAACATGAAGCTTCATTTTCCGGAATACTGAACACAGAAAAGGACTTGCCGGCGACTGATCACTAGAAAAGCATACCAAGACCTAAAGTGGTGGCAGCGGGTGCTAGATAGAGCCCCAGAACGGTCCATCCAACAAGATCGGAGAGATATAGTGGCCCTCTGGTCAGACACTTCAGGGACAAAGGGGCTCGGTGCCTTCTACACCAGACCGAAGCAAGCTGAAAGAGGAGGGAAGAGCTCACGAAACTCCAATCCCGAAACCAGCGTCCCCGTACCCAGCCACCCTTTCTCAATCTCACTACCCCGGTACTTGAACAAAATCATCGAGCATATTAATACCAAGGAAATGCAGGGTAGTAGAGCAGGCGTTGCTGCATTGGGGAAAGAAGTGGCGTGGGCGCAAGGTCATAAAGAATATTAATAACGGTGCTGTAGCATATGCAATCTCCAATAGAATGATCTGCGGTGCCACTATGAGTGTACTACGCCGCTGTTTACTCATTGCGGCTTAATGTGACCTAGATATTGAATGCCAGTGTCTTTCGACAAAGCAGAAGGCTCTAGTAGATCCGCTCTCGCCCTTCGACTTCCACTGAATTACTAACTTGGGTCCAGAGTTAATGCATCCCACCTCCAGCCTTGGGGATCCTGGATCCTTGATATAGAACAAACAGCGCTCTCCCGTATCGCAGCATACTACCTTTGGTGTGGCATAGCACCGTCACCCAGGCGGAACTACGATACACCCAGGACACGGTTCACCTTATTCTGCAGCCTCTCCAACTACTGTCAGGCAAATGGACCATGTTTTCCAGCCCCAGTGACTTGGCTAATCGGATGGCTTTGCTCGTTAGCTGGGCGTCTCAAGGTCAAAACAAGGAAACTCTACCTCTCGGGCCTGAAGTCATATCAGCTTGACTTGGGGATTGAGTGTACTATGTTCTCCGACCCTCGGCTTGAGAGAACGCTACAACGAATCAAGAGAGACCATAACGAACCTGACTGTCGAGATCGAACACCATCCACCCGTGCTTCCCTTATCCCAATACTTAGTGCCCTGGGCAACACGAGTTATAATGAAGCGGTTACCCGTGCCGTCTTTTCACTTGCGTTTGCTGCTTTTCTTAGAGTTGGGGAATTTACTTGCTGGCAGACAGATATTCACACGGGACCCCTATTTCGCAACTGGTTCTTGACTAAAAACAGTATTCTGCTTAAGGAACTCAGGGGGGAGGAATTCATTGAACTCACATTACCTGCATCGAAGACGGACCCCTTCCGGCACGGAATACAACGCACAATAGCTGCAAGTAATCACGCAGGCTGTCCGGTGTGCGCCATGAAACACCTTAGAACTTGAAGTATTGACACCCACAGGCCACAATTTGCCCTCCTTTTTTGCATTACACAAGACGAGCAATGACCATTTACCAGGGAATATGTAGTCCAGACACTACAGGGACTAGCAATCGCCTCAGGTTTAGGGCGAGGGTCATGGAATGGGCACAGCTTCCGTAGAGGAGCTGCAACTTGGGCTGCAGAAGTGGGGATTGGGGAGGCCGAGATCCAAACCTTGGGAAGATGGTGGTCAGACGTCTACAAAGTATATATTGAGTATTCAAGGGAGGAACGTATCCAGCTCTCCCAGCGCTTCCAGAGAGCACGGAGATTACGCCAGTAACATCACCAACCTGCTTCCATATGGAAAGTCGACGTTGGGCACCTCGACGGCAGGCACGTACCGGCAGGTTTCTGCGACCCCTGCCTCACACTGGGAGATATCGGTGCCAACGATCCCAAGCGAGAAGGGCAGCAGCGATCCCAGCAATGCCTCTGCCGGTGGAAACAATGGATAGGACAATGGAGTTGGATTAGTTTCTTCTTGCGTTTTTTGGGTTACTTTTTTGGTTCACATTTGGTACTTTCTTTTGTTTGCTTTCCTCATAACTGTTAGTCAATATACTTGTCACTCGCTTGGAAAAATTGGTCGCCCTCAGAACAATTCCTGGGACAGCATCCGAGTCCGAGGTCTGATTGGCGAATAGCCTGCCTAGGATTGGGGAGTCGTTGGCCACCGAACGGCAGGCAATTTAGTCTGCTTCTCTACATGCCTTAGGCTGCTTCTCTACCTGCCTTAGGCTGGGATCTACAGGTGCCAACGATCTCAAGCGACAAGGGCAGCGACACCTCCCCAACGCCCACACCAGTGGAAACATGGAAGAAGCTTGATTGATGGAATATATTGCTTGGATGGTCTTGGTTTTCCTATATCTCTATACTCATCACATTTTCATTGTCTCATATTGGTTATTATCTCAATGTATTTGTTTGGCTTTGGAAAATTGGAGGGCCTCTATCGGTGAACGGCCCCTCACAGAGGAAATATTCAGCGCCTTTCATAGCATTAAAAACAGCTCGGCGACTACAGTAGCCATCCCAACTGCGTGCAACATGAACAAGAACAACGCGATTTCCCCTTCCTTTCTGTCATTGGGAGTTCAGGAGACTCCTCGATTCGTGTCGCTCTCGAACCTCTGACCCGCAGCAACTGCAAGGGTTGCAACAGCGCAAAGTTAACCTCCGCATCCCCCATCTAGTCCCCGTTAAGACTTCCGAGCCTCTACTCTCCCACCCCGAGAACCCCCCCAGCCTACTCCATTCCTAGCACTGGACACCCTGGCGCATTTTTAGGTGAAGGAAGTCTCTGTTCGAATCAAACACTCCTTTCTGCCCTCTGCCAACTCCCGACCATCCGGCTTCACCTCCGCAACCCCCTTACCCCTTCCCTTGGCTCTGCTCTGTATAATAGCGTGACTCTAGGCTGGGTGTGCTGCAACTACTGCAGCCCCTCGTTGAGCAGCACAAGGCCCCCACTACGAGAGCTGGCACTCCGGCACTCCCGCTCCCTTTCTGCATCCGCAATTCCGCGCTCTAGCGCAGCACTGCACACCCTGCCCCCGGCGCACCAACCATCCGTCCTTATCCTCTTAGTCCTCTCTCTAACGGTACTCGAAAGCTACCGAGAAGATCTCCCTAGGTTGGGCGGTAGCGCGGAGAGCCGCCGTCTCCGCATAGCTCTACCCTCTGGGCAGGGCAGAGTCCCAGCAGGTGTTAAGTTAAAGTTGCCTCTGATGGGTACAAAGAGTTTGCATGCTCCTGAGTAACCAAGGCCCTCATGGACCCAATGGCCTAAGCGGCCTCGCAGGAGGTGTCCATTCCGAAGTTTGGTCCTCATGGCTAACCTCGCACGCACTTAGGGAACGAGCCTCAGCTAGCCGGAGGCTACAAAGATTGTTTGGAAGTAGGTCCTACATAAAATTACCTTGTTTAATTACAATAGGGGGTAGAGGAAATGGGGGGGAGAGGGATAACCAAATACATGCAGGAATCGTCTCACTCCTGGAGGCGGGAGAGGGTAGCTGGCAGGATGCAGAGTGGAAGTTGGGCATTTAGGCTCGGAGAATTTCCTCGCACTAGTGATATTACCCGGGGAAATGCAGCTACTCGGGATTTCGTCCCATTCGAGCACTAGCCTCAGTGCAAGACCTCCCGATTACACAATTTTACTAGAACACGACACCATTATCTGTATGCTTTTGGATTATTGGGAATCGCCAGTGCTTAGTGATGTGATCGATAGCATGACCCTGGCTATCGAGAATAACAACTACATATCTGGAATTCACCATCTCGAGCATAAAGGGGAAATAATAATATGGAAGTGGGAGAAGGAAGTGGGAGCCGGGCAAGAAGAGAAGAAGTCAAGGTGGAGAGAAGAGAAACCAGAAGCAGGAAGAGGCAGGAAGAGAATGAGGCAGAACATATAAGGTGAGGTTGGATTGAAAGAGGAGCCCCGCCGAGGTTATCAGGAGGGAAGTGATTATGGGAAAAGGATTAGGAACGCGGAAATTTTCTGATTTATATATATAAGGATGCTCATTTCTCTATAAGTCCGAAGTTATAATTAAGATAGAGAGATCCTCCTACTACATAAGAGCTTCAAGTGCGCTTAAAGTCAGCAGACTGTTTCCATCAACAATATGAATCTAACTCAGCCGCAAGACAGACTAGGCTAGATGGAGCACCCTTTCAACCCCTCGGCAACCCACGGAGGCACCGGCTTCCATACACCCCGCTACCCAAACAGCGTTCGCAGGCGGCCAGGTCGGCCTGCAGATAGCCGGCAGGCTTTCAGTCCGGCCAGGCCAGGCCAATGTGAGACCGACCTGGGCTTTTCAGGTCAGGCTTTTGAGAAGCCTGCCGGCTTCTGG
>Ga0307507_10010713_pt1 | contig 11757 bp, 7 predicted proteins | sample 7_EM_MG_FD_207223 | JGI IMG/M metagenome (GOLD analysis project Ga0307507, IMG submission 207223) | Populus trichocarpa ectomycorrhiza microbial communities from riparian zone in the Pacific Northwest, United States - 7_EM | ecosystem: Host-associated > Plants > Roots > Unclassified | place...
TCAACTCATTTCTTATTTTTTTTAGCCCGGACCGGTTTAGACCCCTGATCAACCTACGGGGAAAAAGAAAAGAAAAACTCATCTATTAAATTAAAAGGTCAATTTTTCTGGCAAATCACAAATGCAGGATACCAAAATCTTCAACTACTTTTAATTAATTGCATGCAACCAAATAGTTAGAGCTTTAGGAAACAAGCAACCCTAGCAATTAATTAAACTCGACACAGAGCACATGATTTGCTAATTATACATACTAAAAGATTCTTCTGTATAGACAAACAAAGGCTAATTATTGTTTGTTTAATTAACTGATTAATAGCAAACTCAATTCATTAATTTCCGATGTTTCCTAACCGATTACATGCATGTTATCGTATGATTGTTCTTAATTATAAATTGAGTATTAATTAATGAGGATATTAGGGTGCTTAAATATTCAAATAAAAGATATGGATTTCGATCACATTTGACCAACGAATTAAATTAAATTACAAGCTGCATGGCCTTTTGATATCCAGCCCTGTAATAATTAAAATTTATAAAGCTGCATCAAAAATTAATTTCTCTCAAATTAATTATCGAGTTTATTATCTTTTTTTTTTTTTTTTGGATTTGAAGAAACCCCACCTACACCTCTTAACTTTTATTATCCTTATATAATAGTATATTTATTATTATTTTTTCAAAACAATATTGTTTTGATTTTTTTTTATTTTATAAGTTGAATCATCGAATTATTCAGATTTAATTAGATCAACTTCTAGATAGTTTAATATCAAACTTGACATAAACTAGTTACTAAAATAACTCATCAAGTCACGCCAGGATTATAAACTATGCTCTGAATTAAAAAATATATATATTCTAGTTATCTAATTCACAAGATATATAACCAGAAGACGAAGATACCCTCTAACAACATCCAGCTAAAGGCACGAAATGTCTAGGCCATGCATGCATGGTTTGCACAAGCAATGGGGGGGATGAAACCATGTGACCACGAACGACATTTGTCTTCAACTTCTACCAAAAGACACATCAAGATTTTGCCTTCATTATCGTATCTCGTCATTAGAAAATATTGCCACGTGAAGACATCATCATGATGTCAATATTTGTTATTTCAAGGGAACCCAAAGGGCTTTTTTAGTTCACAACATGCATATAAGCTCATGCTCTCTCCTTCCTCTGCATTATACGCCTCCTCCTCCTCTCCTCTCCTCCTCCTCCTCCTTTCCTTGAGACAGGAAATTGTAAAAGACTCGAAATGAGAGGAGCCATGCTTCCATTGTCGGTGCTACTGTTAGCCACTTGCCACTTTGCCTTTTCTATCAGAGATGGTAAGCTTTAAAATCCATGTCTGTCCCTTGATTCTGTTGCATTCAATTGGTTTGGTCAATAACTAGCTCGTTCAAAGCATGCTGGTGCCCGTTGCTAATCACCATATAGTTGGCAAAGTTTATTGTGCATAAAGCTCAGGGCTTACTAGTTTGGTCTCTCAGTACAGCCATATTTTGCACCTTGTTTGCTGCTATCTATGCCTATATATAGTAGGTGAATTGTAAGATCATCAGGGATCAAAAAATACTTTGCCCATGGTGGATATGCATATATTTGTGATGTTCTTCAAAGTGAAGCAGTCCTTGATTCAGTACCAATTACTTTTTTTTCACCATTCTTCACCTTACAAATCGCATAGCCACAAGGTTCCTTCACAGCAAAATCTGGAGATTTGGAATCGTGCACCGGTGATGGTGTTCATATAGGACAGTGGCAATCAATTAATTAGATTTAAAAGATGAAAGTGGATTTGGTTTGATTTTGCAGCATAATTTGCCTGCATCAAGCATATCCTCTAGCCTCTAGCCCATCTGCTGTAGAAGCAGAATGAATGGACCCACTTCATGGCTGGCTTTCCAGACAGAGCCAGTGAGGCACATGATCCTTAAATTCGATCTCGATATTAGTAGATGGAATATATACCTTATCAGACCAGCTTACTACGCACTTTTAGCAAAATAACATGTCACTTCTCATCACCAAAATATTTTTTATTCACTTTTTTTCCCCTTCCCTCCTTTTATTTCTTTCTAGCATTTCATCTTTTTTAAGATTTCATGTATAAAGTTGTAAATTTCATTCAATGATGGATTTTAATTTAATAAAAAATAGAACAATATTATTTTAGAAAAGTTAATAGGTTTTGACTAAAGTCAACTCTAAATTGATTTCTTTAGATTTGGCTTAAATTAGTGGTTCCAAATTAACCTATTAAGCTAAACCACAATAATAATTGTATATTTGAGCATGCTTAAAGCACCCCGGATGGTTGGGTGATATATAGAATCTTGTATCTAACAAAATCATCATTTGTTAGGTAATAATTATCATATACAAAAAAAAAAAAAAATAGATTTTAAGCACCCTTAATTAGTACTTTAATTAGGTATTGGGCTCGGATCACCATTTCTCTCGTTCATCGTTGTAATAAAACAATGATTTTTTTAATGATTTGCCATTTATTTTGTAAATGAACATGATTTCGTAGTCTTTAAGGTTTGGACAATAAATTTGCTTAAAATCTCAATTTGTCTAATTACATAATGCCAGGACTGGTAGAAAATGGGAACTTCGAGGTTGGCCCGAAGCCATCGGAGTTGAAAGGAACAGAGATGATCGGACGCTATGCATTACCAAAATGGGAAATTTCCGGCTTCGTCGAGTACATCAAAGCAGGCCAAAAACAAGGGGACATGTTGCTGGTAGTACCAGAGGGAGCCTATGCAGTCCGGCTTGGAAATGAGGCATCAATCAAGCAAGTTCTAAATGTTACAAAGGGAATGTACTATTCCATCACATTTAGCGCAGCTAGAACCTGTGCTCAAGAGGAAGAATTGAACATATCGATTTCTCCTGAGTGGGGCGTGCTACCAATGCAAACAATGTACAGTAGCAATGGATGGGACTCGTATGCTTGGGCATTTAAAGCCTTGCTTGATATCGTTGAGCTTGTTGTTCACAATCCAGGAGTTGAAGAAGATCCTGCTTGCGGCCCGCTCATTGATTCAGTGGCCATTAAAGCTTTATATCCTCCTAGACCAACAAATAGTAAGTTCTTTACATATTTTATTTGCATTCAACTTATGTGTAGCTAGCTAGGCATGGATCATCAAGGAAGGAGAAAACAAATATAGGAGAAGTTGACGATGTGAAGTTATTGAGTCCTCGTTGAATTATGTCCCTCACAGAGACCTTTAGGACACTGTCGAGAGACTATCAACTTGGTATTTAGCCCCTGTGGAGCAAGCAGCAGGGCACTCATGGACTGTCTTCCCCAGTTGCCTCACAATATTCATGGACTGGCCTCCAAAGAATAGTAATTTGGTACCGTTTATTTTCCAGTCCTTTTCACAAGGGGACGAGTATGGCAAGCGTTTAACTGGTTTGATCAAGCCTTCTAGTTTTAACAATGAAGGAATCCTAGAGGTGATTAGCTATTGGCTCAATGGATTTGAGACATTAATATGCTGAAGTTGCAGCCTGCAACGTCACCTATGCTGAGCCTAGCATTCATGACTACTTGATGCCTGGTCCCATTGCTGTTGTTCTTTCTGTTTGAACTTTAAATCGTTACTCGGATATCGCTATTAGTCACTGAATCCTGCTATAAACACCAAAATGTTGAATTAATATTAACAACTTGTATTTTCATTCTAAATTCTGCAGAGAACCTAGTGAAAAATGGGGGTTTCGAAGAAGGTCCATATTTGTTACCTAACACATCCTGGGGTGTCCTGATCCCACCCAACATTGAAGATAAGCACTCTCCCCTCCCTGGCTGGATGGTTGAATCCCTTAAAGCAGTTAAATTCATTGATGTAGAACATTTTTCGGTGCCACAAGGACGGCGTGCCATAGAACTTGTAGCAGGCAAAGAGAGTGCCATTGCACAGGTAGTCCGTACCATAATCGGCAAAACCTATACCCTCTCATTTGCAGTAGGAGATGCGAGCAATTCATGTGAAGGGTCAATGGTTGTCGAGGCGTTCGCCGGCAAGGACACAGTCAAAGTTCCTTATGAATCCAAGGGCAAAGGTGGGTTTAAGCGAGCAGTGCTTAAATTTGTTGCTGCTTCTAGCAGAACAAGAATAATGTTCTACAGCACATTTTACACCATGAGGAGTGATGACTTTTCTTCTCTATGCGGACCTGTTGTCGATGATGTGAAGCTGTTGAGTCTCCGTGGAACATGAATCATTAGAAGCTAATTATGGGTATAAAGCAAGATTATTCGATGGTTTGGACTTTGGATGTGTGAATTTCGCCTTCGGGGTGATACCATATATCAATATTGTTGTTATATAAGAGAAGCAAGCAAGGGTTTCAAGAGTGGGTTTTTATCACGATATATCAAGAAAAATAAGAGTATATATAATTACTAATACCAGGGTAGTTCATAGTAGTATTGTGATTTTATGAAAGTGGGGCTATGTACTATTTTTAGCAAAATAAATGAAAGAAAGTTTCTATTTTTGAACTATTTTATTTTTGTAGATTAGAAGTCCAACGAAAAAGATCACCCTAAGGTATATTATGGGCTGCTGATTTGAAATAGATCACACTAAGGTATATTATGGGCTGCTGATTTGAAATGGATCACACTAGATCATAATAACACACAACACATTCAATTGGCCCAAGGATAAGTTGATGTTGCAAATACATTGATGGAATGCAGGAATTCTCGAGGTTACAATGAAGTGGGAGTTCACGTCTGTTTACGAGGTACGCTGTGCGCTGCAAACAAACACAGCCTTATATACAACGGTGATTTTAAATGGTACAAATTGCTTGAACTTGACATGTAAGCTTGCTTGATAGTATGGTACAAATTGCTTTTTAAAGTATTCGAATGGTACTCAGAAACAATGGCAGTTGATTCTGTGTTTGGTTCTCAAATGGGCAATGGCTCTACGTGGCCCGCAATAGCTATTATTCGTCAATTTGTTAACCATGTTTTTAGAGAAGCTAACAGATGCGCAGATTGGCTGCCAACCACGCCTTGGAGCTGGATATGGGCACTGTTTTCTTCCCGCAACCTCCGGCTGGTTGCCTTCATATCCTTTAATGGAGGATCTCGCATGGCTCTTTTTCCCTAGCTTTGCTTTGCTTCCTTTGTTATGTGTGTGTGTGTAAAAGGAGCTGTGAATGCGATTCTGGGATTCTTTTTTCCTTTAAAAAAGGGGCAAACATACAGCTGCCTTTAGAAATAAAACTTTATTGTCTTGGCAAACATATATATTACGATAGCTAGGAGATTATGCAGTACAGTACAAGCCATTATCATGGGAAATGTAGGAGGGCAAGCGAAAAGACTATAATAGCAGCAGACATTATCCTGATCTTCTCTTCCACTCAGAAGATCGACGATTTTATTCCCTCAAAACACGATGTAGTATCAGTTGTGGAAGATCGATTACGTTAGTCCTCGTCATCTCATGAATTTGAGGTTTCACTGTGTTGTCCCTGCATCTGCAACAGCTACTTTGAGCATAGTGGTTCCATTGTCACAACCAAATGCAACTCTGATAGATAAAAAGATGGAATTAACTTGTTGCCGTGAAAACATAATAAGAGAATTTAAGAAAACAGAGTAGTCTTGACCACCTCAACATGTGAACAATTCATCTTCTACAAAGTTTACATGAAAACGAGCAGAACTTTGATAAAGAAACTTACTGGCATGACTGTTGCTTGCATCCAACTGCCCAAACTCTTTGAAGACCATAATCCAATGTGTTCTCGAGTCTGAAGCATGGAATCATGGAGAATTAAAGAGCTAAGCAGGTTGAGTTCAGTTATATTTTACTTATAATCTGGGAAGCACTGGTGAAACAGGAATTTACCGGTAAGTTGTTGCATCCCATAGACGGATAGTATTATCCTCGGAAGTAGTGATTATGATGGGAAGCCGTGGATGAACACAGCATGAAGTGATGTTGTGGGTATGACCTTCTAGTGTATGGACACAACTTTTTGTTTCGTAGTCCCACACCTGATTGCGTTATACAAGAAAGGCATGCAAAAAATGAGCCACAAAATTAACAGATACAATTCACGGCATGTTGGGAAAAAGAAACTGCTGGCTGGCTGGCTAACCTTGGCAGTAAAATCATCAGAACCAGTCAATAGATAAAGTTTGTCACCACGCATGAAGAAATCGATACAATTTACGCCTTTGGAATGACCATTTAGTGTAGCAACAGGAGTAGGAGAATTAAGATTCCAAATCTGCAAGAATTAATTAAGAAATCAGAAGAACAACTTTTTGCACGGAAATCAGCTTGAAAAATCGAGGCCATAAATACCTTCACGGTGGCATCAAGTGATGCACTTGCAAAGATGCTGGTATCTTTTGGATTGAACACGACTTGCATTACATAATGTGAATGTCCTTCAAAGGTCTGAGCGCACTCCCATCCCTTCTCCCAATTCCACATCTTTATAAGTATGTCATCGGAAGACGAGAGCACACATGGCAAGGTGGGGTGGACGAGCACACCCCTAATGTAATCGCTGTGTGCCTCAAACTCTATGACCAACTCCGTTGTTTCATAATTGTATACGCGGATGAATCTGTCATCCGATCCAGTTACAATCCATTGCTTTCTTGCAATAAACTTTGCTGACCTTACTGCAAGAAAAAAAAACATCCATTCGAAGATGAATTCCAGAATGATCTGTCGGAAACTTGAAAAGCTTGTTCAAGGTATCAGAATGTGCTCACGACATCCTATTTACGCATCACCAAGCTAATCTTAATCTTAACTTGTAGAAGTCATGTATTATAGCAGTACAAGGTATTGATATTTACCTGGTGATTCTGTGACCTTAAAAGACTTCTCCATGGTCTAGAATCAATCATGCAAGTTCCAAGGTAATCAGTAATGTAGGGATTCAACGAACAAGAACAAGGAAACAGTCTTACAAAAGAGGAACAAGAATATAATAATAGCTAGGCCTAACCTGTGTCTGGTAGTTCCAAATACACACAGTTCCTGAATACAAGCTTGTTAGAATCCTGCGTAGAGAAAATATATGTGGGTGTCAATCATATTTCGACTTAGCACACAAATACCAAGTTGCAAAGGAGATTCTGGTTACCATGGTCGTGTTGGATGTAGATCAAGAGATTTCACCCTTTCAGATAATTGTGAAAATTCTTGCTGTACCAAGAAACATATTCAACAAATTAATGGTAGGTTTCACACACAGGTAAAATCTTTGTGAAGCAAGTAATTACTCTCAAGTACCTCAATTGTCAATTTCAGAGCCTGTCCAATACCCGATGGGATGCATGCCAAGCCAGGAATAACAAAATTAGTATAAAAAGAAAAGGTAGAAGAAGAGTGATGGGATTTAAACTCGTTTAAAATATAATGTATATTATTTTCTCATAAAATACACACGTTGAAGGACCAACTACAACTCAACTCACCATTTCTTTCTTTCTTTCACAGTTGATATGGGCTAAAGACGGCAATGGCTTGAAGAGAAATCTGCTTGATAGTTGGAATGATAGAGAAGAGAGGGAAGCTGCTCCATATATGTATACCTGGGGATCCTTCGCAGTTAAGGAAATCAAATGCTTAAGCTTGCCATTCAACACATAAGTTAAATTGGACCTTGGGGCGATTCTTCTCGTGTTGTCATCTGCTATGCCCTTTGCCATTGATTATTTTCATGTAAAAGAGTTGACGGCTATGATTGAGTTTCAATGCCAATGTGATTTGTCAGCTTAATTAGACACGACGTGGAAAATTCGTGTTCCAGAAGGGGAGGCGATTTAGAAGACGACCTGGAAATTATCGGATTGACTATAGAATACGATTTTTATTAGAGTAAATGCCCTTTGACTTCAAATGTTGTGTACGGTTTGTCATGACTTGGCATTTATATCAACTTTACTTTGTTACGGGCTGAATAATTTTTTTAATATAAGAAAATAAATTTTGAATGTGTTTTTTCATAAAAAATACTAATTGTAAATTAAAAAAAAACATGTATTTAATTAAATAAATCAAGAATTATTTGTGCCAATAAACACACGAAAAATATTAATAATAACTAAAGATTAAATTAAAAAAATCAAGGATGAGATATAAATCATATAAAAAAGCGATTGAATACAATTAAAGAAAAAAAAATAAGTTGAGCTACACATAAAGAATACGTCCTAATATCATGAAACAAATGTTAAAATTTTATTCGTAAACTAAATAAAGATTAAATCAGATTCTATTAAGAAAAAACATTAGAGAGATTTGTTAAAAAAAACAAACAACCAACAAAAAAATTCAATAGAAAGCCATCATTCAAGGATTAAATAGAAAGAAAAAACAAAAAAAATACCAATACACAAAAAAAACCTAAGCGTGTGGACCTAGCCTAAGTGGGCTAGTATGCTTAGATTTAAAAAAAGCTCAGGCACATGGGCCTTTTGATATAGACACACGTGTTTAGGCTGACTTATTGTTTTTTTCCAAAAAAACTCAATTTTTAACCTGTTTTTTATATCTAAAATACCGAGAAAACACCTTGACAAACCTATTTATAACCTTAAATAACCCAAAAACAGTCCAAACTCCAAAATCAACCTTAATTGAAAAATTTCTTGAGCTTATATCTACCATCTCAAGCGAAAAAAAAAAAAGAATAAGAAACACCTAGGTGAAACTCCATTTATTAAATAAAACTCGTTGACATCAAAATAAATATTTTTTGTGGTCGGAATCATTGTCAATCAAAACTCTCTCTGCTAAATTTAATCACTCTCTATCATATCTCAAACCAGAGACTGGAAAAAAAATGAAGATTTATACCACAATTGAATATTTGAAATATTAAAGGATTGAAAAGTTATCATTTAAAAAATAAAAGGATTAAAGTGAACTTTTATCTCCCACCTCTTTTCTACTTTATAATTTATTTTAACTTTGTTCGGACATAACAATTCTTGATAAATTGATCATGAATTTGAGCATAAAATGATTCAATTAAAAAATACAAAGTTTCGGTTAAAAAAATACATTTTGCATTGCTACATTGAACGGGATTTAGTATTTTCTATGATAATAGTTTATTAAAAGTAACTATTTAGTCTCCTTAGTACAGTTTCTTTGGAGAATCATCAAAGTGAGGTTGAGTCTTGACCCCAAAGAAAGCCTTGCGTAATGATTGTTCATCAATGCATAGTTCAAAAAAAAAAAAAATGCTTGATATCTGAGTCAACTAAATCCTTTGGGAAAATAGCATCTTCATCTTCAAACTTGCAATCTACTTTCACGAGAAATGGGAGGAGATTGTTTCTCACCATAACATGAAAGAAATTAATTCATATTTGTTTGCTGGAAAGTAATTTTTTTTAGAAAGTAAATTCCGGTAAAGTAAATTATTTTCTGATGTTCAGTAATGTAATGAAAAATAAATTGAAAAATAATTTTCAATGTTTGGTTATGTCATGGAAAATGAGCTGGAAAATAACTTATTAATATTTTATTTTTCTCAAGTTTATTAAAATAATAAGGAACAAATCTTAAAAATTAAATAGTTGAATGAGAATGAAATTGAAAAAAAAAATATAATTTCATAAATTATCTCAAATAAAATAAATAACAATCAAAATAATAGAGATCAAATCTAAAAAATTAAAATAATAATAATCAACATTTTATAAATTATTTCAAATAAAATAAGTAACAATTAAAAGAATGAGGACCAAATTTGATAGATAAAAAATTTCAATAAAAAAATGATAAGGAAAAAGCAAATAGCAATTATAAAAATAAGGACCAAAATTAATATAAAAATTAAATTTTAAGTGATATTGAAAAATAAATATTCAAAACAAAATATATATAGCAATCAGAAGTTTAAGGATCAAATTTGATATAATCAGCTTCGTTGACCGGAAAGTGTTTTCCGTTGACCAACTTTTCTAATGGCAAACAAACATGAGAAAGTTTGGAAAATAGTTTTCTAGAAACTACTTTCCGGAAAACAAACATGGTCTAAATTGATCTTGTTGCTGCAGTAGTGAGGCAGGTATCTGGGATTTATTCTTTGTAATAAACGATAAAAGGTATAGTATGGAACAACGAAGAAGACATTTCCAGGCTTCAAAATAGCCTCAGGACGAATCACTATCCATGGAAATCTGGACGCGTAATGAAATGTCTTGGATTCTTTTTCATAACCTCGGCAGCAGATATTGATTTCTTACGAATCTCAGCAAACCCTCCAGGGTGCACCAGCTCGAGGAGACTACGATTCCTGAAGAATGAACCCATTTTCATAGAATTGCAAGTGTTCGGTCTGGAACAGGAAAAATAGAGGAGATGACATTAATTTTTTATCCCCAAGCTAGCTTGCTAGCTAGCTAGGTTGACTGTAGTGTACTTGCTTTATTTTTGGCTGGCGAGTAGCCTGAAGGATCTTAGGAGAGCATGGGCGTTTGCATTCTATGATGTTGTTTGCGATTCGTCCTAGGTTTTCCAACAAGAAACTAGGTAGAGTTTATACGTTTTGTCTTCAATAGTAGAAACTTGAAGCAGCCCTTTTCTACTATCTTTGATTCGGTTCAGGATTCCTTTGCTAACGTTTTTATCCTTTGAAAATGTTTGTTTGCCATTGTGTCTGTCCTGCCACTTACTCTCGGATATCCGAAGCTTTGTTTGATTGGGAATTTAAATATTTTTAATAGATTCCCTCACTTTTTGCATCAAGACCGCATCCGTAGTTCATGCACAGACAAATCATATGAATATTAGTGAAGAACTAGATTAAGGAAGAGAGAGAGAGAGGAGTTGAAAAATAATTTTTAAAAATAAGAGATATTTTCATCATTTTTTATGAATCCAGATATAATTTTCTCCTTTAGAAAAACAGTTGGCATATTCGTTGCGGCCTTGCCTGATAAGTATATTCGATCCTCAATTATAGTGTGACGGAGGACCACCCCTGCTCCCGTCTAGTAGACTCAATACAGATCAACTGTAGCTGCTACTTGCAGGAATTAAACAAGATAAAGATGTAATACGTTAAGCAATTACTCATCCATGCTGCTACTTGTATCAAGGCAGAAACAACTTGTTTCATATTCATATGAAAGAGCAGTCACAGAACACCCAGAGTCACCCCTATCGGCACCAGGTTGACGTTTATTATAATAGTTTACACGCTGGTTTTATTCACACCGGATTAGAGGAACCACCACAATAAGAAAAGCCATAATTATAATCGCTAATCAGCACAGTGCTGACAAATTAAGGACAGATAGAAACACTAGTAGCATCCTGCAGACATCGATAAGTAGCATAAAACTGTATGTATGAAGGATGGAATAAACAAGGCAAGACACTCCTGGCAAAATGATGATAAGAGCAACTCAAACAAACAGGTCAGTAATAAACTTGAAATCATCCAGTTTATACTCGTACATGTCAAAGGACATAAATCTATATCCTCAAAATCATATAATCAAAAGCCTCTCACTCCATCAATGACAACACCCCCCCGGTATTCTTTACTCAAATGCGTCATCATCGTCATCCGGAAGAGGTTGACTAGCAGCAGCAGCAAGCTCAGCCTCGTGCCTGTTAAAATTACCAGCAGCAAGAACAAAGATCAAAAACCAAACTGATGGTATGTATACAAATAAACATGGATGATTTGCTGTATCAAGTTTATAAAATAAAA